>Ga0207426_1002055_pt1 | contig 14002 bp, 11 predicted proteins | sample AraplaMF_Cvi_mMS_FD_184265 | JGI IMG/M metagenome (GOLD analysis project Ga0207426, IMG submission 184265) | Arabidopsis root microbial communities from the University of North Carolina, USA - plate scrape MF_Cvi_mMS (SPAdes) (version 2) | ecosystem: Host-associated > Plants > Roots > Endosphere...
TGGACGCCCGTGCCGTCGCCGCCGCCAGCGAACGCCTCACCGTGCTGGTGATGGGCACCAACGACCTGGCGAAGGAGTTGCACGCCGAGCATGTTCCCGGCCGGGCCCCGCTGCTGACCGGGCTGTCGCTGGCACTGCTGGCGGCGCGTGACACCGGCAAGGCGATCCTGGACGGCGTCTACAACGATGTGAAGAACGCCGAGGGCTTCGAGGCCGAGTGCGTGCAGGGCCGGCAGTTCGGGTTCGACGGAAAGACGCTCATCCATCCGTCGCAGGTCGAACCGTGCAACCGGGCCTTCGCCCCGTCCGCCGACCAGATCGCCCATGCGCGCAAGGTCATTGACGCGTTCGACGAAGCCACCCGCGAAGGGCGCGGTGTGGTCACCGTCGACGGCCGGATGATCGAGAACCTGCATGTCGAGGACGCCCGCCGGATTCTCGCCGTCGCCGAGGCGATCGCCGGACGTTGAGGAACGCGCGCCCTTCCCGCGGCCGCCGCGGGAAGGGCGGCGCGGTTTCAGGGCCGTCACGGTGAATCCCATAATCGGACAGGGTGAATAAGCAGGACTGGCCGTTGCTCAGGCTTGGTGGTGCGGGGCATCCGGGATAGCAAGATCCCCGGGGACCGACCATGAGTGCAGGAGCACACAGTGAAGAATTCGGCACGCGTCAATGTCGTGATGGCAGGAGCCTGCGGTCTGCTCCTGGCCGCGGGTACGCTCTCGCCCACCCTGGCGTGGGCCGCGCCGGCCGGCGGCGACGGGGTCTCGAACAGCGACACCGTCGCCCGCTTCGACGCCAGGTTCCACTGCGCGCACCGGGCCCGCTTCTGCATCAACGGGCCCGTGCTCAGCGGAAATCCGCGGAGATCGCAGAACGTCCATGTCGTGGGGACGGTCAGCAACAGCGGCAGCCCGACCAACACCAACGCGAACACCAATGACGACACGGGCGGCACGACCGGCACGGCGACCAAGTCCGGCAACAACGAGCAGCACATCCACCACCACCGCGAATGAGACGGTGCGGGTGCGCTGAGCCGCTCCGGTCCCGGGCGTTCCGGGGCCGGAGCGGCCGTGCGTTCATCCGTCGGCGCGGATCAGTGGCGGAAGAGGCCGAGTCCGAGGATGCGCTGTACGTTGTTGCCGCTGCCCGACGAAGCGCCCGTGACGGAGTTGGCGGCGTTGGTGGTTCCGTTGGTGTTGGAGAGGTTCCCGCTGTTGTTCGGGTTCCCGTGGTTGATGAAGTTGCCGCTGTTCAGGCTGTTGCCGCTGTGCACCGGCCCGTTCACACAGGCGTGGGGGGACGCCAACACCGGTGACCTGAAGTGGATTTGGCCCAGGCGGTTGTTGCAGACCACCCCGTTGACCGTGCCGTTCAGCGTGCCCACATCGGCGTCCGCCACCGCGGAGAGCAGCGACTCCGGGAGCGTCACGGCCTGGGCCGCCCCGCCACCGAACAGCACCAGCCCGCACGCTCCGACGACCGTTCCCGCCTGCACAATTCTTCTCACGACGCTCCTCGCCTCTTCAGCCTTCTGATGCCAGACGTATCGTGCTGCCGCGGTCGGCCCACATCGGCGTTCAACCCGCGGGGAGCAAACCCCCGGCGGCCACAATCAGCCGGGTGGCCCACACTCCGCAGGTGACAGCGGCGGCGGGGCCGTCAGGTGACGCTGTGCGGATGGCAGGCCGTCGCCGAGCGGGGCGGCCAGGCCTGGGGGGCGAGGATGCCCAGGACATAGGCACGGGCGACCAGGGCGGGCCTGGTCGGGGCGTCCAGGAGGTCGCGCAGCCGGCTGAGGTGGTAGTCGACGGTCTGCCGGGAGAGGTGCAGGGACGTGGCGATCTCCGCGTTGCTGCAGCCGGCGGCCAGCAGGGACAGGATGCGTACCTGAGTCGCCGTCAGCGGCGGATGCGGCTCATGAGCGACCCCCTGGTGAGTGACCACCGCCCAGACACTGGTGGCGCGGTCCGCGCTGCGGCCCACCGTCGTCAGATGCAGCCGGGCGCGGCGCTGCTGACCGCGGGCGTCCATGAGCACCACGGTCGTCTGGATGCGGCGGCTGCGGCGGGCTATGAGATCGACCCAGCTTCGGTGCAGCCCCGGTAATTCCGGCGTCGGGCCGAGCACGGTGTGCGCGCGGCGGCCGACGAGGTCGGAGAGCCGGGTGCGCAGCAGTTCGGCGGCCGCGGCGCTGGCCTGCTGGATGCGTCCGCCCGCGGAGATCAGGGCGCACGGCAGGCCGCTGTGATCGCGCAGCGCGTGCAGGCTCTCCTCGGCCTCCCGGCGCTGGCGCAGCGCGCGGGTGTAGTCGCTGATGTCGATGTAGATGCCCGCCACGCACCGCTGGCTGCCTTCCCGTACGGGGAAGCGGTGGCCGACCGCCTGGCCGCCGGTGCCGTCGAAGCGGTGGTAGGTGAGGGTGTGCCGGACCGGTTTGCCGCGTTCGAGCACCTCCCGGTCCAGGCTCAGGAACCGGGCGGCGTCGGCCGGGCCGTCGACGTCGGCGACGTCCTTGCCGATGATGTGCTCCGGTGTGGTGCCGTACAGATGGGCGTAGGCGTGGTTCGCCCAGAGGTAGCGCCCGGTCGCGTCCCGGATGAAGGCCGCGGCGGGGGCGAGGTCCGCGAAGGCGTCGTAGCGACGGGGACCGGCCGTTTGGGGGCCGACTTCCACCGCCAGTCCACGGGAGCGGCCCTGCCGGGGCACCCCGAGGGGCCAGTTCACATCGAAGACCCGGCCGTCGAACTGCGCCTGCCAATGGCTGATTTCGGGTGCCTCGGCCGGCCCGGCGAGTTCCTTGCGCACGGTGTCGAGGAACCGCTGGGCGGTCACCGTGTCGTCGAAGGCGCCTCCGCCGCTGTCGATCACGCGTAGCTCACGGTCGGCCTCCCACCAGGACACCGGAAGGTGTTCGAGCAGCGATTTCAGACTGGTCTCGTCCACGACGGGCCCCTTAGTGGTGATGAGATCTACGGGTTTCGGACGGCGCGCCATCGCCATGCGTATCCCCCGGCACGGGCAGGCATGCCCGGTTCTCGGCCGATCTGGCGACATCCGCTCGTTCACAACTGCGGTGCCGCGGGGACGCCATACGGCATCACGGAACCTTCACGACGGAATGACGGTATCCACAACTCTGGCATTTGCCTGAGCGGTTGCGGCCCGAAGAGGGGAACGGTGGGCCGCACGGCTGCTTCGCTAGAGGGAACGGCGTTCGGATCCGGGGGGCCGGGCGTTGCCAGCCGTTCCGATGGTTCCCACGTATGAAAAGGAGTCGGATTCCAGTGAGCAAGGTGCTGTTCGTGTATGCCAAGGGTGGTCCGCCCTTGGGGTACGCCCTGTCACGGGTCGCCGCACGGTCGGCAGTGCACCTGCTGGCGCTCAGCTCGCTCCCTCCCACCGTGGCCGCGTCCGCGGACCGGCTGTGCGCTTCGGTGCTGTGCCCCGCCGAGTCCGAACGGCGCGACCTGGTGTCCCTGATCGTCTCCCGGGCCCAGGCGGTGGGCGCGGACGCGGTCGTCACGTTCTCCGAGTACGCCGTCGTCGCGGTCGCGGAGGCCTGCGAGAAGCTGGGCCTCGCCGGGGCGGGCGGCTGCTGCGCCCTGGCCCGCGACAAGCGGATGATGCGGCGCACCTGGCAGGAACGGGGCATATCCCAGCCCCGGTTCCGGCCGGTCGCCACCGCACAAGATCTGCACGAAGCGGCCGCCGCGCTCCGCTTCCCCCTGCTGCTGAAGGCCGCCTGGAGCGCCGGCTCCACCGCCCACCGGACCCTGCGCTCCGCCGAGGACGTACCGGCGGCGTGGGAACGGGCGCGGGAGGTGATGGCCGAATCCGCCCAACTGGGCTATGCCGAACTGCATGTGGCCGACGCCGGGGCCGACTTCCTCGTCGAGGAGATCGTGCCGGGCACCGCCACCGGGTGGTTCGACCAGGAGGGCTGGGGCGACTACGTCAGTGTCGAAGGCGTCGTCGTGAACGGCGACTTCCGTCCGGTCTGCCTCAGCGGGCGGATGCCGACGGTGGAGCCCTTCACCGAGCGCGCCGGTATCACCCCGGCGGCGCTGCCGGACGATGCCCAGCGGCGCATCGTGACCCTGGCGCGCGAGGCCGTCGACGCGCTGGGCTTGCAGAACTGCGGTACGCACACCGAGATCAAGCTTGGCGCTGACGGGCAGATGTGGGTGATCGAGACCGCCGCCCGGTTCGGCGGGGCGATGACCGTCCCGCAGATCGAGGAGGTCTTCGGCCTGGATCTCATCGGCATGCTCACCGACCATCTGCTGGGGCGTCCGGTCTCCTGGCCCGCCGAGGTGCGCACTCCGCAGGAGGCGCACGGCGCGGCCGGTTCCCTGGTCGTGCTGGCCGTCGACGGCGCCGGTGAGGCCTGGCCGGACCAGCGGGTCTGGGACTTCCCGACGGTGCGGGACGCGGTGCCGCTGAGCGCCGGCAGCCATCTGTCCGTGGTCGCCGAGAACTCGCTCCCGGACGGGGCGCCGGTGCCGGTGTACGACCCGGCCGCGGGCGCCAACACCATGGCGGCGCTGTGCCTGTTGTCCGCCACCGCCCCGGAGACCGTGATCCATGACTTCCGGAACCTGGTGGACGCCCTGCCGCGGGTGCTCCCCACGGCCGGTCCCACCACGGAGGTGCGCGCATGACCACCACCGCCATCCTGCCCGCCGGTGCCCCCGGCCCGGTCACCGACCGCACCGTCATCGGTGAGAACCTCTCCCTGCCACTGTTCCGCACGCTCTCGGGGGTGCTGGCCGGTCACCCGTACCTCAAGGTGGTGGTGGACCGGATCGAGAACACCTGGCATCTGCTCGACACCGCCGTCCATCCCTTCCACGTCAACTACATCGCCACCCGCGTCCTCGGCATGGAACTGACGGAGCTGGACTCCTGTCTGGACGCCTTCAACGCCTCGGTCTACATGGACCCCGAGCGCCGCTTCCTGCTGGGTGTGCTCTCGCTGCACACCGATGAGGACGCCGAGGGCCGGGAGCGGCCCTTCCTCGTGCTGGAGACCACCGAGGCCGACACCATGAACGGCCGGCTGCTGGAGGAGTTCTACACCTTCGTCCGGCACCGGGTCGACGGCCGTCTGCCGCTGCTGCTGAAGCCGGCGAACCACGGGCAGGAGCACGAGCTCGCCGCGATCAGCGACGTACGGGTGCCGCGGATCCTCGGCCATCAGCTGTTCGGCAACCGCACCCGCACCCCGCTCAACCCGGGCGAGGCCGTCGGCCGGCTCCGCTACTTCCGGACCCTTGAGGAGTACGCGGCCGAGGCCGACGGGCTCGGCTGGTCCGACATCGTGGCCATGCCGTGTCTGCCGGACGACGTGCCGCGAGTGGCCGGCTTCCTCAACACCTCGCCCGGCACCCCGCTCTCGCACACCAATGTCCTCGCCTCCGGCTGGGGCATCCCCAACGCGATCGTCCGTGACCTGGAGCGGATGGTCGACGCGGACGTGCTGGACGGCGCCTGGGTCCGCTACCGGGTCGAGGACGACGAGATCACCATCGTCCCGCTGGCCCATGCCCCGACGCTGGACGCCCCGGCCTGGCACCAGCAGCGGATCCGGATGGAACCGCCGCTGCTGGAGGACGTGCCGGCACTGTGGCTGCACCGGCTGCGCCGCGCCGACGGAGACCGGTACGGGACCAAGGCCGCCAACCTCGGCGAGCTCCATCACGTCCTCGACAGCCGCAGCGCCGACCTCACCGCCTTCTACGGGCAGCCCAGGCCGCCGCGCGCCGACCTCTACGGCCACCTCGCGGCCCGCCTCGGCGCCAAGGACACGACACCGGAGGAACTGCGTTCCCTGGCGGCCGACTTCGTGGCCGGGGTCATCGCGGCGCCCGACGGGGTCGCCCTCCCCTTCGCCCTTCAGCACCGCTTTCTGACGTCCTCGCCGGCCGTGCAACAGGGCCTGGGCAAGCTCAAGATGGCGCTCGAACTCGACGCCCTCGATGTGCTGGACGCGCTCTGTTTGCATTTGCAGCAGCTCATCCGGAACACCCCGCTGCCCGAGGACGTGAGCCGCCAGATCACCCAGGCGCTGCCCGGCGGCCCGGCCACCGGCAGGCGTCTGGTGGTGCGGTCCTCCTCCAACGCCGAGGATCTGCCCGGGTTCTCCGCGGCCGGGGTCTACGAGTCGATCACCACGGTCCACGGCGCGGACGAACTCCTCGACGCGGTACGCCAGGTGTGGGCCTCCCTGCTGTCGCCGCGCAGTGTCCGGCTGCGCCACCAGGCGGGCATCTCCCTCGACGACACCTATATGGGCGTGATCATTCAGGAGTATGTGCCCGCTGACCTCGGCGGTGTGCTGGTCACCTGCAATCCGACCAGGCGCGAGGACTTCCGCAACGTCTACCTCAACTGCTCCCCCGGCTCGCCCGAGACGGTCGTCGACGGCACGACGCTGCCGCTCCAGTACCTGTACAACACGGTGGAGGGCGGCGGCCGTACCGTCGCGCTCGGTTCGTCCGGCCAGGATCTGCCCGTCGGCACCCGGGACAAGCTGGCGCGGCTGGCGCTGACCGGGCGGCTGCTCCAGTCCCACTTCAGCGACACCGACCTGGACCATCCGCTCGACATCGAGTGGCTGATGACCGATCAGGGGGACTTCCGCCTGGTCCAGATCCGCCCCTACGCGCTGTGATCCGCCGGTTCACCGGCCCGCTGCGCACCCGCCGGTCCCGGCCCGCGGGTGCGCCGCTGCCGCCACGGGCCCGACGGATCATCCGGCTGAACAACTGCTTCCAGCTGCTGTTCAACCTGCTGTGGTGGATGCCGGTCTTCTACGCCTACCAGCGGGAGGCGGGGCTCTCCGACGGGGAGATCTTCGGTATCCAGAGCATCTACTACGTCGCGTTCTGCCTCTTCGAGATCCCGACCGGGATGGTGGCCGACCGGATCGGTGCCCGCAACTGTCTGCGGGCCGGGGCCGTCGTGATGACCGCGGCGAACCTGGCGCCGGTCTTGGCGCCCAGCTACACCGGCTTCCTGGTGCACTTCCTGGCCATCGCCGCGGGCCGCTCGCTGACCTCCGGCGCCGCCAGCGCCTATCTCTACGACGGCCTGGAGGCCGAGGGCGCGGGAGAGCACTATCTGAAGGCCGAGGGACAGGCGCGGGCGCTGGGGCTGGCGGCGAAGGTGCTGTGCTGGCCGCTGGTCGGTCCGCTGATGGCCGTCGCGCACCCCACGCCGTATGTGCTGAGCGCCGCGAGCGCGGCGGGTTCGCTCGTCTGCGCCGTGGTGCTGCCACGGCAGGCGACGGTCCGGAGCAGCGGCCCCGGCCGCGGCAAGGGGACGTCGCGCGGCGGGCCGGTGTTCCTGCGCGATGCCGTCTCCGCGCTGCGCTGGGTGTGGGCCACCCCGTGGCTCGCGCTGCTCATGGTGCAGGGCGTCGCGGTGTTCACACTCTCCCGGATCTGCCAGGTCAACCTCTTCCAGCCGATCCTGATGGACCACGGCATCCCGGAGAGCTCGCACGGTGGGGTGCTGGCCGCGATGACCATCGCGGAGGCGGTCGCCTCGGCCCGTCCGCAGTGGCTCGGCAGACGGCTGTCACCGGTGGCCTGGGTGTCGCTGCTCAGTCTGGCGATGGCGGGCACTCTGGCGGGCAGCGCCCTGGGCGGGCCGTGGACCGTGATCGCGCTGCTCTGCGTGTTCGCCGCGGTCACCGGTTTCGCCTATCCGCTCCAGCGCAAGCTGGTGAACGACGCCATCCCGGCGGGGGCGCCGCGGGCCACCCTGCTGTCCGTCGAGAGCATCGTCGACCGGGGGGTGTGCGCGCTGGCGGCGGTGGCCGCGGGAGCCTATCTCTCGGCCGGCCGGCTGGACGCACTGCTGTGGCACAGCGCGCTGGCCACCGGTGTGGTGATGGTGGTCCTCCAGCTGGTCCTGCGGCGTGCCCCGGGCCGCCGCAAGGTCGCTCCGGTGGCCGAGCCGGAAACGGAGCTGGTCACCACAGCAGGAAACCCCTGAGCGGCACCGTCATACTGGGGACGTGCGGGGTACCGAAGCCGGGCGTTACGGCGAAGGCCTGTTCCGCCCGGAAGAGACCGGCGAGGCCGACCGTATCGACCTGGGCGCGCTCGCCTATGACGAGGTGAGCACGGCCCGGCTGGCGGCGCTGGGCGCCGGGCCCGGGTGGTCCTGCCTGGACGTGGGTGCGGGAACCGGCACCCTCGCGCGCTGGCTGCTGGAGTCGGCGGGTGTCACGGCGGTCCTCGCGGTCGACCGTGACACCCGGTCCCTGGACGCCGACCGGACTCCGGGGCTGTCGACGCTGACCGCCGACATCACCGCGCCGGACTTCGACCCCGGCCGGTTCCAGCTGGTGCACGCACGGTTCGTGCTGATGCATCTGCGCTCCTGGCGCCGGATGATCACCAAGCTGGCCTCGCTGGTCGCCCCCGGTGGTGTGCTGGTGCTCAGCGACGCCGTGGACCTGACGACCGCCGGGGCACCGGCCACCCCGTACACCACGGTCATGCGGGCGATGTGGCACGGGCTCCGGCAGTCCATCGGCACGGACATCTCCTGGGTGCCCGACTCCCCGTACCTGTTGCGGGAGGAGGGCCTGAGCCGGGTGGCCGCCGAGATCCATGTCCCCCCGTTGGTGCCCGGCAGCCCCCTCAGCCGTTTCTGGGCCGATACCTGGGACCGGGCGCGGGACGCCATGCTCGCGACGGGGCAGGTGGACGCGGCACGGATCGAGCGGGCCGGGCACGAGCTGTCGTCGGACGACTGTGCCGGTCTCTCCCCCGGGATGCTCACCACCTGGGGCTGGCGGACCGAGGAGGCCGTCCGCGACGGGCACCTCTGACGTGCCGTCGTTGGACGGTCCGGTCCGTCAGCCACAGGGGCGCGGTCAGTGGGAGTGCGCCGGGTCCGCTGACCGCCGGTCCGCAGTGGGGAGTTGCTGGGTGGAGCAGTGGATGCCGCCCCCGCCCTCACCGATGTTGTCGACCGGCACCTGTACGACCCTCCGCCCCGGATACTGCTCGCGCAGGATGGCGGCCGCCCGGCTGTCGGCCTTCCGGTCGCCGAAGCGGGGCATGACGACCGCGCCGTTGGCCACGTAGTAGTTGACGTAGCAGGCCAGGAACTCCTTCCCGCGCCGCCCGAAGTCGGCCGGTTCGGGCAGCTCGACGACCTCGATCCGCTTCCCGCCGGCATCGACGGCCCGGTCCAGGACGCTGCGGGCCTGTTCGTAGGCCGCCGTGAAGGCGTTGCGGGGCGCGCCCTTGGCGGGGGTGCTGAGGACCACGACGCCGGGCGCGGAGAACCGTGCCAGCGCGTCGATGTGATAGTCCGTGATGTCCTTGCCCTTGACGCCCTTCACCCAGATCACCTTCGTGGCGCCGAACAGGTCCTTGAGCTCCCGCTCCAGGTCCGCGCGGGTCTTGCCGGGGTTGCGGTTGTCGTTGACGAGGGAGCTCTCGGCCACCATGAGGGTGCCCCGGCCGTCGCCCTCCACGGCGCCGCCCTCGCTGATGAGCGGGGCCTTGATCCGCGGGATCCGCGCGTCGGCCAGGATCGCGCGGGCGACCCGGCGGTCATGGCCGTGCTCCTGCTTGCCGCCCCAGCTGTTGAAGTTGAGGTCGACACCGGCGACGCCGTCGGGGCCGAGCACGAAGACCGGTCCGGTGTCCCGCATCCACAGGTCGTCCACCGGGATCGGCATGACCTCCACCCCGGACCCGCACGCCCGCTGCGCGGCCTTCGCGTCCCGGTCCCCGGCGAGCAGCCGCACCGGCTCGAACTCGGCGACGGTACGGGCGAGTCGGGCGATGTCGGCCCGTACGCCGGCGGTGTCCGGCCCCCAGATCCGCCGACTGGGCCAGGACATGTAGGTCGCCTCGTGCGGATGCGCCTCATCGGGCAGCCGCCAGGTCCCGCCGGGCCGGGCCGCCGCGGGGACGGCGTCGGTCCCATGCGGTGCGGCCCCCTCGCGGTCCGGTGTGCCGCAGCCGCTCAGGGCTCCCCCGAGGGCGGTGGCGACCGCCGCTTGCAGTGTCTGACGTCGGGATATGTCCACGATCAACTCCCTGACTGAAAATTTGGTCAGGACGATGGTAGGGCATGATCGGACCCGAGCCACCTTGATTTCTTCGGACAGCGGGAGCATTCGATGCCGGACAGGCCCACCCAGATCCTCGAAGCCGCCGCCCGGCTGATCGCCCGGCGGGGCGTCCGCGGGCTGCGTGTCGAGGAGGTGTCCGCGGAGGCCGCCGTCTCGACCGCGCTGATCTACTACCACTTCAAGGACCGCGCCGGACTGCTGCGCCGCACCCTGGAGTTCATCAGCCGGCGCGCGGTCCGGTACACGGACGCCGCGCTGGAGACCTCCGACGATCCCCGGGTGCAGCTCACCGAGATGCTGCTGCTGGAGCTCCAGGACAGCCCTCAGGTCAGGGAGAACAGCGCGGCCTGGGGCGAGTTGCGGGCCACCGCCGTCTTCGATCCGGACCTGCGGGAGCTGCTGGCCGCCGCGACCCGGGAGTGGGTGGACGATCTCGCCGGGCTGCTGCGCCGCGCACAGGAGGCCGGCCCGGACGGGGCCGGGGCCGACCCGTATGCGGCGGCCGAGCGGCTCACCGCACTCGTCGAGGGCCTGAGCGAGCGCTGGCTGAGCGGCACCACCACGCTCCAGCGGGCCCATGAGCTGCTCCGCGGCGCCGTCGAGACGGAACTCCGGCCGGTCTGACCGATCTTGAACCCCGGCTGCCCCCGCCCCATGGCGGGGGCAGCCGCGTGTTTAAACAGGTGAGAGGCCCTGCCACCGCACGGTTTACCGCGTCGGAGCGGCCGCCATAGCGGATGAACTCAGCGCTTCGGTGAATAAGCGGACATCAGCGACTGTTTTCGGTCGGAGTCCGGCTCGTGACGCTCTGCGCATGATCTCCCGTTCCCGCCTGGGCCCCACCATGGGATTCCGCACCCACCAGGGGTGCGACAGGTGGCGTTCATCCGGCAGTTGACCGTTTCTGACGGAAAATTTTCTGTCCTGGTGAGTAAATGGTGAAGAAAAGCGACCGAAAGTGTGCATCGGTTTTTGACCATCGATCTGCCGCTCAGCGATGGTCCATGGCATGCCCGTCATACCCCGACCCGCGGCCAGCGGCCCGCTGCGCCTGCGCGATTTCCGACTGCTGCTCGCCGGTGCCGCGGCCGGCCAACTCGGCGCCCAGGTCACCCTGGTCGCCCTGCCCCTCGTCGCCGTATTGGAGCTCAACGCCCCCGCCTTTCAGGTGGGGTTGCTCACGGCCGCGGAGACCGCCGCGTTCCTGCTGGTCGGACTGCCGGCCGGGGCCTGGGTCGACCGGATGCGCAAGCTGCCGCTGATGATCCGGGCCGATGTCGTACGGGCCGTGGCGATGGCCAGCATCCCGCTGGCCGCCGTCGCCGGGGTACTGACGATGGCTCAGCTGTATCTCGTCGCCCTGGTCACCGGTGTGGCGACGGTCTTCTTCGACGTGGCGCACCAGAGCTTTGTGCCGCACCTGCTGCCCAAGGATCAGCTGGTCCCGGGCAACGGGGCCCTGGAGACCATCCGTTCCTCGGCGCAGGTGGCCGGTCCCGGGATCGGCGGCGGGCTCGTCCAGCTGCTCGGGGCCTCGCTCGCCATCGTCGCCGACGCGGTCGGCTATCTGCTCTCGGCGCTGTTCCTGTGGGGGATCAAGCAGCCCGAGAGCCGGCCGGAGCGCGTCGCGGGGACGTCCCTGCGGCAGGACATCGGTGAGGGGCTGCGGTTCGTGTTCGGGCACCGTCTGCTGCGGGTGATCGCGGTGACGACGGGCCTGGCGAACTTCTTCACCGCAACGCTGATGGCCACCCAGTCCGTCTTCCTGGTCCGGGTGCTCGGGCTGACGCCGGGTGTGGTCGGTCTGATGCTGGCCGCCTCGGCGGTGGGCGGGCTCGCCGGGGCGCTGTGCGCGGGGCGGCTCGCCGCCCGGTTCGGCCAGGCCCGGATCATCTGGCTGTCCGCGCTGGCCACCGGCCCGTTCGCGCTGCTGTGGCCGCTCGCCGGGCGCGGTGCGGGCGCGGCACTGTTCGCGGTCGGCTCCGGCGTGGTGTTCTTCGGCGCCGTCGTCTACAACGTGGCACAGGTGAGCTTCCGTCAGGCGCTGTGTCCGCCCCGGCTGCTCGGCCGGATGAACGCGACCCTGCGGTTCCTGATGTGGGGCACGCTGCCGCTCGGGGCCCTGGCCGGCGGTGCGCTGGCCGAAGCGTTCGGCGCCCGTACGGCGCTGGCGTGGTGCGCGGCCGGATTCCTGGTCGTGCCGCTGCCGCTGCTGCTCTCCCCGCTGCGCCGGATGCGGAACCTGCCGGCCGCCGGGGCGGCCGAGGACGCCCCGGTCGACACCACGGACCCGGCCGCGCCCGCGTCCGTCAGCTGAACCACCCGGCCGCCGTCTCCGGCCCGGCCCTTCTCTCTCCGCGCACGGCTTTCCCACCCGCATCACCTCCTGGCGATGCGCGACCGTCACGACAAAGAGGATCACGTGCTCAGCATCACGAGCCAGTACCTGGCCCGTTTCCGGCGGCTCGACGCCGGTGACGGCACCCCGGTCCTGCTGCCCGTCACGGGCGCCCAGCGTCGCTTCGCGCTGGTGCGTGCCATGGACCCCCACGGGCGGCCGGATCTCGTGCCGATGTTCTTCGCCTTTCCGCGCGGCACGGTGGACCCCGTACGCCTCGCGGCGGCCGCGAATCGTCTCGCCGCCCGGCACCCCGTGCTCCGCGCCCGGCCCACCGTGCTGCGCGGCACCCCCGTACTCCGCCTGGAGCGGCCGCAGGTCCCGGTGATCCAGGAGGCCTGCGCGGCCGGCGAGGACGCGGCCACGGTGCTGCGCCGGGCGCTGGGCCGGTGGGCGCCGGAGGGCGCACCGCTGCGGCTGTTCCTGGTGCCGGACGGTCCGGAGGGCACCGAGGAGGTGCTCGCCGTCGTCCTGGACCACAGTGCGTGTGACGGCCAGTCGCTGGCCCGGCTCGTCGAGGAACTCGGCGCCGGCTACGACGAGGACCCGGGTGCCGAGGGCCCCTCTGCCGCCGGCGTCGCGGCCGAACTGGCCGCTTATCAGGACGCCGTGCTGCGGCAGCTCGACGCGGAGGAGCGCGCGGGGGCGCCGGAGGCCATGGCGTACTGGGGCGAGCGCCTGCGCACGGTGTGCGAACAGGACCCCGTGGCCCGGCCGGAGCCCCTCTCCCCCGGTGCGCCGCCGAGCGGCTCGGCCACACTGCGGATACCCGCGCCCTCCGACGGAGTGCCCTTCCCCGAGCTGCTCAACGCCTGTCGCGCGGCGGCCGCGGTGCTGTACGGAGCGGGCCATGTGGTGCCGCTCGGCTACCCGTGGGGCGGCCGGCCGGCCGGTGCCGCGCCGGTGCTCGGCTGCTTCCTCAACACCGTGGTCTTCCCGACCGCCACGGGCGACGCGCCCACCGCCTCGGCCACGGCGGCCGCCTGGTGGGACGACCTGGACCATGCCGCCACCCCCTTCGACGCCGTGGTGCACGCCGCGCGCGCGGCCGGCTCCGGCTGGCGCGGCCGGCTCGACGGCATGCTGACCGTCGACGACACCCGACGCCAACCCCCGCTCCGCCTGGGCGGGGTGGCCGGCCGGGAGATCCATGTCGACGGCCGGGCGGTCCGCGGCCCCTTCGCGGTCTCCGTCTCCCAGGGCTCCGAGCTGCGGCTGCGCATGGTGTGGGACCGCTCGGTCCTCCCCGATCACGCCGCCGAGCGCGCCTTCACGGCCCTCGCCGACGCGGTACGGACACCCGTGCCGACGGCCGGCTGACCCGGGGCCCCGCCCCGCACCACCACCTACCGACCCCGCCGGACCCGCCGCGCGATCCGCGGCGCGGTCCGTGCACCCCACCGGCCGGGCCCGACCATGCCCCGGCCGAGCACACCAAGACCCGACGACCTCAGGGATCGCCCATGCTTCCGCTCTCCTCCTCGCAGGAGATC
>Ga0207426_1002056_pt1 | contig 14001 bp, 14 predicted proteins | sample AraplaMF_Cvi_mMS_FD_184265 | JGI IMG/M metagenome (GOLD analysis project Ga0207426, IMG submission 184265) | Arabidopsis root microbial communities from the University of North Carolina, USA - plate scrape MF_Cvi_mMS (SPAdes) (version 2) | ecosystem: Host-associated > Plants > Roots > Endosphere...
CGAGGCCGCGCGTGCCGCTCCAGAACAGGCCGGAAAACACCGTCGCATCGTCCCTCAGCTTGCCGGCGCGACGTTCGCGCACCATGGAGATGAAGACCTGGTGGATTTCGAGCTGCAGGCTCTTCAGGTACTCGATATCCTTTTCCTTTTCCGGCTGGAAAGGATCGAGGATCACCTTATTTTCGCCGGCGGTATAGACGCGGCGCTCGACGCCGATTTTCTTCAAGAGCTCGGGAAAACCGAAACCGCCGGAGACGACGCCGATCGAGCCGACGATGGACGTGGCGTCGGCAATGATCTCATCGCCGGCAAGCGCGATCATGTAACCGCCCGAGGCAGCGACATCCTCGACGAAGACCAGAACCTTCTTCTGCTTCTCGCGGGCAAGCTCGCGAATGCGGGTGAAGATCAGGCGCGACTGGACGGGCGAGCCGCCCGGCGAATTGATGGAGATGGCGACCGCCGGCGCGTCCTTCATGGCGAAGGCTTTTTCCAGAACCGGAGAGACATTGGCAAGGTTGAGGGTCGGCCGGAACTGGCCGCCGCCGCTGATGATCGGCCCCTGCAGCCGGACAACCGGAATGGTGATGCTGTCCTTGCGGAACCGTTTCGGCAGCAGTTTTCTCAAGAATCCGGCCATTTTTCATCCTTCGCTTCGGGTCGCACGATCTTCACCGCAACGAAAGTCCGCATCGTCGGGATGTTAGGTGATGTCATTTAGGCCTTTGTCGCTGCCCGAGGCACGCTCCGGCCGCTCGTGTGCCACATCTAGACGGCACCTTGGCCTAGATCAATACAAAAGAATAATATATTTTATGACATACATGATTGCCGCGCTCCAATGCGATTCTGTATTTTGGTTCTGCAAAATAAACAGAACGGTTATGTTCGTTGAAGTATTAAATACAAGTATGGCGAACTTTCGATCGCAAGATCGGTGGTTGGTCCGTGGGAATGTCTAAAGCGATTATGTTCGCTTACCAACCTGTCAAAGAGCCCGGTGATTTCCCGCTCTCGCTAACAACCCCAACAAATTAGGTGAACAGATTAGACCCTCACCTCGGAGGTGATGACCAATACCGAAGAACATCAAGACCGCAATGGAAGTGTAGGCGTTGTCATGTGTCTGCGGCTTAGCGGTTGGCGAGATAATTGCGGGGATAAGGACCCGTTCCTTCAGCTAGAAGAACCACCGCTTTCCACCGCAGATCATCACCCGTGCGATCTGGCTGTATTTTCGGTTCCCTTTGAGCCCGCGGATGGTCAGGAAATGCTGTTGGAACCAGCATTGTCGGCCTCATCACGGGATCCTTTCATAGGAGACCATCAAACTCGGGACAGCTTATGCCAGGCAGTTGCGCAGAAAAAACCCGTCGCGTAAGGATATCTGACATCTGGACGAGTGGTGATTTCTATCGGCGGCCGAAAACATCAAAGCTGCCAAGCGATTGCTGGTCAGACTGCTGAAGAAACATGGCCTGGCGCTAAAGCGGTATCATCACCGACAAACTGCGCTCGTATGGCGCTGCAAAACGAGATGCCATGCCCGCTGTCGAACATTAATCCAATAGGGCCCTGAACAATCGTGCGGAGAATTCTCACGTTCACTTCGAAAGCGAGAACGGGTGATGCTTGATCGATCTTTACAGCAATCCGAAATCGCTTCGTTCTCTCGCATTCGAAACGTTCAGCCCTTTCCACTTACAATCATCGGATTGGCGCAATGGAAAGCCGTGAACGACGCGACTGCCTGACGTCACAAACAAGCGCCTTATCCAGGCGTCGATGAAACAACGTGATATCGCCGATGAGAGCTTTCGAGAAATGGCAAGTCGCTGAAAAAGAGATGATCGCCGCATCTGAAGTCCATCAATGGGCGGAAAGGCCGAGCACCGACCGTCTGAGCGTTACGAAGGTGACTGTGGCCAAATCAAGGAAGCACATCGACCATCTCGACATGCGAGGAGATGGTACGCGAAAGCACTGCGATGCCGTCGCCGGCCCTATCCCTGAGGCAGCGTTTCTTGCGCTAGTGGATTGATCCCACCTTTGGTGCCCACGTTTGACCGCTGCAATGATCTCGTCTGGATCTGCCCTCCAGATGAAGGGCTTTGGTTTTTGGTTATGCTCTTTGACGAAGCGTTAATGATAGCTCGGAGGTCGACGACGGACTGGAAGACGCCTTACTTCGGACGTCGGCGCGTCAGGTTCGTAAAGAAGCCCTCGATGGCCCTCAGCCATGAACAGGATGTAGGGACGAAGTGGAATGTCCAGCGCGGATCCCTGGCTAGCCAAGCGCGGACCTTCGGCTGTTTATGGGTCGCGTAGTTATCGAGAATGACGTGGACGGCCTTATCCTTTGGCAACTCCCGCCGCTCATGAAGTGCACTTCGTCCAGATTGATCACGGTGCCCATGGCCGACGCGCCGAGAATGCCGCAGGCGCCCATCGGCGCCAGCACCGCGCTGCGGATAACGCTAGAAATCCCCGTCGTATCGAGCGCGAAATTCAACCCGTAGCTTGTGATCGCCCTGATTTCGGCTGTCGCATCCACCTTGCCGGGATTGATCGTGTGAGTGGCGCCGAGCTCGCGCGCCATGGCCAGCCGCATCATTCATGTCCGCCGCGACGATGGTTGTCGCGCCGACGACCTTGGCGGCTCAGGGCGGAGAAGCCGACCGGACCCGAGCCGAATACGGAAGGATTTGCCCACCGAAACCTTGAGCGCGTTCATGACTGCGCCCGCACCGGCCTGGATACCGCAGGCGAGCGGTCCCAGCAATTCGAGCGGCGCCGTATCCGGTACCTTCAGGACATTCAGCTCATGGCAGATGGCGTGAGTGGCGAAGGATGATTGGCCGAAGAAGTTGCCGTGAATACGCTCGCCGCCTGCCGAAAGTGCGCTCGAGCCATCTGTGCGTGCACCAAGGAAATTGCGCAGGAAAAATTCTTGGCAATAGCTGATGTGGTGATCCAGGCAACTCGGGCAGTGGCCGCAGGAATCGAAGGTCATGACGACTTATCCCCGGCCTTCCCCTTCGAGACGGCGCGGCCGACTTTCTCGACAATGCCGGCCCCCCTCATGTCCAAGTCCCACCGGCAGCGGCGTCGGCAGCATGCCATCACGCACGATGATATCGGTATGGCAAGCACCCGTTGCCACGACCTTCACGAGGATTTCGTTATCCCTCGGCTCCTCGATACCGACGGTTTCGAGGCTGAGGCTAGTGCCTTGCGCGCGGGCAATCGCAGCTTCTATCTGCATGGCAATCTCCGACATGAACTGGCAAGCGCGGGGGATGCGGGCCAAGCGCGACCCGATTGGTGGAGGGATCACCGACGTGCAGGTGTGACGCCTTCATAACCAGTTTGGCTGTCAAGACTTCGGCGATCTTTTCATCGGCGAGGATTAGGCCCGTCGCCATGCAAATCTGGCCCTGATGTAGAAAGGCGCCCCAGGCCGAATCGGAAGCAGCGATGTCGAGATCGGCGTCGTCGAGCACGATAAGCGAGTTCTTGCCGCCAAGCTCTAGCTGAATCTTCTTGAAGTGGTTGCCGGCAATCTCGGCGACCTTCGAGCTGGCCCTGGCAGATCCGGTGAAGGAGATCATCGGGCATCGGTGCACATCGCCTCGCCGGTGTCAGCTCCACCGGGCGCCATCTGCAGCACGCCCGTGGGCAGGCCGGCTTCCTCGAAGATGCGGGCGATGATGATGCCGCCCGAAATCGGCGTGCGCGGATCGGGCTTGTGGACCACGGCATTGCCGAATGCTAGCGCTGCGGCAATCGAGCGGAACGAAAGCACGAGCGGGAAATTGAAGGGCGAGATCACGCCGACGATACCGGCGCGGCGCGCACCCTCACCGAACTCACCGAAGGGCGATGTCACGTTGTGTGGGGCTTAACGATTGTGGAATAACGGATTGGGTGAACAGTCCGACCGTAAGCTACAAGAGCCACCGCTTTCCACCGCAGATCATCGCCCGTGCGGTCTGGCTGTATTTTCGATTCCCTTTGAGCCTAAGGATGGTCGAGGAGGTGCTGCTGGAGCGCGGTATGATCCGGAGATGGGGTCGCAATTTGGAACGGCTTATGCCAGGCAGTTGTGCAGAAAGAGGCCTTTGCGAAAGAATATCTGGCATCTGGACGGGGTGGTGATTTCCATAGGCGGCCGCGAACATTGGCTCTGGCGTGCCGTTGACCAGGACGATTACGTTCTCGACGAGATCGTTCAAGCCCACCGCGATACCCAAGCCCCCAGGCGATTGCTGGTCAGACTACTGAAGAGAAGCGAAGCCTGACGCCGAAGCGGATCGTCACCGACGAATTGCGCTCATATGGTGCTGCAAGACGTGAGGTGATGCCCGCCATTGAACATCGATCGCGCAAGTGCCTGAACAATCGGGCCGAGAATTCTCACCTGCCGCTTCGAAAACGGAGCGGATAATGCAGGGATTTCGATCCTCGCGGCTTGCAACGGTTCATATCCATCTTTTCGGCACTCCGAAATCTCTTCGTCCTGCGCACCAGAAATACTCAGCCCTCGCCGTCCACATCCATCGGATCCGCGCAATGGCGCAGTGGAAAGCCGTGACCGGCGCAACCGCCTGACGTCTCAGACAAGCGCCCTGTTCCGACCTTGATCAAACAACGTGACATCGCCCGGAGCATCAAGCCGAGCGTATCGAGCATGTTGACGCCTAGCCTGCGTCACCGGGAACTCCTAGGCCGCCCACCCTTTTGTCGTGAAAAACGAAAAGAATCGAACAGCAACTGAGGAGTGCCGTCGATCCGACAGACGTCCGTGGGAGGAGGTGGGCCATCTGAATTCGAAGCTCTGCGCACGAGATGGATCGCTTCGATGAAAACCAGGGTACCCATTCCCGTCGCACATGATAGACTTTGCTGCAGTGAAGCTATGCAATGGATGCATAGCGCTTTGTCGAGAAAACCTACATCTCACCGCCGGCGTGTCGGGTGCTGCCGTGTCGGAGGTAGCAACCTTCTTCGAACCATCGTATCCCTCCGCCGAAGGCCGTCTGTGCTGACTTGCTGATTGGCTTTAAGTCCATGGCTTATGTCATGCGTTACAATTATTTCCCCCATTGAGGTGTTGTCCTCCGATGATCTTGGTCACCGGCGGGACTGGTCGGACGCAGAGAAGGTTCGGATCGCCGAGGAAAGCCTGCAAGGTTTTCGGCAGGGCTCAGTGACGGCACGGCGTTATGGATTGTCGCGATCACTGTTGACCCGTTGGCGTCGGGAATACCGAAGCGGGCTTCTGAGCGTTTCCGCATCAACAAGCTTTGTGCCGCTTTCGATTTCGCCACCGACTGCGGCATCTTCTGAGATGATGGCTCCGCTCCAGTCGGGCGGCGAAAAGATGATCGAGATTGGCCTGCCGAATGGCCGGCGGCTGACGATTCCGGCCTCGCTTGATCCGACCATCCTTGCCCGTCTGTTGTCGATCCTGGACGTGTCATGATCGCGTTTCCGGGCGGGGTGAAGGAGTGGATCGCGGGCGGCGTGACGGACATGCGTTGCGGCATGAACAGCCTGGCGCTGAAGGTGCAGGAAGGCCTTGGCCGCGATCCTCATAGCGGCGAGGTTTTCTGCTTCCGCGGCCGCAAGGCACAGTGCGCTTCATAATGCATCCCTCCATCAGATTCCGGGCAACCGGACGACTTTATCGTATTGATAATCTTCATAAAGCTTCGGGCGTCGATCGATGACACCCTGCACCCCTATCCGGACGGCTTCCGAGGATAATGCTTCGACGGGAACCATCCACGGTGAGCCGGGAAGGATTTGCGTTGCAGGTAAAATTCCTCTTTGCACCAGGCTTTTGGCCGATCCGACGCAAATACCGAGTTTCTCCGCCGCTTTCATCAAGCTGATCATCGGTACGTCCACTTTGGTGGCATCATATTCGGGAATTCCCAGGCGCTCGCGCATGTCACGAACACGCACGGTCGTCCAGCTCTCGCCATCACCTGTCTTGCAAAGCATCCGATTGAGGGAGACCGCGAGTTCCCGATCTGGCCAATGTCCGCCCAGTTTGCGCAGTGCCTCAACGGCCGATGGTGCGAGCTCGGCAGGATATCTTCCGGTCTTGACGCGCGCCACACGCACCTCTGTGTGCCGACCGCCGGTCCAATGGATTAATAGCACCGCCTCGTTGGTAGCATCATCGAGATCGCAAATAATCTCCTGAACCAGGATGTGGATGAGCCGCTGCTTCGTTCGCGTCTCCGTCGAGGGCGCATTCCATACGGTCGGCAAATCCTGGGCAAGCTGCAGGAGTCGGCCACGATCGATGACGGGGCGCGCTGCTGACAGCGCGGATAGGTCCTTGATCTTGCGCTCAAGCACGCCTACTCGCTCCAGGGCATCATTCCATCGGGCCTCCAGTTCGCGTGCAACATGCCGCTTGGCCGGGTCCACAAGCTCATACCTGCGACTGGCCAACAGCGCTTCGTAGCGTGCGCCTTCGAGGTCCCGCTCGATTGCCGCAATAACATCTCTTCGGGACCGCTCGACTTGATCCGAGGCGAAGATTGCCGCTTCGACAGCACGGTCCGACACCGCTTCTAAAATCTGCATCGCAACGGCGCGGTCGACCCTGACGCCGCCAATGCCTATACAAAGGCCGACACCCACATGAGCATCGTCGCCGCGGCATTGATAGCGATGCGCGTTGCCTTTTGCGCTGCCGTAGAAGACGCGCATCATTCGGCCGCAGCGACCGCATCGCATCAGTCCGGTCAACAGCGCACGGCCGCCACGCGCTGACTTGCGATCGCAATTCTTCTTCATGTGCGCGTTCTCGGCCAGAAGCTTATGGTTCTCCTCATACTCCCGCCAACTGATGTAGCCTTGATGATTGTCGCGCAGCAGCACGCTCCACTCATCCCTCGGCTTGCGCACCCCCGTAGCCTTGCGAGCGCGGCCATCGACGATCCGCGTTCGCTGCGCACGTCTTCCGAAGGCATAGGCGCCTGCGTAGAGTGGATTGTGGAGGATCTGCATGACGCTGTGATAGGCTGGTGCCTTCCAGACAAGCTTACAGACGTCGACATTGCGCAGGACGACGGGCATCTTGATATCGGCCGATCGCAGCCACAGGAAGACTTGTCGTCCACTTCCCAGTTCCCGGAATTTGGCAAAAACGAGCCTGATCGTCTCAGCTACATGTTCGTCCGGGTCAATCTCGATCTTGCCCACTTCGCTCCAGCACAAGCCCGGCGGCAGCATAAACCGCAGCTCACCGCGTCCCGCCTTGGAATCACGTGCGGCGATGCCGCGCTGGCGCATCAAGCTGAGCTCATACTCCGACATCGTGCCTTTCAATCCAAGCAGCAGACGATCGTTGACGAGCCGGGGATCATAGGCGCCATCCGGATCGATGACTAATGTACCGGCGAGTGCGCAAAGGTCGATCAGATGATGCCAGTCCCTGCCATTGCGCGCCAGACGCGATGCCTCGATGCAATAGACCGCTCCCCACATCGCCGGAGCAGACCTGTGCCACAAGCCGTTCGAATCCGGGCCGTTCCATGCTACCTGAGCCGGAGCGACCGAGATCGTCATCGATGACAATCACCGATGCAAAGCCAGTCGTTGCAGCAGCTCCAGCAAGATCATACTGCCGGCGCTGACTTTCGAGATTGCCGGTAACCTGAGTCATTGTGGATTGCCGGACATAGACCACAGCGGCGCGGCGAAGATGGTCAGGCGTGATCTTCGTGTTCATCAACGCCTCCCGTCTTCGTCATTCTGTTCGCTTCCAGAGCTTCCAGCAGAAGGTCCGCCAGCGCTTCCACCAACCCTTTGACGTTCTTGACCGCTGGAACCTGTAGATTTTGGCGCTCCAACTGCAGAACGAGTTGGTCGCGATTTTGATGTCGCCTGCTTCGCATCATCCTTCTCCTTCTTCCTCGAAGGACGGGATTTTGCGCCTCTTAAGCGAGTCGCGCCGAACGATGCGAGCGTCGCTGCCAACTCGTCGAGACCGGCGATGCTGATCTCGGGTGGCCCAAGCGTCATACCGCTGCAGTAGCTCTCGTCGAACATCCAATTCGGCAGTTCATGGGATAGATCGGGCCGCTTGTCCGTATAGATGGACATCAGGCTCTTGCCGCGCCGATACGGCGAAACCCGCACCTCGCTCCCAAACAGCGGATGCCACGGATAGGCGATCGTCGCGAAACGAAAACCGTATGCAGAATGTCGGTCATTGGCCGCGTTTTCCGCGGAAGCCGAAGATCGCGCCGGAGCCCGGTGCCTCCTTGATCGCCGTCTCGACCAGCGCCGATAGACCATCAATGCCACGCCGCATATCCGTCACCCCGCAGGCCAGATAGACACGCACATTCCCCGAAGGCCCGATCATGCCGCCTCCAGACAGGCCACCAGCGACGTAAGCAGCTTCAGTTCAACGTCAATCGGAACCTTCAAGCACCGACCGTTTCGGAGCAAGATCTCGACAACCGCTGGCCTCGGTAGCGTGGTAGACGCCTGGCTTACGCCCACCTCCTCGGTGATCTCAACCGGAAGGAACATCGCCGGTCGGTCAACATAGCTGAATGACTGCCGCCACAAGCGGATCTGCCCAGGATGAATGTCATGCCGGCGAGCCACATCACCAATGCGAGCGCCAGGTTCATCCGCCTCCGCCAATATCCTCAGTTTCGCCTCGTCCGACCAGCGACGCCTACGCTCAGTGCCGGACATGATCTCAATGCGAGCCATGCAAACTCTTTGATCTGGTATAAATGTCAGCACTAATGCTGGTTCTAATGCCAGAACATCGCCTGATTTGCCCGATCAGCAAAAACCGCTCACCGGACGCTCACGACCCTTGCCTCCGGAGAAGCCAATCCTTCCTGCGATCGTCATGGGCGCCCGCTAGTAGAATGACGCCTTGCTGCAATCGACATTGATCGCCGCGCTCAAGTAATGACTTAGACCGAAGACGAGCAGCTTCGAGTGCCTTCTCGGCAGTCCACACCGATCGGGTGCCGGCGATCCATGGTGAAGCTCCACACCGCGTTCGTGCCGAAGCGGAGAAAATAGCGGTCACATAGACACCCAACATACCAGCGCGGAACGCGATCGGGCGATGTTTCTCGGTCTTCACTAGCCCACGAGGTTGTGGATGCCAGTCTCATCCTCAAGCAGCCTGAGCTCAAGGGTCCTTTCATAATCTTGGCACTTAAGGATTTGTGGACCTTCGAGCGCCGAAAACAGGATGCGGGCAAAGCCCGCATCCTGTGTGGCGTTCGCCCTCAGTTCTTGGCGACGAAGTCCTTGACGTTGGCAGGCGTCACGAGCTGGAAGGGAATGTAGACCTTCTTGTCGATCTTCTCGCCCTTGGCGAGCTTGAGCGCTGCATCGAGCGAGCCCTTGCCCTGGCCGGCGGCATCCTGGAACACCGTGACGTCGAGATCGCCCGCCTGCATGGCGGCAAGCGCGTCCTGGGTGGCGTCGACACCGCCGACGACAACCTTGGTCATATCCTTGCCGGCTGCCTTCAGCGCCTGGATGGCGCCAATCGCCATTTCGTCGTTGTTGGAGATCACGGCGTCGAATTCGATGCCGCTGGAGAGCCAGTTGGTCATCAGGTCGGCGCCCTGGGTGCGGTCCCAGTTGGCCGTCTGCTCCTCGACGATCTCCAGACCCTTGCATTCATCCGTCTTGATGACGTCATGAACGTCCTGGGTCCGCATGCGCGCAGCCTGGTTGGAAAGCTCGCCCATGATGACGACGGCCTTGCCCTTGCCGCCGAGAATGCGGCAGACTTCCTTGGTTTCCAGCGTGCCGGATTCCTGCTCGTTGGAAGCGACGAAGGCCTGATTGTCCGGCAGCGTGTCGACGTTGACCGGCTGACGGTTGACGTAAACCAGCGGAATGCCGGCATCGGCCGCGAGCTTCGACATTGCCGTAGTCGCATCGGTATCGACAGGGTTGACGATGATTGCATCGACCTTGGAGGCGATGAAATTCTGGATCTGGCTCTGCTGCTTGGAAACGTCGTTCTGTGCGTCTTCGACCTGCAGCGTCACACCGCTCAGTGTCTTTGCATAATCGGTCATGCCGTTGCGCAGAACCGTCAGGAAATTGTCGTCGAATTTCGCCATCGAGACGCCGACAGTTTCTGCGTGAGCCGCCGTCGACATGACGAGCGCCATCGCAGTGCCCAGGATAAACTTTTTCATTTTACTTCCTCCACAAAGCGGTGCCCGGCTGCACCCTCCTCACGCCGGGTTTCCAGCACACTGGCCGAAAACAATTATCAGGGCTGCCAGAAAAAGGCCGAACATCATCATAGGTATCAAGACAATCTCGATGCTGACGACTAGCCCTCCTTCGCCGCTACGTTGACTCGCGCGAACCGAAATTTTTTGGTGCCTAATTTGATGATTTAAGTCCGCAGTCTTCAACAGCGCCAATGTCGAGGGTCTTTCATCGAAGACACCACAATAATCCAAAGCCGACACATGCCATATTGTCCAATCTCTTCGCCAGCTGCCGCGTGATCGCGAGGCAACGTGGCGAAGTTTGGGAAGCTTCTATCTATTTCGTTTTGCGGTCCATTCATCTTTGTTTGTAAATCCTCTCATTCTTGAAAGAATCGTCGCCGTGAATGAGAGAACCCTATCAGTCCCCGGATATTTTCAGACAGGTCGAGGCGGCAAGTCTACACTCACCCTCGCAGAGCTCCTGGCTCCGGCGCAGACCTCTCCGGATACGTCGTTGGCGACGACATGTTATCTGCACTTGTCGATGCAATCTTATTTCATGACCATGTCCAATCGCTGGCGATAAATTGTACAAATACACAAGGCGTAAAAACGATCGTGGTCCGAATTCTCGACCGAAAGCTGACCGTCGTGCACCTGCCATGGCGACTCTGTCAGCGTCAGCTTCGGACTTCTTGAACGACGGTCGAATCCCGCGCGTGCCTCTCTGCGGCCGCGTTAAGCTCCAAGAAGAAGTGATGCATTGAGACAGTAAACTCTGCAAATGCGATCGGCGACGACCGGATTCAAGCCGTGCCGGGCGCTGGTGGACGGATCTGGAATTGAACGGGTGTGGGATCTTTGAAACGGTTGATCATGCCGTGGCTGCCTTGCGGCGGATTTCGGGCGTGCACAGTCAAGCATGCGATTGTGAACGGCGCAGCTGATGACGCCTTCGGTCTGCTGACCAGGCCGCGACCTCGCCCGCAGACGCCGCCCGATGATGGACTTTTATCGCCCGATTGGCGTTTCGACCAGCGAGCGTTGGCCGTAGCCGTTAGAGAGTTGCCATGTCATGCGGCCGCCAAAGACATGAAGTGCGATATATATATAAATATAAAGTAATATATTCCATAGCTCACGGGCTTGTCACAACAGAAAGTAAGATCTGCCAAATTTGAAACGATATACTTTGAAATATACCCTACAACTACCTCTACCATATGCTCGTCATGCACACGCTGATCGGCATCGGATGGGTCGGCCACTGGTGGCTTTGGATCGTCGAGCCGGTCGGAACCGTGGAATTAGCCGCTCTATCATGGGCGCTGATCGAAAAGCGGGCCATGAAACTTCGCTCATCGCTAGTCACCAGACGGCTTGCCGTCGCTTAAACGGGAAGCTCCCGTTAAAAGATCGGAACTCCAATGGAGGCGCGCCGCCCGCTGAGTATCGTCCAACCGTGATTTGGGCCCAGGAGCCTTGTCGTTGATCAGCCCGGCCATGCGCATTGAACCGCAAGACCCAATCCCGCACGATCTGAAGCGTGACACTGCCCAGCCGCGCCGCATTCGAGCGCGAGCCGCCGTCATAGATCGAGGCTAGCGCCAGGAGACGGCGTGCCTGCGCGGCATCCGTGGTCTGGCGCGCCAGACGACGCAAACGCTCTGCGTCGAAATCCTCTCGTAACGAAACCGCTGAACCCATCACCTCCGATTTGCACCAAAGATTCAAATTCATCGCATTTTGGGAAGCCCGTGAGTCGAATTCAGAGTTGGCTGCTCTTGAAGCTGAAAATCGCAATCTGAAACGGCTCATGCTCGTGAAATTCCGTGGGGAGAACGATAGGCTCAATCCCATGCTTCGCCGTTTTGGTGGCGCATAAGCGCCAAATCCGGAGGTCATATTATGAGACGTCTTCACGGACGCGCGACGCGTTTTTGCTTGGAAGACACGCGGCGATGCGACCTGCGGTAGCTCTGGAAGTCTGCGACATGCCCACAGCGAAAGCATGATCCAAAAAGCCTGATCGTGTTCTGGATCGGAGATATTAGTTACGGTAGCAGGCCCGGGTCCGATCAAGCTCCGATACTAAACGGACGACACCGGCGGCCTGGTGATCTGCCCAAAGTGGAATACCTGGTTTTCATTTTGGCGGCGATCGAATTGACTGCGCAATGATCCCAGCTCTTCTCGACCAACAGACGAGGTCTTCACGGAAGGGGGTGCAACGGATGCAGATCAGAATGTCTTCGACGTAGGCGGATTTTCGCTTACGGTTCGCCTGAAATGTCGACCACGTTTTCTTTTGCCGAATCGGATATTAGCAAAGGTTATGAAGAGCGAACAACGACGCCTTGCCGCGCAAAAAGCCTTTGACCGTCTCCGTCGCGCGGGATTGCCGACGGAGGAGGATCCGCGTTTCCTCGTATGGATCGAACAATGGATTGCCGGCGAAATTGAAATGCAAGAGGTTCGGGAACGGTATCTTGGGTTCCTGCGAGAACAAGCTTCCGAACTCAAGCGGCGTGCGCTTGCCAGGGGCGCCAAGTTACCTTCCGATCCCGGACCGCAGCCGATCGACGAAATTGGCGTTGGTACACGGAACGTTTAGCGGTATGAGTTAGGCAGGGAACCGCAACAGCTCTTGTCGTTTAGTCAATGCCGACCTGCCACTGAACTTTCATCCAGCGGCGGTTAGAGCCTCGGCGGCTTTTGAACCGCCCCCAAACTCTGGACCAGCTGAGGCTAGAGTTTTCCGGCTTCATTCAGGGAGGCGGGCTGGTTGCGCCTCCTGATTTCATCAGCGAGATCGGCACCTTATTGCCGATCGCACCATGTGGCCGAAACTCATTATACTCTCTACGCCAATCCTCCATCTTTTCGCGGGCATCCGCAAGGGTCAGGAACCAGTGCTGGTTCAGACATTCGGCGCGGAAGCGGCCATTGAACGCTTCAATGAACGCATTGTCGGTCGGTTTGCCGGGGCGTGAGAAGTCCAAGGTGACGCCTTTGGCATAGGCCCAAAGGTCAAGATCGCGAGACACGAACTCAGTCCCCTGATCGACATGGATCGTCTTCGGATAGCCAATTTTCCGGCATACCCGTTCCAAGGTTTGCACGACATCTTCACCTCGATAGCTGTGACGTGGATCAAGCACCGGCACATAGCGCGAGAAGGTGTCGACCACCGTGAGCACCCGCAGCTTCTTGCCGGTCGCGAGTTGGTCGTGCACGAAGTCCATCGCCCAGACATCGTTCGGTCCAACGGCCATTTGCCGATCTTCCCGCAGCTTGGCTTTGACCCGTCGCTTCGGCGTCTTGTTGCGCAGTTGCAGGCCCAAGTCCCTGTAAATGCGATAGGTTCGCTTGATGTTGGTCCCCCAACCCTCGCGTTCCAGGAGTACATGTACACGACGATAACCATAGCGCACACGGCTCTCGCAGATCTCACGAATTCGACGTTCCAGACCGGCCTGATCGGCACGGCGAGAGGTGTAATGGTGGGTCGACCGATCGAAGTTCAGTGCCCCACAGGCACGCCGGATCGAGATCATCCAATCCCGGCACATGCCTTTCACCATCTCGCGTTTCCGAGCAGGCCTTAGCCCGAATCTCTCAAAGTAAGGGGTGCATCGGGGCTGCGAATCTGAGAAACTGCTTTTGCTACAAAGGCTTACCAGATTCGTTAAGGAGGCCCCGATGCAAACAGACTGTATCTCCGCGCAGTTGGAATTTAAAGGCTTCGACGGCCACAAAG
>Ga0207426_1002059_pt1 | contig 13992 bp, 11 predicted proteins | sample AraplaMF_Cvi_mMS_FD_184265 | JGI IMG/M metagenome (GOLD analysis project Ga0207426, IMG submission 184265) | Arabidopsis root microbial communities from the University of North Carolina, USA - plate scrape MF_Cvi_mMS (SPAdes) (version 2) | ecosystem: Host-associated > Plants > Roots > Endosphere...
GGTCGGTCGCCGCCTCGGCGGGTGCGTGTACGTCTGTGTCTGCGTGTGCGTCCGGCACTGAAATCCCCGTCTCCCAACGTCGAGCTGGTCCGGGGACTGGTTCGTCTGGTCGTGTCCCCGTTCGCGCCCACGATACGGGGGGCCTGTGACGGCGCCCAGGGGCGTCAGGCGCGCCTGGGCGCGTCAACGCCCTGGGAGGACCGGGGCGCGCGCCCGCGGGGCTGCCGTCCGCCGCGTCCCTGGGGTTCGCGCCCGCGGGTTTCGCGGCCCTGGGGCTCGTGTCCGTCGGTTTGGCGTCCGCGGGTCTCTCTTCCGCATGCGTAGGCGAGCGTGCTCACCAGCTCCTCGGCGTCCGGCAGCCAGCGGTTGGCGGCGGTCGGCCGACGGGCCCACTGGGTCGGGCCGTGCCGTCCGACCCGGGTCGGGGGCGCGACCACGTAGTCCCCGTCGCCGCGGGCGGCCAGGTCGACCGAGGACGGCGGCCAGCCCAGGTTGCGCAGCAGGTCCGGGATCTTCGCGGCGGCGCCGGGGAGCACGAAGAAGAGCATCCTGCGGTCCGGGGTGGAAGTGACCGGGCCGAGGTCGACGTTGCGGCGCTCCATCCGGGCCAGCGCCAGACAGCCCGCCGACTCCGGTACGTCCAGGGCGTCGAAGGTACGGCCGGTCGGCAGCAGGATCGACGCACCCGGGGAGCGGGCCCACATCCGCCGGACCACGACCGGGCTGCCGGTCGCCTGGTTCACCCAGTCCGGGGCGGTCGGATGGGCGCCGGGGGACGGGCAGTCGGCCTGTCCGCAGGAGCAGCGCTGGAGGCCCTTCACGGTGTCCAGCCAGGCGCCGGCGAGCACGTCCCAGTGCCGTTCCTCCGCGTAGCGCACCGCGGCGTCGAGCAGCCGTTCCCCGCGCTGCTTCGGAATATGTGGTGTTCCTGTCACGTCCATGGTCTCTTCCACGACCAAGACAACTTCCGGCGTCAACAAGGGTTACGGCCGAGGCCACGGACCCGCGCGCACGGCCGCGCCCCAGGGCGCGCGGCGACGGCACAGCGGGGCGCATGGGTGCATGACCGGGGGCGCGTATGGGGTTCCGGCTGTGTAAGCGGGTAGCCACCATGCGTGACAGGCGTACGAGGGCGTTTTGGCGCGGCCGTACGCACGTACGTGAACCAAGCGGTCTATGTGGTCAATACGGGCAAGTTCCGCATTCGCCGTATACCTGCGATACCCGCGGGGAACTGATCAACAGGGACGGCATCCGCCGAGAACGCACAGCAGTCACTGGGGGTAAAACCATGGCCGCTAGGCCGCTTGTGGCGCGACAGCCGAACGAACGGCTGCAAGCGCTCATTCAGGAAGCCGCGTGCTCCAATGCCGGTTTGGCCCGCAGGGTCAACATGTGCGGTGCCGAGCACGGTCTCGATCTGCGCTACGACAAGACGTCGGTCGCCCGGTGGCTGCGCGGTCAGCAGCCCCGGGGCCGCGCCCCGGGCATCATCGCCGAGGCGCTCGGCCGCAAGCTCGGTCGTACGGTCACGATCGACGAGATCGGCATGGCCAACGGCAAGAACCTGGCGTCGGGCGTGGGACTTCAGTTCTCGCCGACCGTCCTCGGTGCGATAGAGCAGGTCTGCGAGTTGTGGCGCAGCGACGTCGGCCGCCGCGACTTCCTGACCGGCTCGACGGTCGCCGCCTCGGCGCTCGTCGAGCCCAGCCGCGACTGGCTGATCACCGGGGCGGACGCGCAGGTCGCGCGCACCGCCGGGGCCCGGGTCGGCCGCTCCGACGTCGCCGCGGTGCGGGCCACCACGGACGCGCTGGTCGAGCTGGACCACCGGTACGGCAGCGGCCATGTGCGGCCCGTCGTCGTCCACTACCTCAACAGCGTGGTCTCCGGGCTGCTCGCCGGGTCCTACCGGGAGTCGGTCGGACGCGAACTGTTCGCGTCGGTCGCCCGCTTGACGGAGCTGGCCGGGTACATGGCGATCGATACCGGCCAGTCCGGGCTCGCCCAGCGCTATTACATCCAGGCGCTCCGGCTCGCCCAGGCCGCCGGGGACCGGGGTTACGGCGGCTACGTGCTGGCCGCCAGCATGAGCCACCTCGCCGCCCAGCTGGGCAACCCGCGCGAGATCGCGCAGCTGGCCAAGGCCGCGCAGGAAGGCTCGCGCGGTCAGGTGCCGCCGCGGGCCGAGTCGATGTTCCTGGCCGCCGAGGCGCGCGGGCACGCGCTGATGGGGGACGCCCCGGCCTGTCAGCACGCGGCCGGGCGCGCCCTGGACGCGATGGAGCGGGCGGTGGGCAGCGGCGGTCCTTCCGGGGACGAGCCGCCGTGGATCCAGCACTTCGATCACGCCTATCTGGCCGACGAACTCGCCCACTGCCACCGCGACCTGGGCCAGGCCGAGCCCGCCCGGCGGCGCGCCGAAGAGGCCCTGGCGGGCCACCCGGAGGGCCGGGTGCGGCGCCGCGCCATCGGGCTGCTGCTGCTGGCCACGGCGCACGTCCAGGGCCGCGAGGTGGAGCAGGCGTGCCACGTCGGCGGTCAGGCGGTGGATCTGCTCCAGACGCTGCGCTCCAACCGGGGCGCGGAGTATCTGGACGACTTCCAGCAGCGGCTGGAGCCGTACCGGGACGAGCCGGTGGTACGGGAGTTCGGGGCGAGGCTGGAGGTGCAGGCGGCCTGAGCCCCTCCTGACGCCCCTGTGGCCGCCTCCTGGCCGGGCCTTCGCCGGTGACCAGTCTCTCCCTCCTGCGGGCTCATACCCCCGCGGGTAACCGGTAGCGTGAGCCGACGATTCGGCAATCGCTCATTCAAGGAGACCCGGTGACGCAGAGCGGACAGGGGAACGAGCCGCAGCTGCCTGCGGTCCGTGAGGGCGTCGTACTGCCCGCTCAGGGCGACCAGTGGCCCACCACGGAGCCCTCGGAGCCCACGCCGCCCTCGGGACAGCAGCACGGCGCCCCCGCCGGTGGGCAGGCGTGGGGCCAGCCCTGGGGACCCCAGGACGCCCCCGTGCCGTCCGAGCCCGCTGCGCCTGCCGCGCCGTCCGCGCCCGCCGGGCCTCCCGCGGGCGCGGGCCCGCTGCCGCCCGAGGGCGCGCCGTACGGTCAGCCGGGGCAGTCCTTCGGCCCGCCGCCGCAGGGCCCGGACCAGTCGTTCGGGGCCCCGCAGGGCTGGGCGTCGCAACAGCCGCTGCCGCAGCAGCAGTCACCGGAGCAGCACCAGCCGCCCGCGTACCAGCCGCCGCAGCCCCAGCAGCAGCCCCCTGCGTACCAGCAGCCGCAACAGCCCCCTGCGTACCAGCAACCCCAGCAGCCGCCCGCCTACGGGCAGCCGCAGCCGCCGCAGCAGCCGCCCGCGTACCAGCAGCCCCACGCGCAGTCACAGCCGCTGCCGGACAGACAGCCGCAGCCGGAGCCGTACGCCGGTGCCGCCGACGAGACGCAGATGCTGCCGCCGCAGCCCGCGGGCGACGCCGAGGCGACCCAGTACATACCCCCCGTGCCCGGCGCCGGGCAGGCCGCGCCGCAGCCCCCGCAGCAGCCGTCCGCCAGCGCGCCGCTGCCGCCCGAGAACCAGCCAGCCAAGGCCGAGGCGCCCGGCGAGTCCACCACCCAGCTGCGCACGGTGCGCCCCGGCCGGGGCGCCCACCGGGGCCGCGGGCAGCAGCCGGCCCCCGCCGCCCCGGCGAGTGCCGCCGAGGAGACCGCCGTCCTGCCGAGCCCGGTCCCGGCCGCCGCGCCGCCGCAGGCCGCACCGTCCCGGCGCGCTCGGCAGCAGCAGCAACAGCAGCAGCCGCCGAAGCCCACCGGCTCCCCCTTCGCGATCCGCCCCGGCCGTCCGGGCGACCGGCCGCCGCCCTCCGAGTTCGACGGGCTGTTCCGGGCCGATGACGGCGCCGCGGGCGCCGGTGCCGGTTCCCCCGGCGAGACGCAGCAGCTGCCGCAGTTCACCGCCCCGGCCCCGGCGGACAGCGGCGGCGGGCACGGAGGACGCGCCGGGCGCGCCGGCCGCCGTCGCCGGATGTCGCCCGCCGTGCTCATCGGCATCGTGATCGCGGGCTGCGGGATCGCCGGACTCGCCGCCGGAGCCGCGCTCAGCTCGGGCGGTGACGACGAGAAGAAGGACGACAACACGACGCTGGGCAGCTCGGATCCGAGCGCCACCGAGGAGGAGCCGACCAAGGCGGCCGATCCCGCGGAGCCGCAGGCGAAGGCGCTGGACGCGCTGCTCAAGGACAGCAACAACAGCCGCTCGGCGGTGATCAACGCCGTGAACAACATCAAGTCCTGCAAGGCCCTGCCCAAGGCCGCCTCGGACCTGCGGACGGCCGCCCGTCAGCGCAACGACCTGGTGACCCGGCTGGGCAAGCTGACCGTCGACAAGCTGCCGAACCAGGCCCAGCTGACCGCGTCGCTGACCAAGGCGTGGAAGTCCTCCGCGCAGGCCGACAACCAGTACGCGGCGTGGGCCGATCAGACCCGCGGCAAGAAGGGCTGTCACAAGGGCCAGGCCCGCCGGACCGGGCGGGTCGGGGCGGCCGAGCGGGCCAGCGGCGAGGCGACCGCGGCCAAGCGGAAGGCGGCCGAGCTGTGGAACCCGCTCGCCGGGAAGTACGGCCTCACCAAGCACGAGGCCACCCAGCTGTGAGCGGAGACGGCCGGTCCCCGCGGTGATCAGTCCCGGGGGCCGTACCGCTCCAGCGTCTTCGCCACGTCGACGAACCCCTTGCGCACCGCGACCAGCCGTCCGTCGCGCACCACCTGGTAGGTGACGTCGGCGTTCACGATGCGCGGGTAGTGCGGCACGTTCAGCGGGTCGTTGTAGCCCCAGCGCAGCGGGGGCGTCAGCCCGCCCGTGTCGACCTTGTGGCCGTGGTCCAGCGCGTTGCGCACGGTGCGCGCGCTGATGCCGTCCGGGCTCAGGGACATCAGTACCGAGCGCAGCGCGGTGTAGGCGATCCAGGTGGTCTGGGTTCCGGCGTCGTCGGGGTCGATGCGGTTGTCGTCGAAGGCGTACTTGTTGATCACCTTCTTCATGGGACCCCAGCGCGGATCGTCCGGGGCCGGGTACCAGCCCGTGGCGTACGTCCCCTCCAGCGGGCTGCTGCTGCCGCCCGTGCTGTCGATCAGGGACTGCCGGACGCTGCCCATGATGGAGGCGATCCGGACCTTCGGGTGATCCTCCTGGACGCGCCGGAAGGAGTCGAAGAAGGTGCCCGTGCGGTTGCCGAGCGCGGCGGTGACGCAGGAGCTGTCCAGCTCCGCGCCCGCGGCGGCGGAGCCCAGGGAGCTGTCGGCGCCGACGTCCTTCAGGGCGGTGGTGGCCTGCGAGCTGTAGTCGCCCGCGCCCTCGGGGGCGCGGATGTCATGGGCGGGCTCGCGGCCCGCGGCCTTGAGACCGGCGTCGAGGAGTTCGGGGAGTTCGTCGCCCGCGATGGTGTCGGGGCGTACGAGCGAGACGCGTGCGCAGCGGGAGCCGAGCTGGCGGCCGTTGCCCGCGAGCAGCGCGGCCTGGCCGCCATTGACGGGGTAGGAGTACGGGCTGTTGAACTCCTCCTGGGTCAGCCCGTAGCCGCCGAGGTACGGGATGCCCGCGACCTCCAGCGGGGAGGTGAAGGAGCGGCCGTGCTGGCTGTACGAACCGACGACCGCGACGGCCTTCGCCTTGCCCGCCTCCTGTGCGCAGCGCGCGGCCTGGACCGAGTCGTTGCGCTCGTTGCAGGTGATCACCTTGAGCTTGCGGCCGTGGATGCCGCCACTGGCGTTGACCCAGCGGGCGTACGCCTGCGCCATGGCGGGCATTCCCGGCATATTGGTCGCCTTGGTGCCCTCGGGAGCCCATGTCATCACGACGATGGGCTTGTTGTTGTCGGACCCCTTCGCCATCCCCGGCAGTGATCCGCAGCCGGTCAGCGAGGAGGCGCCGGCTGCGGTGCACAGTGCGGCGACGGCGGCTGTTCGGAGGAGGCGGGGGGAGGGGCGTCGCCGTCGGGTCATGGTATGGGAGCCTGGTGCTCCGGACGGAACACATCCGCTATGCAAGGGAACGCGCGGGTATCGGGAAGGTGAACACCCGGGGGTCGATGCGTCCCCGTGTGTGAAGAACGTACGATCGATCACTGTGCAAGGTTCGGAGAAGTCTTCCCGTCGCGGCCATCGCTCGACCACCATGGGCGGTATGCCTGTCAACGACATGCCGTGGTGGCGCTGGCGTACCAATGTGCGCTCGGGGCTGCACATGCTCTCAGACCCGGTCTTCCAGCAGGAGTGCTGGCTGGCCGGGCAATCCGGATACGGCGACGTCACCGATGCGGTCTATCGGCTGGTCGAGGACACCTGGCTGGACAACTGGTCCGCCGAGAAGTACGTCGGAACGATCTTCCGCGACTCCCAGGAGGCGGCGCTCGTCGATGTCGCCGTGCTGCGGGTCCTGAGGATCCTGCACCAGGTCGGAGCGGACGCCCCGGTCTCGGCGTACATCGAACACCACGCCTGGCCGGAGGCGGTGCGGGCCGCCCGCGACGCCCATGTGCGGCTGGCCACCAACGACGGTGAGGACCCGGATGCGCCGCCACGCACCCTGGAGGTGCTGTCGATCATGACGCGGGTCGCCTAGCGGAGCCTGGCGGCGGCGGTCCTGAGTGGTGTCGCGGGTGTGCGACGCTATGGAGTCATGAGCGAGTCGCATTCTGTTCCCGACCAGTACATCCTCACGCTGTCCTGCCCGGACAAGCAGGGCATCGTGCACGCCGTGTCGAGTTTCCTCTTCATGACCGGCTGCAACATCGAGGACAGTCAGCAGTTCGGGGACCGCGACACGGGGCTCTTCTTCATGCGGGTGCACTTCCGTGCCGTCTCCCCGGTGAAGGTGGAGGACCTGCGGGCGAGCTTCGCGGCGGTCGGGGAGTCCTTCGGGATGGACTGGCAGATCCACCGGGCGGACCAGAAGATGCGCGTCGTGCTGATGGTCAGCAAGTTCGGGCACTGCCTGAACGACCTGCTCTTCCGCTCCCGGATCGGCGCGCTCCCGGTGGAGATCGCGGCGGTGGTCTCCAACCACACCGACTTCCAGGAGCTGGTGGGCTCGTACGGGGTCCCGTTCCGGCACATCCCGGTGACCAAGGACACCAAGGCGCAGGCCGAGGCGGAGCTGCTGGAGCTGGTGCGGGCGGAGAACGTCGAGCTGGTGGTGCTGGCCCGCTACATGCAGGTGCTCTCGGACGACCTGTGCAAGCAGCTGTCCGGCCGGATCATCAACATCCACCACTCCTTCCTCCCGAGCTTCAAGGGCGCCAAGCCGTACCACCAGGCCCATGCGCGCGGAGTGAAGCTGATCGGCGCGACGGCGCACTACGTGACGGCCGACCTGGACGAGGGCCCGATCATCGAGCAGGAGGTCGAGCGCGTCGGCCATGAGCTGACCCCGGACCAGCTGGTCGCGGTCGGCCGTGACGTCGAGTGCCAGGCGCTGGCCCGCGCGGTGAAGTGGCACAGCGAGCGCCGCGTGCTGCTGAACGGCCACCGGACGGTCGTCTTCGGCTGATCGAGCCGATCACGTCACAGCCGTGACAGCGAGGCCGTCGCGAACAGCACGTCGCGGATCGCCTCCACGTCCCCCAGCTGCCCCACCGCCGCCTCCTGCGGCGGCACATGCCCGGCGGCCAGCTGGTAGAACGTCTCCGGATCGAGCGCGATGTGGGCCACCGCCTCCTCCGCGGTCCCCACGGCGGCCGGGGAGTCCAGCGGGATGTACCAGTTGCCGCCGCCGGTGCCCTCGACCTCCAGATGGAGCGTACGGCCCGGGGCGCCCGCCTCGACCAGACGGCGCGGCGGGGCGGCGAGCCCGGCGCGGCGCCGCTGGGCCAGTGCGTCGGGCAGCAGCCGGGCGCACAGGTCGATCATGGCCTTGAGGTGGGCGGAGCCGGGGAGTTCATACGGGTAGTCGACGGCCTCGGCGATGTCCCCCGCGTGCACCCAGCACTCGAAGGCGCGGTCCAGGAACGCGTCCCGGACCGGCAGGGTGAAGTCCCCGAACGCAACGGAGAGATCCGAGGCCCCGCGCCCGGCGAACGACACCGTACGGACCAGCGCGTGCCCCTGCTCCCGCCACAACTCCCGCAGCAGGGTGGACGGCCCGGTCCCGCCCGCGGCGTCGGGCTCCGCCTGCCAGTACGCCTCCGTACGGGCCGAGAGCGAGCCGGGGGCGTGGTCGCCCAGCGGGTCGGGCAGCCCGAGGGACGCGGCGACGACGCCGTCCACCACCATCAGGTGCCCGATCACCCCGGCGACGGTGGTGTCCCGGCCGGTGAGCCGATGGCCGTCGTACCACTTGAGCCGCACCGGAGCGCGCCATTCGGCCTCGCCCATGTCCCGCAGCAGCGCGTCCAGCCGGGCGGCCTCCGCGTCGTACGCGGCGGCCCAGCCGGGCACCGGTATCCGTGCGGGGCGGCGGCCGAGGCATCCGGCCAGCACGCGGGAGCGGAGCAGCGGGTCGAGGTCGAGGTTGTGCTCGGCGTGCAGCAGCCCCACGGCCTCGCGCAGCCGCAGGGCTTCCTCGGCGCAGGAGGTGCAGTGGTTGAGGTGCGCCTCGACGGCGGCCGTCTCGTCCGGGGAGCAGGCGGTGAGCGCCCAGGCGCCGAGGAGCGACCGCAGGACGTCATGCGAGGGCGGCGGCCGGGTGTCGGTCTGCCGCGGCAACGCGGCTGCCCCGGTGGGACCTTCCGGCACTTCCGGGCTTTCCGGACTTATCGGGCTTTCCGGTTCTTCCTGGCCTTCCGGTTCTTCCCGGCCTTTCGCTTCCTCCGGTTCCTCCGGGGATTCCGGTTCGGGCAGCAGCGGGAGGAGGCCCGGCCAGCCGCTGGTGTCCTCGGCGGCGTTCCGCGGGGTCGGGATGCGGGGCGGCCCGGCTGGTTCGGGCGGGGCGCCCGACGGATTGCCGGGCCCGTCTCTCCCGTCGCCGGACCCGTCGCCCGAGCCCTCACCGCGGCTGTCGCCGTGGCCGTACTCGGGGATGTCGCCGGGGTCGTACCGCTCCGGGCCGCCCGCGCCGCTCACAGCGCCCGCCCGTAGCCGGGAGGCGCCATGGTGCGCGGAGGTGGGACGTAGGCCGTGGACAGCAGTTGGAGCCCGAGCCGCAGGCGGCGCCTGGCCTCGTCCTCGGTCACGCCGAGGGCGGCGGCCGCCTGGCGGTAGTCGCGGCGGTCGAAGTAGGCCAGTTCCAGGGCGGCGCGCAGCGGGGCGGGCATGGAGGTGACGATGTAGTCGGCGCGGGCCGCGACGGAGGCGTCGCGGATGCGCTCCTCGACGGCGACCTCATCGCCGCCCTCGCCCTCCTCGGCGGTCTGCGACCGGAGCCGGTGCACCGCCTGGCGGTGGGCGAGCGTGGCGATCCAGGAGCGCAGGGAGCCCTGTTTGGGGTCGTACGCGTCCGGGTTCTCCCAGACGTAGGCGAAGACCTCGCGGGTGATGCGGTCCGCCGCGTCCTCGTCCTCCAGGACGCGATGGGCGAGATGGTGGACGAGGGAGGCGAAGCGGTCGTACAGCTCGCCGAGCGCGGCGGCTTCGCCGCGCGCCAGCCGCTGTTGCATCCTGCGGTCCCAGCGGGGCGGTGCGTCGTTCGCCATGCGGCCCCCATCCCTGTTCGTCGGCCGGGTCTCCTGGCACTATGCCCACCTTCATATCGAATGTAGTGCCGGGGGCTGACACAACGCGCCTCCATGCGGCAAAGTGCGGCACGACGCGGCTGCGGATGGTATTGGGCCGGTCACGGTGCGCAGGAGCGGTGGGACGAAACGCTTCGGCGGGGCATAGTCTCGTTCCTATGGCGTGAGACGGGGGGAGTTTTATGCGGGGCCGGGCGGGCAGCCGCCCTGGAACAGCAAATTCCGGTTAGCTGCGAGCGAAGGGCTTCGAGCGCGTGACGTTGAAGGTGATGGAGGACGGACGGGGGGAGTGGGTCGTCCTACAGGTCTCCGGTGAGATGGACCTCGTGACCTCGCCCGCAGTCCGGCAGCACGTACACGACGCGGTCGCCGAGGGCCGCCACTCACTGGTGCTCGACCTCTCCGAGGTTCGCTTCTGCGATTCCAGCGGTGTCGGCGTCCTGATCGCCGCGCGCCGGTTGATGCGGTCGTGCTCGGGCAAGCTCAGGCTGATTCTCCCGCCCCAGGACGCGGCCCACGGTTCCCATGTGCACCGTGTCCTCGCGGCCCTGGGCGTCCGCCGCCTGTTCGACGTCTATCCCAATCTGATGGTGGCGACGGAGCCGGACGACGGCGAACGGAACACCGCCGACTCCCTCTCGGCGTAGCGGCGTAGCCGCCCGGCGAGGAACCGGGGCAAGCCCCGGGCCACGGACGCCCTTCGGGCGTGGCCTCAAACGCCGGCCGGGCTGGAGAGCTACGACCGCGGCGGCGGCACCTTCGGGAAGTCCGCCAGCACCACGAAGCCCCCCTCCTCCGTCCGCTCCGCCCGCAGCGTGCCACCCAGCAGCACCGCCCGCTCCCGCAGCCCCACCAGCCCGTGGCCGCCGCCCGGCAGGCCCGGCGCCACCGCGGAGGCGTCCGGCGGGCCGTTCCGGACCTCCACCCGCAGCCCCCGCCCCTCGGCGGCCGCCTCCGTGACCCGTACCGTCACCCGCGCCCCCGGCGCGTGCTTGCGCACATTGGTCAACGCCTCCTGCACGATGCGGAACGCGGCCCGCTCCACCGCCTCCGGCCGACCGGCACGCCGTGCGTCGTCGGCCTCCTCGTACGCCACGTCCAGCGCGCTCAGCTCGATCAGCCGCGGCAGATCCGCCAGCCGGGGCTGCGGGGTGAGCTGTTCCAGGTCACCGCCCGCCGCGCGCAGGATGCCGACCATGTGACGCAGTTCGTCCAGCGTCCGTACGGACAGCTCGCGGATCGTGCGCGCCCCCTCCCGCGCCTGCGCGTCGTCGGCGCTGATCTGCACCGCCCCGGCCTGGAGGCTGATCAGGCTGACCTGATGGGCGACGACGTCGTGCATCTCGCGGGCGAGCCGGGCGCGTTCGGTGCTCAGCACCTGCTCGGCGATCAGCTCGTCGGCGCGGCGGCGGCTGCGGGTCAGGTCGTCGAGGCGGGCGGCGAGTTCGCCCCGGGTGCGCACCAGCAGGCCCAGGGCGATGGGGCCGACGGAGGTGATGCACGCGTCGATGAGCGTGAGCGTGTTCTCCCGGTACGCGGTCGGCTCGAAGTCGGAAACCGGCCACGGGACGAAGTGCGCGGCGGCCAGCAGCAGCGCCGAGACGCCGAGCAGCCGTGGGCCGGGGCGGCGTTCGGCCACCGTATAGAGCGCGATCATCGGCGCGAACCAGATGTAGCCGATGAGGATCCCGGGCAGGGTGACCAGGAAGACCGGCGCCGGGAAGCGGCGGCGCAGCAGCAGGGCGGCCGCCGCGACCAGGGAGACGTTCAGCTCCAGGCCGAGGGTGAGGCCGTTGACGAGCAGGGCGTCGGCCACGGCGAACACGACGGGACCCAGCAGCGGTCCCCACCGCCGCACCCACCCCGGCAGCCTCCGCCACCAGGACGCGAGCGACGCGGGCGAGGCGGGCGAGGCCGCGGTCACCGGGGCCCGCCCGCCCCCGGGCGGCTGGTGATCAGCCCGGCCCGGTCGGCGACGATCGCGGCCTGCACCCGGTTGAGCCCGCCCAGCTTGCCGAGCACCGCCCGCACATGGTCCTTGACGGTGCTGGGCGCGAGCCCCATCCGTTCGGCGATCTGCGGGTTGGCCAGCCCCTCGCCCAGCAGCGCGAGCACCTCGCGTTCGCGCGGGGTGAGGGCGTCGACGGCGCTGGCGGCGGTCGCCTCGGCCTCAGCGGCGAGATAGCCGCCGATGACGGCCCCGGTGACGCCCGGGTCGAGGACGCTGCCGCCCTGGGCGAGGGTGCGTACGGCGCGCACGAGTTGTTCCGGGTCGGTGTCCTTGAGGAGGAATCCGGCCGCCCCGGCGCGCAGCGCGGCGGTCAGGTATTCCTGGGCGTCGAAGGTGGTCAGCATGGCGACGACGGGGGAGCGGGGCGCGGCCCGCAACTGCCCGAGTACGGTGAGACCGTCGGCGTCGGGCATGCGGATGTCGAGGAGCACCACGTCGGCGTCGCTGCCGAGCACGGTCTCGACGGCCGTTCCGCCGGAGCAGTCCGCGACCACTTCGATGTCCGGGGCTGTGCCCAGGATCAGCCGCAGGCCGGATCGTACGAGCGCCTCGTCGTCGACCACCGCAACACGGATCACCGGCCGCTCCCTCCCGTAGCTGTCATGCGCATTGTTCGCACAGCCTGCCGCATCGGCGCACCAATATGGAGTGGTCTCCTCCGCCCTGTTGGGGGGATCACCCCTCCGATCGGCGGGGGGCGAGGGAAGACCAGGGACGGATGTCCACCGCGTCCGCGGCCGGGCACAGTGGATCACATGCCGCACCACTCCGCGGGGTACACCCGACCCCTCGCCCCCTCAGCGCGTCTTACGGCCTCTCGGCGCGCCGTGACCGCCGTGGCCGAAACCGGTCGCGGTACGGGGCTGCCAGCGGGGCGTTACGGCGCTCGACAGGCCGCCGCGACCCCCACACGCGGCGGCCTGTTCACCCCTTGACCCGCCCGCCGTGCCGTGCCGACCGGCCCTCGCTGGGGGAGGACCGGCCCGTCGGGGCCTGACCAACCCCGAGCGGCCCCGGCCCGGCGGGCGCACCAACCGCCCCACCTGCGCTTCAGCGCCCGACGGGCGCTCAGTGCTCGATGGGCGGTTCGGCCGGGGCCGGGCCCAGCGTGGTGGTGCCCGGTGCGGCCCGGTGGCCGAGGCCCGTGCGGTACGCGTCCATCGCGGCCTCCAACCGCCCCTCGCGCCGCAGCAGATCGCCCAGCAACCGGCACAGGTCGGCCAGGTCACCGGCGGCGCCGGTGCGTTCCAGCAGCGACAGCGCCGCGCAGTAGTGCTCCTCCGCCCCCTCCGCGTCGCCGCGCTCGTCGGCTATCAGCCCGAGCAGCCGGTGGGCGCCGCCCGCGTGGACCGCGCCGCGCTCCGCGGTGAGTTCGACCGCTTCCGGGGAGGCCCCTTGATCGCCGTCGGGTCTGTGATCGCCGTCGGATCTCGCCAGCAGGGGCCGCAGCAGCGCCTCCGCTTCGGCGGTGCGGCAGCGCCGCCGCAGCACGTCGGCCAGTTCCACTTCCACCTGCATGGTGAACAGCGCGGCCCGTTTGGACGCCAGCATGTCGCGGGCGATGCGCAGTTCGCTCTCCGCGCGCGCCAAGTCGCCGTCCTGCGCGTGGACGTAGCCGCGCATCCAGTGGCAGTGCGCCAGGTCGGTGCGCAGCCGCAGCTGTTCGTACAGCTCCTGCGCCTTGGCCAGCGACGCGTCGGCCTCCGCGGTGCGGCCCTCCGCTATCAGGGTGCGGGCCACCCCGCGGTGCATCTGGGCGACCAGTTCCGGGTTGTCCACACTGGGCGCCAGCGCGAGCGAGAGTTCGGCGGCGCGCACCGCACGGGCGTGCGCCCCCATGTCCATGTACGGGGCGATGGAGGCGGTGTAGAGCAGCAGCAGGGCGTTCGGGTCGTGCAGCCCGGAGGCGTTCAGCTCGTCGATGGCGCTCTCCAGCAGATAGCAGGAGTAGCGCAGTTCGCCCGCGAGCAGATGGGCCACGGCGCGGCCGCGGATCGCCGGGACGCGGCGCGGCAGCGGTTCGTCGGCGAGCAGCTTCTCTGCGGCCTCGAAGTGGTCACGGGCGGTGGTCAGTTCGCCGGTCTCCATGGCGCAGTCGCCGCGCCCCAGCAGGGCCGCGGCCCGTTCGTCGGTGAAGCCGAGCCGGTCGGCCTCGGCGGCCAGCGCCGCGAAGCGGGCGGCCGCGTCCTCGGTGTCGCCGGTGGCCAGCGTCCGCCGTGCGTCGGTGAGTCCGGCGCGCAGCCGGGTGGCGTCCTGCGGGGAACGGCCGGTGGTCAGCTCCTCGTATGTGACGCCGAGGCGGTCGGCGAGGTGGCGC
>Ga0207426_1002063_pt1 | contig 13967 bp, 16 predicted proteins | sample AraplaMF_Cvi_mMS_FD_184265 | JGI IMG/M metagenome (GOLD analysis project Ga0207426, IMG submission 184265) | Arabidopsis root microbial communities from the University of North Carolina, USA - plate scrape MF_Cvi_mMS (SPAdes) (version 2) | ecosystem: Host-associated > Plants > Roots > Endosphere...
TCACCCGCGCCTCGACGGCGTTGCGCGCGGTGACCAGGGTGGCCCAGCCGTGGTGCTCCAGGCCGCGCTCGGCGGCCAGCTGCGGAGAGATCTCGCAGAAGAACTCCGGTTGCAGCTCGGCCAGATAGGGCGACCAGCGGCTCATCCCGCCGGCGGTGAAGTGCTCGGTGAGCCGGTGCGTGGTCAGCACGTACGGATAGACGTCGGCGCCGGGCTCGTCGCCGCTGGGGTGGTAGCGGTTGCCCTCGCGGAAGTAGAGCTGCTTGGCGGGGGAGCGGGGCCGGTCCGGGTAGAGGGCGTTGCCGAAGGGGGAGTCCTGTGGTTCGTAGTGGGTGGGCAGCGGCCCGTCGAGCAGTCCGGAGGGCGCGTAGAGCCAGCCCTTGCCGTCCGCCTGCATGATGAACGGGTCGTCGCCGCGCAGCGCGTCCGGTCCGCAGGCCTCCTCGGGCGGCACATGGCCCGGTGCCAGGTCGGGGATGAAGTCGGGCACGTCGCGGCCGGTCCAGTGCCCGGCCTCGGCGTCCCACCACACATACGCCTTCCGGTCGCTCCACGGGGTGCCGTCGGGGGCCGCCGAGGCGCGGTTGTAGAGGATCCGGCGGTTCGCCGGCCAGGCCCAGGCCCACTCGGCGGCCACCCAGTCCTGTGCGGTGCCGGGTCTGCGCCGGGCGGCCTGGTTGACGCCGTCCGCAAAGACCCCGCAGTAGATCCAGCAGCCGCAGCGGGTGGAGCCGTCGTCCTTGAGTTCGGTGTACGCGCTCAAGGGGGCGCCGTCCGCGCCGCGCCCGTTGATCTCGGCCAGCACGGCCGCGGCAACCGGCTCCCGCAGAGCGCCCTCCAACGGGTAATCCCAGGTCAGGTCCTGTATCGCCCGGTCCATCGGGTCCCGCGAGGCGGCCAGCTTCTCCTTGATGCGCCGACCGAGGTGGTACATGAACCACAGGTCGCTGCGTGCGTCGCCCTGGGGCTCGACCGCGGCGTGGTGCCATTGCAGCCAGCGGTTGGTGTTGGTGAACGAGCCCGATTTCTCGGTGTGCGCGGCCGCGGGCAGGAAGAACACCTCGGTGCCGATGTCCTCGGTGCGCAGTTCGCCGGTCTCGATCTCGGGCCCGTTGCGCCACCAGGTAGCCGACTCGATCAGCGAGAAGTCGCGGACGACCAGCCAGTCCAGGCGGGCCATCGCCAGGCGCTGCAGACGGGTGTTGGCGGAGCCGACCGCCGGGTTCTCTCCCATCAGGAAGTACCCCCGGCACTCCCCGTCCAGCTGTGCCATGACGGTGTCGTAGGTGCTGTGCGAACCGGTCAGCCGGGGCAGGTGGTCGAAGCAGAAGTCGTTGTCGGGGGTGGCCGCGTCGCCGTAGTAGGCCTTGAGCAGACTGACGAAGTACGCCCGCATCTCGCCCCAGAAGCCCTTGTCCGTACGGCTCGCCGCAACGAACGTGTCCAGGTCTTCATGAGTGTGCGCGTGCGGCATCGGCAGGTAGCCGGGCAGCAGGTTGAAGAGGGTGGGGATGTCGCTGGAGCCCTGGATGGAGGCGTGCCCGCGCAGTGCCTGGATTCCCCCGCCGGGGCGGCCGATGTTGCCCAGCAGCAACTGCAGGACGCAGGCGGCCCGGATGTACTGGGAGCCGACCGAGTGCTGGGTCCAGCCCACCGCGTAGACGAACGCGCTCGTGCGCTCGCGGCCGGAGTTCTCGGTGAGCGCGTCACAGACCTGCAGGAAGGTCTCGCGCGGCACCCCGCAGGTCCGTTCGACCATTTCGGGCGTGTAGCGGGCGTAGTGCCGCTTGAGGATCTGATAGACGCACCGCGGGTGCTGCAGGGTCTCATCGCGCGGGGCCCGGGAGGCGGCCGGGGCGCCGCCCGCCCCGTGTGTCTCGGCGTGGCCCGGCACGCGGTGGGCGGCGTCCTGTGCCTGCTGGAGCCGCTGGTCGTGCTGTTGCTCGACGTCCCCCGCGGGGGCTTGGATCTCGGTGCCTTCGTACTGCCAGCTCTCGGGGTCGTAGCGGCGCTGGTCCTCGTCGAAGCCGGAAAAGACACCGCCGAGGTCCTCGGTGTCGCGGAAGTCCTCGCTGATGATCGTGGCGGCGTTCGTATAGGCGAGGACGTACTCCCGGAAGTCCTTCTCCTCGCTCAGCACATGGTGGATGAGCCCGCCGAGGAAGGCGATGTCGCTGCCCGCCCGGATCGGCACGTGCTGGTCGCACAGGGCGCTGGTGCGGGTGAAGCGCGGATCGACGTGGATGATCCGGGCGCCCCGCGCCTTGGCCTCCATGACCCACTGGAAGCCGACCGGGTGCGCCTCGGCGAAGTTGGACCCCTCGATGACGATGCAGTCCGCGTGCTGGAGGTCCTGCATGAAGGTGGTGGCCCCGCCGCGCCCGAACGAGGTGCCGAGGCCGGCGACCGTGGAGCTGTGGCAGACCCGCGCCTGGTTCTCCACCTGCACCACGCCCAGACCCGTCATCAGCTTCTTGATGAGGTAGTTCTCCTCGTTGTCGAGGGTGGCGCCGCCCAGGCTCGCGATGCCCAGCGTGCGGGCGACCCGCCGGCCGTCCCGCTCCCATTCCCAGGTGTCGCGGCGCAGCTCGACCACCCGGTCCGCGATCATGTCCATCGCCGTTTCGAGGTCCAGCCGCTCCCACTCGGTGCCGTAGGGGCGGCGGTAGAGGACCTCGTGGCGTCGCGCCTCCCCGGTCGTCAGCTGCAGGGTGGCCGCGCCTTTGGGACACAGCCGTCCCCTGCTGACCGGCGAGTCGGGGTCCCCCTCGATCTGCACCACGCGTTCGTCCTTGACGTACACCTGCTGCCCGCAGCCCACCGCGCAGTAGGGACACACCGACGCCACCACCCGGTCCGCGGTGTCGGTGCGTGGCCTCAGCGTTTCGGTGCGGGCGGACATCGCGGCGCGCCCACGGCCCAGCGGGTCCGCATCGGTGAGCTGCCGCCAGGCGGGCCAGCCGCGCAGCCGCTTCCCCAGACTCATGTCTCCTCCAGCCCCGGCTCGGGGAAGGGACGCCTCCGGCCCCGGCTCCTGATGGCCGGGGCCGGAGGCCAGTGCCGTCGCGCCCACGCAATCCCGCGCGAGGACGGCATGGCCGGTGCCGCGGCGCCGCGCGCTGCGTCCCTTCGACGCTACCCGGCGGGGCCCTGGTACGCATGTGCGTGGCCTTCGGCCCGTCGTCCGTGCGGCCTCACGTTGCTCGCCGAGGCGCCGCACGGCCGACGGGCCGGGCCGGGGAAGGAGAGGGCCGGGTCAGTGGTGCCCGTGAGCGGTGTCCGAGGCGCCGCCGAAGAGCCGCGCGACTGCGCGGAAGGGCAGGGTGACGACGGTGGCGATGGCTCCGCCGATGGACCTGAGGACATCAGCGATGGCGTTCAGCATCAGAATGTTCCTTCCAGGGCGATATGCGCCGACCACTGTGACGCATGCCCGATATGTACGAGCCGAAACGGGGGCGGGCTGACGGGGCAGGGAGGGGACCCGGAGGGCTCAGGGCTGGTCGCGGGCCTGCTCGGCCGCTGCCCGGCCCGCTTCGGTCTCTCGGTCCTCACGGCTCGTGCTGAGCTTCCCGCCGGCGCTTTCCAGGTGTGCCCTGACGAACCACTGGAACAGTTCAAGAGACCTGAGGTGCTCGATGAGCAGATCCTGAGTCACGGGGTCGGTGGCGTCGGTGGCGGCCACCGCTTCCCGGTGGTCCTTGATGATTCCGCTGTAGACGACGTCCAGCGCGCCCAAGTGCTCGATGGCCTGGGCCCGTCCGATGGCGTAGTCGTCCCAAGTACGCTCGTTGACCAGCGCGCCTGGCGTGCCGGTGGGCGAGCCGCCGAGCGTCGCAATGCGCTCGGCCAAGGCGTCCACCATGCCCCGGACGGCTTCGACCTGCGGATCGAGCATCTCGTGCACCGCAATGAAGTGCGGCCCGACCACATTCCAGTGCACATGCTTGAGGGTGAGCGCCAAGTCATTGAGTGCGTGCAGCCGAAGGCGCAGGAGTCCGATGACTTCTTCTCCCTCGGCCGTGGTCAGGCCGGGAACGGTGTACTGAGGGGTATTGCTCGCAGCCATGGTGAGACTCTCCTTTTCTGTGGTGGCCTCGGAATCGCGTGCCCGGTAGATCGACTCGAAAACCAGCCGGGAAGGCCGATGAAGAAGCCGCGCAATCGCTGCGGGGCTAAATTCGGGTGCCGGCGTAGTACCGGCCGATCTCCTCAAGGAAACCTGCCTCGCCGAGGTGCTCGTCCCGGTCGAAAGGGGGAGCGTTTCGTATCTGACCCTTCGTGCGATCCACGAAGATCTTCCGCTTCTCTTCATCGATTTCGGTGCTGGTCCCGGCCGGCAGGAGTACGTGACTGCCGAAACTCCGGACACCGGTGTCCACGACGAGATACTCCGCCCGTACCTCGCCGGAGTGCTTGTCGACCCTGCCGACGCTTCCGTCGCTCGCCTCGACTTCGTACCCCGTCAGGGCGCTGTTTGTGGCGTGCGCGACGGCCGGACGGTGTCCCCAGATGTCACTCATGAGAAATCCGCTTCTTCGCTGCCGATGTCTTACCGAAGGGGCGGTGCCGCGAAGCCCGGTCACCGCCCGCTGCGAAGGCGCGTGCCCACGGCTTCGGCTCGTATGCTCGTCGGCCCTGAGAGCTGACCTCGGTCGGCGGTCCCGAGGATTTCCACGCGGTCCGTGCCCCTGGGCGGCCCGGCCGTTCTCTTTCTGGGGCACTCAGGTCGCGAGCTGGAGAGACGACGAGGGAGTGGGCTGGGCGCCGGACCCGTGTATTTGGTCCGTTTCGAGGTGCCGGGCGGCGAAGGCCAGGGCCGCTGCGACGGTCTGTGTTCCGGTCGAGACGCAGAGCGTGTAGGAAAGGTCCTCCAATTTCTGCTGGGTCTCGTAGGAACTTTTCTCCGAGTCCCGGACGAGGAGGTCCTCGTACTGCTTCACGAGGTTCCGCAGCATCACGGGGTGGGGCTTCAGCACGGTGCTTCCTCTCTGAGGGAGAACTCTCCCTGGGTGTGCCGCTCACTAACGATGGGCGATTCCATGCCGCCCCTCATGGCCCTTCCGGCGTGGCATCGGTTGCCGGCGGTACCAATGGCCCGGTTTCCATCGAGGCACGCGGTACGAAGCGCGGCAACCACAAGGGGGTACGAGCGCAGTCAGTCGCGCCCACAGTGCCTTGTACGAGAGGGCTCAGGCTGCCCGGACCAGCTCGGCACTGCCGAACAGGAGGGCGTAGCCCGGCGGGAGCTGACCGAGGAGGCGGGCGAGCAGGTCCTTCCCGGCGAGCTGGGCGACCGTGGTGAGTACGGCGCCGGCGTCCCACCGTGTGGTGGCGGGAGTGCCACCGGTGCACCGGGCGAGGTTCTTCACGAAACCCCGGCCGGTCCGTTGTTCTGTGGCGGGAGCCTGAGAGGTGAGGAACCCGGCGGCCTCCACGGGCAAGCGGGCTGCGAGGTCCACCCGCTCCTCGCCGGTGACCTGCCGGCCCAAGGCGGTCAGAACGGCGCGCACGACTTCTTCGGCGCGTTCACGGGTCGGGTACGCGCCGTCATAGCGCACGCGTTCCAGCATCTGCTCGAACGTCATCTGCGGTGCCGGCCGGGTCGGTTCGGGCTGGGGGAACATCTCGGGTCAGGTGCCTTTCTCGGTTCCTGGCGGAAGGGGGCCTGTGATCGCCGTATGCCCGCCTTGTCGACGTTCAGTCGGGCCGTGCGGGGCGAAGAGCAGGGCGTGGGACGGGAGCTGGAGTCAGCGCGGTGCAGGATCCCCCACGGCGTCGGCCGGCGACGAGGGTGATCCAGCACGGCATCTCATACCGCGCCCGGTCTCGTGCGTGGCTTCTGGCGGCGGCTCGGACGGCTCCCGGGGCCTCAGGTTGTATATGCCGGTGGAGGCGCGGGCGCGGCCAACTCGACGCCTCTCCCCGTGGCGGACGCCCAGCTCCCCGTGGCGGACGCCCAGCAAGGGGTGTGACCGAGATACGCGTCAAAGGGGCCGCATTTCAGAGGGACATCCGCGCTGTTCCGCCAGCGGTGAACCCCGGCCCGACCGGGCTCGACGATCACTAAAGTCCCGTCTCATGACGACGATTACAACGCGCACGGTCGAGTACCCGGCCGACGGTCTGACGATGATCGGGCACCTCGCGCTCCCGGCCGGCGTCGACCGCCGGCCCGCGGTGCTGCTCGGACCAGAGGGCACGGGGCTCAGCGACGTCGAGCGCCGCCGGGCCGATGCTCTCGCCGAGCTGGGATACGTAGCGCTGGCCTTCGACGTCCACGGCGGGCGCTATTTGGGTGACCCCGAGGAGATGCTGGCCCGTTGCATGCCGCTGCTCGCCAACCCCGACCGGATGCGGGGCATCGGCCATGCGGCGCTCGACGTGTTGCGCGCCGAACCGCGGACCGACCCCGACCGGATAGCCGCCATCGGCTACGGAACCGGGGGCGCCATCGCGCTGGAACTCGGGCGCGACGGCGTCGACCTGCGCGCGATCGCGACAGTCAACGCACTGACCACGGGCCGACCGGGCGAGGCGGCGGGCATTCGCTGCCCGGTATGGGCCGGGGTCGGGTCGGAAGATCCGATCATGCCGCCCGCGCAACGGGACGCGTTCACCGCGGAGATGCAGGCCGCGGGCGTCGACTGGCGCCTCGTGGTCTACGGCGGCGCCTTGCACGCCTTCCACCACCCACCGGTCGACCACACCGTGCGTCCCGGCGTCGGCTACCACCCACGGCACGCGCAGCGAGCCTGGCGCGACGTCGTCGACCTGCTCGCCGAGTGCCTGCCCGTGACGGAGGATCCGGTCGGTCCAAGCTCGGCCACCCGCTGACCAGCGCCTACCGGTCGCTACGGCGCACTTCTGGCTGTTCCGGTCCCGTCCCTTCCTTCAATGCGGCAGGACGCCGACGACGCGCTCTCTGCTCAAGGTCGGTGCCTCCACGCAACCTTCGGGGTGACGAGGGGGTGCCGACCCACTTGGCGGAGCTCGGGAGCGTCGCAAGCCCGCAGATGAGTCGCCGTCATGATCAGTTCAACAACGGAAGGCATCCTCGGTTCCGCCGACAGGCCGGACATCGGTGTTTCCTAGGTGGTCGGTCATGAAACACCCGGCCGGCGCGCCTCGACCACCCGGCAGTCCCTGGACGCACAGCTCGACTCGCTCGGCGAGGCCGGGGTCACCCGGGTCTTCTCGGAGCACGCCACGAGCCTCCGGGCCGGCGTTTCGGAGCAGCCTCCGCTTCGCGTCCTGAACGTGGCGAGAGGAATGCCTCCACCTCATGGGCGCCATGAAGGCGTGCTTGCGATGCTGAGCATGGAGGGCGGGGCGGCAGCCCGCTTCCCGCCCTCCGTCGACACGGCGGGACGCTCAGCCGCTGATCTGCCTCTGCGGTGTCTCCGCACCGATGGCGATCTTGCGTGGCTTGGCTCGTTCGGCGATCGGAATGCGGAGGGTCAGCACGCCTGCCGCGTAGTCGGCCCTGATGTGCTCGGTGTCGAGGGTGTCGGCCAGCATCACCTGACGGGAGAAGACACCCTGGGGGCGCTCGGAGAGCTCCATCTGGACGGTGTCGGCCTTGGCGATCGGCCGACGCTCTGCCTTGACGGTCAGCATGTTCCGTTCGACGTCGATGTCGATTGCCTCCGTGGAGACGCCGGGCAGGTCGAGGGCGATCACATACTCTTCGCCCTCGCGATAGGCGTCCATCGGCATCGGAGACGGCCTCGACCAGGTGCCGGACGTACCCATCAACTGCTGGGTGAGACGGTCCAGCTCGCGGAACGGGTCAGTGCGCATCAACATCGCGAAACACCTCCAACGGGATCAGGCAACAACTGCCAATGCGCTTCACCTGTCACCGTTGTAGCATGTCATCCAAAGGATGACAACGCAGACGTCGTCCAATCGATGACAGAATGGAGGAGCGTGGTGCCCGCAGACGACCAGCCCCTCAAGCCCGCCGGCCCGGCGTCCTTGCCTGCCGCCGCCTCAGCCCTCGAGATCATCATCCAGGCCATGCGCGACGCCCAGGCGCAGCAAGCAGCCGATTCCCAGGACTCCGCAGCCGCACCTGAGCAGGTCCTTGCCTCCCTCTTGCTGTTGCGCGAGGTCCGCGAGGAGCTCGCGGCGTGGGAGACCGGGCTGGTCGAGGCGGCCCGCGGGGCCGGCGCCAGCTGGGCCGACCTTGCCGCGCCCCTCGGTGTCGCCAGCCGCCAGGCCGCCGAGCGCCGCTACCTCCGGCAACGCCCCGGTGCCGCCGGCACCACCGGGGAACAGCGTGTCCAGGCCACCCGGGACCATCGCGCCGCCGACCGCGCCGTCACCGCGTGGGCTCGCCGCCACGCCGCCGAACTGCGCGGTCTCGCAGGACAGATCACCGCCCTCACGGAACTGCCGGACGCGGCCCGCGCTCCTCTTGATCACCTCAGCCGTGCGCTGGCCGGCAATGACCCCGCCACCCTGATAGAGCCGCTCCTCACTGCTGAACCGCACCTGCGGCAAAGCCACCCCGACCTCGCCGCACGCGTCGACTCGCTCGGCCGGCACGCGGGACGGCTTCGGCAGGCGAGCCACGACAAACGCAGCAACCCCTGAAAGGAACGCAGCGACATCACTGCGCGCGTCTGGGAGCCTCGGCGCCAGCGGCCGCTGTCCTGGCCATGACGAGGGCGGGCCGCCCGGGGCGGGCCCTGCTCCGTCAGGTGGCCGGCGCTCGGATGCGAGCCTGCCGTCCTCGGCTCAGTGCCGAGTTGAGGCTGGTGCATCCTGAGGTCGTGGTGGCCCTCGGAGCGACCGCGGGCAAGGCATTGCTCGGACCGTCGTTCCGGGTCACCAAGGACCGGGGCGCGCTCCTTGCGCTGCCCTCAGAGGAGCACGGCACGACCGACGGCCGGACCGAGTCGGCCCCAGGGCTGCTGGTCGCCACCATTCATCCCTCGGCGATTCTCCGCTCCGAGGAGCGCGAAACGGCCTACGCGGGCTTCCTCTCGGATCTCCGGGTAGCTGCCGGCGCGTTGGACTGATGCGGGGGCGAGCCGCCCTAGCCGTAGTGTCCGCTGAGGCCGGCTGGAACCTGTCCGACCGCGCCACCCCCCGCTCCTGCCGGATGACGGAAGGATTCGGCGTCCACACCGTCCGCCTGGTCGACGCGGAGGGCGCCACCATCCTGGTGACGTTCCGCTGGAAGCCCCGGCTCGGCGTGAAGCGGGCTCATGAGGTTGGTCGTGCAGCCCCGCGACCGTGAAGACCCCGTTCCCCACCCGCGCCAGTGGGCGGAGAACGAGGCCCTTCAGTCCCGCGGAACCCATACCTGCGTACCGGGCAGGCGACAGCGCCCCGAGGGGCCGGGCTTCAGGTGGTGAGCAGGCGGTTGAAGAACGAGCGGTATTGCTGGAGGGCGACGCGGAGTTCCTCTGTCGCCACTTCCTCGCCGCGGTGCCACTGTCCTTCGAGTTCCCGTTTGTGCTGGGAGAAGGTCGTGGCGAGCGCCTGCATGACCTCGGCGACCAGGGTGTCCGCCGCACCGACCGCCTCACGCGGATCGTCGACGAACTCGCTTTGGATCCGCTGCCACCTGCTGCGGAACTCCTCCTGCTCGGGCCCGAGCAGCGGCGCGCCCGTCGCCTGAAGCTCCGCGTCCCGGTTCTTCTCCGGTGCGGGAGCCCGGCCTTCGCCCTCGGGCGGCGGGGCTCCCGGGTCTGTCGCGGTGGCCTCCCCTGGAAAGGTCGGTGGCGCCTCGACCGGGGACTCCTGAGCTGTGCTGCCCACGTCCTGTCGGGTGCCTGCCAGGTCCTCGGTGGACAGGCCGTCCGCTCCGGGCCCGCGTCGCTCTCCTCGCCCCATCTTCTTTCCTCCCTCTTCGTCTGGGCCGCGCCTTGTCCGCCGGGTGTCGCGCAGACTCATGCCCTGGCCTCCGGCGGCCGGTGACCGTTGTGGAGCAGTTCCGTGAACAGGGCGCGGTAGTGCACCATCGCGCCCCGCAGCTCCTCCGTCGTTGCCTCCTGCCGTGTGCTGCGACCCCTTACCTCGTGGGCGGCGCGGTAGTGCTCCAGGGTGCGTCCGTGCTCCACCGACAGGTCACTCAGCTGCTGTTCCAGTCCCTCCGTCGGGTAGCCACGCTCGCTCATGAGCGAGGTCACCAGCCGGTCGGCCTCATGGACGGCGTCGTCGGGCTGGTCCACGAACCGTTCTTGCACCCGGTCCCATTCGTGGGCGTACCGGTCCCGGACCGGTGCCGGAAGCTGCTTGATGTGCAGTGCATCGTGGCGTTCCTCGCGCTCACGCAGATCGCGCTCGGCCGCCCGGCGGCTGCCTTTGGTCTCCACGGCCCGTTCGTACTCCGGCCCGAACCGTGCTTGCAGCCGACGGCGGCGCGTGACCATCCCCGCCGCCAGCACACACGCCAGGATCACGACCGCGACAGGCACGATGATCGCTATGAGGGTCCCACTGGACATCGCGTCCTCCGCTTTCAGTTGCTGACACGGAAAGTGAGATCAGTTCATGACCGGCACATGAATCCAAGGCGCGGACCGCACACCCACGGCCGGCCTTCCGCAGGGCCTGCGGTATCCACCGGTCGCCGGCAGGTGGATACCGCTGCCGCTTCCAGTAGTGCTTGCGTCCCGCGAGGTGTGCCCCATGGCGCCGAGGAGCCACGGAATTGCGCTGGTGATCGCGAGCAGGATGCCGATGGTCCGCAGGATGGAAATGCCGGTCGAGAATCCGACGACCAGGAAAATGATGCCGAGAACGGCCATGACGGCTTCGATCTCGTACAAGCGTTCTTCTCTGTTGTGCTTCCGGTACCCGACAACCACAAGTCAGCCGGGAGAGGGCGCAACTCCAGAACTGGCTGAAGGTGACGGTCGGGCACAGCGAAGCCGGGAGTCGAGGTCCAAGTCCTTGTCCTCCTCGGTAGTCCGCAAGAAGCTGATGTAACCCGGGTTCCCGAACAGCAGAGGAACTAACGCCCGGGCCTCCGGAGCAATTCGGCGAGGAGCAACACTCCGGGCACGACCCGTGGCAGGGAACACCTCAATGGAGGGCCACCTCCGGAAGCCTGCAGAAAAAGTCGCCGCACACCGTCAGCAAGCGGCAGGAACAGGGTGGTACGCGTGGGGTGATCGGGTAGGCGCTCCACACACACCGGAGAAAGTACCTCTCGGCTGTTGCTGCTCACCACGCACCGTGCGCGGCCGCCTGACTGGAGAAGTGGGCCGGGCCGCAGCGCAGCGTCATGTGGACTGCGACCGTGGACGTCTCCGAGGCTCCGGCGCAGGCGGCGCCGTGCCGGTTGGCCGGCCCCGTGACGGCCCTTGCCCAGGGCAGCTATTGGGCGACCGGCCGGCTGCGGGAAGGTCTGGGAGCCGCCTTCGCGGTCCAGACCGTCGGCTCGACTCCGGTGATCAGGAGCAGGAGATCCAGCTGCGACTGGGCAACCGCGAGGCATAGGCGGCGCCTGCTGGCCGGGCACCGCCAGGAAGCCTCGTGGCAGGGCAGCGCCTCAGGGCGCTCAAGTCGCCGGGCGGGCCTGGGCCCTGCACCGGACCATGGCCGACGGAGCTGCCTCATGCGACCAAGAAGGGCCCGGGCCGGCCCCAGGAGCTCCTCGGCGTCAATGGATCGCTCCGTCTTCAGCCGCCAATTGAGCCAGGTGGTCCCCGAAGCCGCCAACGGCCCGGGGGCGCAACCGGCTCGAGGTCTCCACGGGGCAGTCTGCGGTCCGCAGCACCCGATGGCCGTTTTGTTCGAGCGCGCTGACAAGAGCGTGGTCCTCGCCCACGGGAAGCGCACGGAACCCTCCGACCTGCTGGTAGGCCTCGGCCGCCACTCCGAGGTTGGCACCGTGGACATGAGGGTGGCGCCAGAGCGCTCCCCGAGCGGGGCGCGAGGCGTAGTAGTGCTCGTGGTGACGGTCGGCGAGCCGGCGGACCGGCGGCCACCGGGTCACGGTGACCGTACCGACCACCGCCTCCCATCCGTCGCGTGCCTGGTCGAGCTGGAACGCGAGCCAGTCGGGCGGCACGATGCTGTCGGCGTCGGTGGAGGCGATCCACATGACGGAGGTGGGGGAGCCCAGCGTGGCCAGGGCGTGCCGGGCCGCGGCGGCGCGGGCACTGCCGGGGTTCTGGGCTCCCAGATGCAGCACGCTCGCACCCGCCCGGTCGGCCACCTTCGCCGTGTCGTCCACGCAGGCATCGGCCGCCACCACGGTCATCACCTGCAGGCCGGCCAGTGCGGGGTGGTGCGCGGCAGTGTTCACGGCGGCGAGCGCACGAGCCAGGAGCGCCTCCTCGTTGTGCGCGGGGATGACTACCGCGATCGCCTCCGGCGTCATACCAGCCCTTCTCTCTGCGCCGGCGACGGTGGTCGGCGTTGGTCCGGGCCGACCCGGCCGAAGGTCTGGAGCACGAAGTCGTCCTCGCGGTGATCGGCCGTCAGGATCAGACCGGGAATTCCCGCGAGGACCGGAGCGAGTTCCGCTCCGGTGGCCAGGTGTTCGTCCACCGCGTGGTTCCAGTGGACGGTGACGAGGGTGCCACCCGGCTCGAGAGCGGCGACCGCGCGGCGCAGCAGATCGTCCAGAGCCGCGGCATCGAAGTAGTAGAGCAACTCGGACAGGACGATGAGGTCGAACGACCCGTCGGGCCACTGCGCGGGAAGAGTGCGCTGCTCAACCGTCACGTGCGAGTGTCCGGCGGTCCGGCGGGCCGCCGTCTCGACAGCGGAGGCGACGCGGTCACACGCGAGCAGCGCGTCGCACCGTTCAGCGAGCCGTAGTGTCAGCTCCCCCACCGAGCAGGCCGGCTCGAAGGCACGGCGGTATTGCGGCCGGGGGAGGGCGGCGAGGGTGAGGTCGTACTTGCGGTGCTCGTACCAGCGGTCGGCCAGATGCCATGGGTCGGGGGAGTGCCGGTACATCGTCTCGAAGTACGAGGCCGGGGTGCTCAACGGAAGACCACCTCCACGGGCCTCAGATGATGGGCGATCTCGTCCGGCGGCAGAATCGCGGCGTCGCCCGGCTCGGGCCCGAGCGGGCTGATCTGGCTGGTGAAGCGACTGATCGCCGAGGTCTTACGGGCCAGCACAGGGGGCGGCAGGGGGATGCGGGCGGCGTCCGCCCACGGCACCCGGGGGTCACCCGGGTACGCCCAGTGCCACATCCAGACCGGATACAGCAGACAGGGCACCCCGGCGGCGTCCGAGGCGGCGACTGCCGCACGGCCCGTGGCCTCGTGGTCGGCGTGGACGTCCCCGGTCCAGGGCGCGGCACAGAGGGTCGCCCCGGTCAGCACTCCGGCGAGTGCGGTGGCGACACGGTTCTCGTGGTGGGCGACTTCGGTGTCCGGGACATGGAGCCGGCGGATCTCGGCACCGGTCGCGCCCAGCTCGGCCAGGGCCGCGCGGGTCTCCCCGGCACGGATCCGAGCGAGGGACTCGGGGGTCTCCACGCGGCTGTCGGGATGGGAGCGCTCCCCGTCGGTCACGGTGATGACCGTCAGGTCCAGGCCCGAGGCCGCCAGCAGGCTGAGCGAGCCGCCGAACCCCAGTACCTCGTCATCCGGGTGGGCGGCGATCACGACGGCGCGGCCCGCCGTCGGCAGTACGAGCTCCGGGAGCGCGTCCCAGCCGGCCCAGGCCCGCCACTCGCTTTCCTCGGTCCCCGGAGCCTGGATCGGGTCGGCCGCGGGTTCCTGGCCGGGGGGCTTCACGGCTTTTCCGCCGGGCGGGCGACGAGGCCGCCGAGTTCCGCCAGATTGCGTTCGGCGTGGTGTTGGCGAAGGTAGACGCTCAGGTCGGCGGCGTGGCGGGCGTGACGCAGATCGTGACACAAGGGAGCCGCACCCGTCGCCCGGCCCACATGGGACAGCACCGCGCTGCATGCCTCTTCGACGAACGCGCGCACGCGCAGACTGCGCACTCTGGCCGTTCCGCCGCTGTCGAGCGGATCCTGGTCG
>Ga0207426_1002064_pt1 | contig 13966 bp, 9 predicted proteins | sample AraplaMF_Cvi_mMS_FD_184265 | JGI IMG/M metagenome (GOLD analysis project Ga0207426, IMG submission 184265) | Arabidopsis root microbial communities from the University of North Carolina, USA - plate scrape MF_Cvi_mMS (SPAdes) (version 2) | ecosystem: Host-associated > Plants > Roots > Endosphere ...
GACGACATCCGCCGGGTGCTGCGCACCGAGGTCCGGGAGGACCCGGAGACCGCCCTGGTGGAGTACTTCCTGCCGTCCGCCTGGCTCGGTCTGGACGTCGACTCCTGGGAATCGCCCGACAGCGACGAGGACGGGCCGTTCGCGCCGGGGATCACCCGGCGGGTGGTGGTGCGCACCACGGAGCGCTCCCGGGAGAGCTACGCCGGCTGGAAACAGCGCACCGCCGCCCTGCCGCACGCCAAACGCCTGGTCCTCGACCACCGGCACACCGACCGCAAGGTCGCCCGCGCCCAACTGGAGGTGCACCGCGACGCCGGCACGGTCATCGTGTGCTGCGACCCGCACCACCACGGCACGCTGTTGCGGCAGTGCGTCCAGGCGGGCGTCCACACCGTGCTGTGGCACCGCGCCGAACACGGCGAGCACATCGCCCAGGACCTGCTGGCCCTGGTCGACGGCACCGACCACGCCGAAGTACCCGAAGCGGTGCGCCTGGAACGGGCCAGGGCGATGGCCGAGCCGGACCGCGACACCCACCACGGCCGCCGGCTGTCCCTGCTCTACGACGCGCCCGACCACCGTCCCCCACAACTCGCCCCGGACGCCTGGGTGCTGACCCAGCCCTGAGTGCCGGATCCTGGACGCAGTAATGAACGAGGAGAACGTGCGGTGACCGGACAGAGCGCAACAGGCGCACACGACGACCCGGCGGCGGCGCCGGAGGACTGGTGGGTGTTCCGCGGCCCGTCACCGCTGCCGGCCCCGCCGCCCTGGCGTCACCTGCCCGCCGGCCGCGGGGAGACGCCCCGGGCGCCGTACCTCCTGGAGCGCAACGAGATCTCCGTCGTCAACGCCGCCCTGCATCTGCACCGTCCGCTGCTGGTCACCGGCCGCCCCGGCGCCGGCAAGAGCTCGCTGGCCCGCGCCGTCGCCGAGGAACTGGGGCTCGGTGACGTCCTGCGCTGGTCGGTCAACAGCCGCTCCACGCTCCAGGACGCCCTCTACCGCTACGACGCCGTGGGCCGCCTCCGGGAGGCATCGCTCCGCCGGGAGCGCGAGGCCCCGCACGGCTCCGCGCGCCGCCCCCGGGTCCGGCGCGCCACCGGGGCCGGCGACATCGGCCAATACCTGCGCCTCGGCCCGCTCGGCAGCGCCCTGGCGGCCGACCGCCCCCGGGTCCTGCTCGTCGACGAACTCGACAAGGCCGATATCGACCTGCCCAACGACCTGCTGGTCGTGCTGGAGGAGGGCGAGTTCGAGATCCCGGAGCTGGCCCGGCTGCCCGAGCACCAACAGGAGGTCCAGGTCCTGCTGAGCGGAAGCCGGGAGCGGGTCGCGGTCCACCGCGGCGTGGTCCGCTGCACCCACTTCCCGGTCGTCGTCATGACCAGCAACGGCGAACGGGACTTCCCGCCCGCCTTCCTGCGCCGCTGCGTACGGCTGGATCTGCCGGAGCCGACCGGCGACCGGCTGCGGAAGATCATCGAACACAACCTGGGGGAGCAGGCGGTCGCCGCCGCTGAGGACCTCATCGAGGTCTTCCACCAGCGCGCGAAGACCCAGACCCTGGCCACCGACCAGCTGCTGGCCGCCGTCCATCTGCGCATCAGCGGCGCCGACCTCACCAAGGAAGAACTCCTCGCCGCCGTACTGCACCGTCTCGACGAGTCCATGTCGCCATGATCGACCGACTGCGACAGGCGATGTCGGCCGCCGGCTACGACCTCGGGGCCACGGAACTCCTCGATGTGCTGTGGCTGTCGCGGGCGATGGAGGGGCGTACGGGGGCCGCGACGCCGGGGGATACGGGGGAGCCGGAGGAGTCGGGGGACTCGGTGGAGCGTGTGGGTGGGACGGGGAGTGCGAGCGGGGCCGGGGACGAGACCGGGGGCGAGGGGGCCGACGGGGGCGGCGGGGGCCGCTGGACCAGTGGGGCTGACGGGGCCGGCCGGGCTGAGGAGGCTTCGGAGGTTGCGGCGGCCGAGTGGGATGCGTCCGAGGTGTCCCGCGCCGATGGCACGGGCCCCACGGACCGCACCGGTGCCGCTGTCGCCGACACCACCCCCGCCGCCCCTGACGGCGGCCCCCGCTCCGAGCCCTGCGAGCCGCTGACGCCCGCCGCTCCGCCCCGTCGTGCGCTGTACGCCATGGGCAGCCAGGGTGACCGGACGGGCGGGGAGCGGGCCCGTCCCGCGCGGGTTCCCGGCGGGCGGGCGCTGCCCGACGCCCAGCAACTGGGAAGGGCGCTGCGCCCGTTGCGCCGGTCCCGGGACCATCCGCACCGCACCGTCACCGATATCGAGGCCACCGTCCGTCTCGCCGCCGAGACCGGTTTCCTCGATGTCGTCTCCCGCCCGGAGCAGGAGCGGTGCCGGTCGGCCGTGCTGCTGGTGGACTGCTCGCCGTCGATGCAGGTGTGGGGCCCGCTCGCGGCCGAGCTGCGCGCGCTCCTCGCCCGGAGCACGGTCTTCCGTTCCGTCCGCATCCTTCCCGTCGATCCCCAGGATCCGAGCGGCCCGGCGGGGCGCGGGCGGTCCGCGGGCGCGGCGGTGACCTTCCTGCTGACCGACGGTACGAGCCCGGGGTGGCGCAGCCCGCAGGCCGTACGCGCCCTCGCCGCATGGGGCCGCCGCGGCCCGCTGGCCGTACTGAACCCGCTGCCCCGGCGGTTGTGGCGGGGCACCGCCCTGGACGCCCGCCCCCGGCTCGTGGCCGCACCGGGCGAGTTCGATCCCCTCGGCCGGCTCATCGTCTGCGATGCGCTGAGCGGCGAGCGGGATCCGGAGGCGGACGGCCTCCTCGCGCTGCCCGTATTGCACCCGACCGCCTCCGCGCTGGAGCAGTGGGCCGGGCTGCTCACCCGCCCCGGAGTGCCGCATCTGATCGAAACGGCGCTGCTGGACGAGGCGCCTCCCGCGTGCGCCGGGCCCGCCGTGCCCCAGGGCACGGCAGAGGAGTTGCTGTCCCACTTCAGGGGCGCGTTCTCGCCCGACGCGTACCGTCTCGCCGTCCGCCTCTCGGCCATCCGCCCCCTGACCACACCCCTGATGCAGCTGGTGCGCGCCGCCACGATGCGGGACGCCGGGCCCACCCATGTCGCCGAGATCCTGCTCGGCGGCCTCCTGGAGCGCACCGACCAGGCGCGGGACGCGGCCGCCGCCCACACCCTGGACCGCGCCCTGGGCGCACCGCCACCAGGCCAACTCGTCCACCCCGTCTACGACTTCCGCCCCGGCGTACGGGAGCTGCTGTTCAGCGGACTCGGCGCCGAAGAGGCCGTGGAGGTCGTCGAGGCCGTCGGCCGATCGCTGGAGCCGTACATGGGGCGGCTGCCGGACTTCCCGGTCCTGATGGGGGACGCCGAGGGGGAGTTGCGGCTACAGGCGTCGGCGCGGGCCTTCGCGGTGTTGGCCAGCCCGGTGCTGGAGCGGATGGGGGGTGTGGTGCCCGAGCTGACCGACCACCCGGTGCCGGCCCGGCGCCGCGCCGTGCCCATGCCCCCGCGTTTCGGTGTCCTCGGGCCCGTCCGCGCCTGGTGCGGGGCGACGCCGCTCACGCTGGGCGGCCCGGAGGAACAGGCGCTGCTGGCCGCCCTGTTGCTGCGCCCCGGCCACTCCGCCGCCGCGACCGAGCTGATTCCCGACCTCTGGGGCGCCTCACCGCCGCGTCACCCCCTCTCGTCGCTGTACGCCTGCGCCTCCCGTCTGAACGCGGCGCTCGGCGCGGACAGCGGCGCACGTACCGGCGCTGATCCTGGCACGGATCCGGACGCGGACCTCCTGGTCAGGGAGCAGGACGGGGACTATGCCCTGCGCCGTCGCGACGGCAGCGCGCCCGTCCTCGACCTCGATCTCGACCGGGCCGAGCAGCTGATCGGCCGTGCCCGCCGCGCCGAGGATCCGGCGGCTGCTCGCCAACTGTGCGACGAGGCCCTGGCGTTGTGGGACGGCACATCACTCGCCGGGCTGCCGGGGCCGTTCGCCGCGGCGCAGCGCGCCCGGCTGGAGCACTGGCGCAGCGACCTCATGGACGGGCACCACCGTCCCCTCGCCGAGGAGCCCGCACCCGATCCGGCCGGTCCACGGGCCGACGCGGTGGCCCTGCCGCCCGCACCCGAGCCGTTCGCCGGACGTGCCGAGTACCTCTCCCGTCTGGCCGCCGGATTGACGGGCGGTACGAGTGACGCCCCGCCCTGCCACGTCATCCACGGACCGGCCGGCGTGGGCAAGACAGCGCTCGCCCTGCGCGCCGCCCACGAGGTGGCGGACCACTTCCCGGACGGACAGCTCTTCCTGGACCTGCGCGGCAGCGCCGCCGAGGCCAAGGACCGGGTGACGGCGACCGGCGCCCTCGAAGCGCTGCTGCGCGCCCTGGGCGTGCCGGCCGGCCACATCCCCTTGTGGCGCGAGGGGCGAGCGGCCCTCTATCGCTCGCTGCTGGCTGAACGCCGCGTGCTCATCGTGCTGGACGACGCAGCTGATGCCGATGCGACCGATGCCGATGCCGCCGATGTGTCCGAGGCGGTGGTCCTGGCTCCCCTGCTCCCCGGCCGTACGGGTAAGCCGGGAGGACGGGGCGGCGCCGTCCTGGCCACCGGCCGTGGGCGCCCACCGCTGCCCCCGCCCGCCGAAGCCGTCGAGCTGGCCGCGCTGCCCTCCGCCGAGGCGCAGGAGCTGTTCACGGACCCCGGCCCCGCGGCGCTCCGGTGGCTCGACGCGCAGCTCTCCCCGGCGGCGCGGCGGGCCTTCCGTCTCCTGGCCGTGGCGGACACCGCAGATGCCTCGTCCGCGGCCCTCTCGTCCGGCGCCGCGACCGCACTGATGGATGGCACGGCACAGCGGACGGGCGCGCTGCTGGACGAGTTGCTGTCCGTCGGCGCGCTCCGCAAGGTGGGCACCGGCCACTACCGCTATACGGGCCAACTGCGGCGCCTCGCTTGCCGGTCCGCCGTTCAGGAGCTGCCCGAGGCGGCGCGCGACGAGGCGCTGCACCGGCTGCTGACCTGGTACCTGGCCATGGGCCGGCAACTGCATGCCCTCCGGTGTCCGGGCGACCGGATGCTCCATGACCTCGTCCGCGTCCCCTCCGCCGGCCCCCTGCCCACGGCGAAGGACCACCCCCAGGCATTGGCCGCCTGGGCTGACGAGACCCCTCACCTGCTCGCGGTCGTCCGCCGTGCTGCGATCCGCACGCCCGGGATCGTCCGCCAGGCCGCCGATCTCCTGCTGCTCGCCCAGGTGACGGCGGACTCCGGGGCGCTCTCCGCCGCGTACGAGCCGGCCGCCCGCACGGTGGCGGCGCGGGCGGCCCGGGACGGTGACGCACGGGCGGAGGGCCGGGCCCGGGTCGCGCTGGCCGAGGCGTACCTCATGCTGGGCAAGTGTGCCGAGGCCGAGCCCGAGGCGCGGCGCGCGGAGCAACTGGCCGACCGCTCCGGCGATCCCCTCACGCGGTTCCGCGCCCCGTATGCGCGCGGGATCATCGCCCTCCACCAAAGGCGGTACGACGCCGCGGAGCGGCATCTGATCGCGGCATGGAAGCGGTGCACCGAGCGCGACGAACTCGGCGAGGCTGCCGCACTCGGCGCACTGGCCAGGCTCTGGGCGGCGACCGGCAACAGCAATGAAGCCGTGCTGTTCGCCGAGCGGAGCGTAGCCCTCCACCGCCGTGTCGGCCGCGATTCCCCGCAGCTCGCGCACGGCCGGTACGCCCTGGCCGAGGCGCTGTCGGCGGCCGGCCGGCCCGCCGAAGCGCTCCGTGAACTCTCGCAGGCGCTGTCCCTCTTCAAGGAGGACCGGCAGCGGCTCTGGGCGGGGCGTACCCGCTGCCGGATGGCCGAGGCGATGGTCGCCCTGATCCGTCCCGGCGATGCGGTGACCGCTGCCGAAGACGCGGCGAAGCGGCTGCTCGTGCCGGGCGGTGAGCGGTGGCGGGCTGACGCGCTGACCGCACTGGGCCATGCGGAGACCGCACTGGGCCGTAAGCGGGGCGCCCAGGCGCACTGGCGTGAGGCACTCGCCGTCCATGAGGCATTCGGCACCCCGGAGGCCCGCGAACTGAGCGCGCTGCTACGGGACAAGTCGGCATCGCCGACGGCCGGTGCGCGCCGGCCGGGCGTCTCGCGCGCCGCGGAAGCCGCGCGCACCGGCACGGCCCTGCGCGATCTGACCGCGGCTGTCCGCACCCTGACCGACCAACTACGCCTCCATACCGCCGATGAGGAGCCCGGGCTGGGGCCCCCCGGCCTGCCTGCCCGCCTGCACCACCTCGATGCCATCGAGGCTGAACTCACTGACACCTTGGCGGATTTCGCTCACACGCCCCGCCCCCCACGCGCCGACCTCCGCCGCCTCCGCACCGCCCTGGAATCCCTGACCTCGCCCCGGTCCCTGCACACACCGTCGGCCGCCGTCGCCGAGGCGGCCTCGGCGGTCCGCGAACTCGGGCGGCGTATCGCTCCGTAGGGCGCGGCGTCAGGCTCAAGTCAGCTGCCGAGGTGAGCGGTTGGGCGTATGCAGGTGACCAGCAATCCGCAAACAGTTCTTTGCGAAGAAGCCTTCGCAAAGAACTGTTTGCGGTTTAGGCTGCGCGTCATGACCGACCCCCATGGCACGACCGACCCGCAGGAGAGGCCGCCCGGTCCGGACGCCGAGGCGAACGCCGCCGTCCTGGACTCGAAGGGGCTGCGGGCCCTGGCGCACCCGCTCCGCCTGGAGTTGGTCGGGCTGCTGCGGCAGCACGGCCCGTCCACCGCCACCCGGCTCGCCGAGCGGCTCGGCGTCAACTCGGGCTCCGCCAGCTACCACCTGCGCCAGTTGGGTGCGGCGGGATTCGTCGAGGAGGACGCGGAGCGCGGGAACGCACGGGAGCGCTGGTGGCGTTCGGTGCATCAGTCCACATGGTTCAACGACCCGGAGCTGGCCGAGCGGGAGCCCGAGGCCGCGCTGGCCTATCTGCAATCCGTCGCGGCCCGCTACACCCTGCGTACCCAACGCGCGCTCGGCGAGCTTCAGACGATGCCCCGTGCCTGGCGGGACACGTTCGACATGAGTGACTGGCCGCTGCGGCTCACGCCCGCGGAAGCGGTGGCGCTGCACGACGAGTTGCGGGACGTCGTCTCCCGGTACCGGCGGGATGCGCCGGAGGGGGCGGCCGAGGCTCCCAAAGGCGCCGAGCGCGTCTCCGTGATCACGCAGATCCTGCCCGAGCTCGGGGAGCCCTCCGCGCCCGACGGCCGCCCCGGCGCCGGGGGAGCGGCAGAGGCGCAGACCTCGTGACAGCCAAGGCCCCGGGCGGCGACGGCTTATCCGGCAGGCGGTCCTTACGGCCGCTGGGCGGGTTGCTCGCGGCGCTGGCGGTATCGCTGACCGGCACCCGGGTCTCGGCCATCGCGCTGCCCTGGTTCGTGCTCGCCACCACCCACAGCGCCACCTGGACCGGGCTGGTGGGCTTCTGCGAGATGGCGTCGTACGTCGTGGTCAAGGCGCTCACCGGGCCACTGGTGGACCGGGCCGGACCGCGGGTCATCTCCTGGTCTACCGATCTGGTCAGCGCGGCCGCCGCTGGTGCCGTTCCCCTGCTCCATGCCCTGGACCTGCTCCCGCTGCCGCTGTTGCTGGCACTGGTCGCGTTGATCGGCGCGGCGCGTGGCCCCGGTGACCTGGCGAAGGAGGTCATGGTTCCGGAGGCGGCCGAGCGCAGCCGGGTGCCGCTGGAGCGGGCCACCGGCCTGTCCGGTGTGACCGAGCGGCTGGCGGGCACCCTCGGTCCCGCCGTCGGCGGCGCCCTGGTGGCGCTGTTGGGGCCCCTGGCGGGACTCGCCGTCAACGCGGCGAGCTTTGCGCTCGGTTCGGTGATCATCGCCCTGGCGCTGCCCCGCGGGATGGGTCGGGCGGCCGAAGAGGTCCCGCCTGTTGAGGGTGAGATGGCGCCGGGCTACTGGCGACGCTTCGGTGCGGGTTTCCGGTTCCTGCGCGGTGAGCCGCTGCTCCTCACCATCCTCGTCTTGGTCGGGGTCACCAACCTGCTGGACGCGGCGTTCACCACGGTGCTCGTGCCCGTGTGGGCCGAGGAGTCCGGCAACGGACCGGCCGTGATCGGGGTGAACAGCAGTGTGGGGGGAGCGGCCGCGGTCGCCGGGAGCCTGGTCGCCGCGGCGATCGCGCACAGGATGCGGCGCCGGGTGGCGTTCTTCGCCGGGTTCCTGCTCGCCGGGGCGCCGAGGTTCCTGGTCCTCGCCTGCGACGCGCCGATGTGGGCGGTGCTCCTCGTATTCGCCACCGGCGGGTTCGGAGCGGGCTTCCTCAACCCGATCCTGGGGGCGCTCTCCTTCGAGCGGGTGCCCTGTCCGCTGTTGGGACGGGTCAACGCGCTGGGCGATGCGCTGGCCTGGGCCGGTATTCCGCTCGGCGGGCTGATCGCCGGGGTGGCGGTCACCTCGTTCGGACTCGTGCCGGTGCTGCTGCTCGGCGGAGCGGCGTACTTCCTCACGACGAACCTGGCCGGACTGCGACCGGAATGGCGTGAGATGGACCGCCACCGAGGCCGAGGCCCCCGGGAACGCCACCCCGGAGCGGACGCCCCCGCGACCGACGGCAGTCTCACCCGATGACCGCAGGTGCGCCCCCTCATGGCCGTGGTCCCTCTCCATCAGCCCCGGCGGGCGCAGGACGTGAGGCGATCGGCGAGGGCGACGACGAGGTCGCGCAGTTCAGCGGGGCGTTCGATGACGAAGGGGCGGTCGATCGAGGCGAGTGTCGGAGGCAGCCAGTCGAGTCGCTCGGCCCGTAGGTGGACGCGTAGCCAGCGCTCGGGGGCCGGGTCCGGGTCTGCCGTCGGCTCGTACTCCTCCAGGCTCGCGACACCGGCGGGAAGGTGGGCGCGGATCTGCTCGACGGTCCCATGGATCCGCAAGGTCACCTCGTGCCGGTACTCCGCCGTGGCGAAGCCTGCCAGCACGCGCTGGGCCGGGCCGGGGCCGTCGGGTACCTCGAACGAGCCGGGCAGGGTTCTGGCGTCTGTGAGGCGATCGAGCCGGAAGGTGCGGTCCTCGCCGATGCCGGCGTCGGTGCCCGTGACGTACCACCGGCCCGCGTGGGCGACGATCCCGTAGGCGTGCAGGGTGCGTTCGCTGCGTCGGCCGTTGCGGTCGGTGTATCTGAGGGAGACCGGTCGGCGGTGGCGTACCGCATCGGCGAGGGTGAGCAGGACCCCGGCGTCCGGGGCGGCGAACTCGCCGGGCTGATCCGTGAAGGCGAGCGACTCCAGGAGTGTGTCGAGCCGGTGGGCGAGGTGCTTGGGCAGCACCCGCCGGATCTTGGCCGTCGCCGTCTCGCTCGCCGTGCGCTCCGTCGTCCGCAGCCCGGCGCGGCGGCCGGCGATCAGGCCGAGCAGTACTGCCAGTGCCTCGTCGTCGCTGAGCATGAGCGGAGGCAAGCGGTATCCGGGGGCGAGTCGGTACCCGCCGTACCGGCCGCGTACCGACTCCACGGGTACGTCGAGGTCGATGAGTTGGTTCACATACCGCCGCACGGTGCGTCCTTCGACGCCGAGCCGGTCGGCGAGTTCGGACACTGTCCGGGTGCCGCCCGACTGAAGGAGTTCGAGGAGGGTCAGCACGCGGCCGGTGGGTCGAGACATGTCCGCAGGTTACGGCGAATACAGGACCGATTCTGTCCGCTATTCCTCCTAACCTGCGAAGTCCCGTCACACCCGGCAACCTCAGGAGAACACCATGGACTTCGTCTCGATCCGCATCATCACCGGCGACGTCGCGCGCCTCGTCGCGTTCTACGAGTGCGCCACCGGAGTGCCGGCGACGTGGGCCACCGAGGACTTCGCCGAACTAAAGACCCCGCACGCCACCCTCGCGATCGCCGGCACGCGTACGGTCCCGCTGTTCGCTCCGGGCTCGGCCCGCCCGGCGGAGAACCGCAGCGTGATCACCGAGTTCCTGGTCGACGACGTGGACCAGGTGCACCAGAACCTGTCCGGCTTCGTCACCGACTTCGTCACCGAGCCCACCACGATGCCCTGGGGCAACCGGTCGCTGCTGTTCCGCGACCCGGACGGCAACCTCGTCAACTTCTTCACCCCGGTCACCGCGGCGGCCATCGAGAAGTTCGCACGGTGATGGTGGCGGGGACACGGGAGGGTGACGGGGACGCGGCGCACAGCCGCGTTCGTGGCGCGAACGTCCTGAGGAACCACACCTGAGGGATGAGCCCCACGCCTCACGCACCGCCCGCCAGAAACTCCCCCAATACCGCCGCGAGTTCGGCCGGTGCGTCCTCCTGGACCAGGTGGCCCGCGTCCTCGATCAGGTGGAGGCGGGCGCCGGGGATACGGGAGGCGAGGTCGTGTCCCTTCGCGGGAGGGATCCAGGTGTCCTGGGTGCCCCAGCAGATCAGCGTCGGGAGGGTGAGTTCGCCGTAGCGTTCCTGGATCTCGTCCGTGAAGCGCTGGTCGTTCTGTGCGATCTGCCGGTAGAAGGCCGGCCGCCCCTCGTCCGTGCACCAGGGCTCGACCAGCCGGTCGAGGACGGCCGGGTGGAGGCCGGGGTGGCTCGCGGAGGAGACGTACTCGCGCACCAGGGCGCGGTGGAGGTCCGGTGGCAGCCGGCCGAAGACGTCGGGGTGCGCGGCCAGCAGCCGGTAGGTGGGCGAGCCCCAGGGGGCCAGTGCCACCGGGTCGACGAGTGCCAGGCGTGCGTAGTGCGCACCGTGCAGCAGATGCGCCCGCAGGGCCACGCAGCCGCCGAAGTCGTGTGCCACCACGGCCGGGCGGGCTGCCTCGGTGGCCAGGCCCCAGTGGGCGAGCAGCTCGGTGAAGACGCGGGCCTGGGCGGCGAGCGAGACGTCCTGGCCGGCCCGCTTCCGGGAGGCGCCGTAGCCCGGCATGTCCCAGACGAAGACCCGGTGCCGGGCGGCCAGGGCCCGGGCCACACCCCGCCAGACGTACGAGGAGAAGGGGGTCCCGTGCAGCAGGACGACCGCCGGGGCGTCCGCCCGCCCTTCCCCGAGTGCGGCCCAGCGCACCTCGTCGCCCGACGCAGTGCGGAACGTCCGGTCCAGCAGCCACCGTGTCATGACCGTCAGGCTAGTGACTCATTACCGGGGTGTCGAGGGAGCGGGCGGACCGTCCCGCGGGCCGCCCGGAGGAGGCGGCCGGTGGCCCGCTCCCCCGGCATTCCGGCGTACGGCGCTCCCGCGCGCTGCGATGCGCCCCCGGAGCCCACCGCGCCGACTCGTAGAATCGTGCGCACCATGGTTTACCTCGACCACGCCGCCACCACCCCGATGCTCCCGGAGGCGGTGCAGGCGATGACCGCCCAGCTGACCGTCACCGGCAATGCCTCCTCGCTGCACGCTGCCGGCCGGCGGGCCCGGCGTACCGTCGAGGAGGCGCGCGAATCCCTCGCCGTCTCCCTCGGCGCCCGCCCGAGCGAGATCGTCTTCACCGCGGGCGGCACCGAGGCCGACAACCTCGCGGTCAAGGGCCTGTACTGGGCCCGCCGGGCCGCCGACCCGGCCCGTACCCGCCTTCTCGCCAGCCCCGTGGAGCACCATGCGGTGCTCGACGCCGTCGAGTGGCTCGCCGAGCAGGAGGGCGCCCGCGTCGAGTGGCTGCCCGTCGACAGCTACGGCCGGGTGCACCCCGAGGCGCTGCGTACGGCCATCGCCCGCAACCCCGCCGATGTCGCGCTCGCCACCGTCATGTGGGCCAACAACGAGATCGGCACCGTCCAGCCGGTGCGCGAACTGGCCGAGGTCGCCGCGGAGTTCGATATTCCGCTGCATGCCGACGCGGTGCAGGCCGTCGGCCAGCTGGAGGTCGACTTCGCCGCCTCCGGGCTCGCCGCGATGACGGTCTCCGGCCACAAGATCGGCGGCCCGTACGGCATCGGCGCGCTGCTGCTGGGCCGGGAGTACGCCCCGGTGCCGGTGCTGCACGGCGGCGGCCAGGAACGGCACGTCCGCTCGGGCACCCTCGACACCCCGGCCATCGCCGCCTTCGCCGCCGCCGGCCGGTACGCCGTCGCCCACCGCGAGGACTTCGCCCGCGACATCGGCGCGCTCCGTGACGACCTGGTCAAGGCCGTCCGGGCCGCCGCGCCGGACGCCCTCCTCGGCGGCGACCCGGACCCCGCCGGCCGCCTCCCCGCCAACGCGCACTTCTCCTTCCCCGGCTGCGAGGGCGATTCCCTCCTGCTCCTCCTGGACGCCCAGGGCATCGCCTGCTCCACGGGCTCCGCCTGCACCGCCGGCGTCGCCCAGCCCAGCCACGTCCTGCTGGCCACCGGCATGTCCGCGGACCTCGCCCGCGGCACCCTGCGGTTCTCCCTGGGGCACACCTCCACCGCGGAGGACGTGGCGGCACTGGCGGACGCCATCGGTCCGGTCGTGGAACGGGCGCGGAGCGCGGGGCTGAGCTAGGGCGCGACCGACGGGGCCCGCGCCCGCTGCCCGGCGCGCGCCTCAGGCCTTCCGTACGGGCGGGCTCTCCCGCGGACGTACGGGCTTGCGCAGCTCGGCCCGTACGAGCCGCAGGTAGCGGTCCCAGTCCCAGTGCGGCCCCGGATCGGTGTGATCCGTCCCGGGCACCTCCACATGCCCGACGAGGTGCTCCCGGTCGGCGGGGAAGCCGTACCGCCGGCATATCCCGGCCGTCAGCCGCGCCGACGACGCGTACATGGCGTCCGTGAACGACTCCGGCCGGTCCACGAAACCCTCGTGCTCGATCCCGATGCTCCGCTCGTTGTAGCCGCGGTTGCCCGCGTGGAAGGCCACATCCAGCTCGCGGATCATCTGGGCGATATGCCCGTCCTTGCGGATGACGTAGTGCGCGCCGGCCTCGTGCTCCGGGTCCCGGAAGACGTCCAGCGCGGTCGCGTAGCTGCCCTGGACGACATGGATGACCACCCGGTCGATCCCGTAATCCGCCGGCCGGTCGGCCAGGCGGTAGTTCGCCGGGGACGCCGCGACCCACTGCGCGCCCCGATGGTCGACCGCGCCCGGCGTGCGCGGCTTCTCGTTCCCCGGCAGCCGCCACCACAGGTGGGCCAGCCCGTCGCGCCCCGCGAACGCCGCGGCCCCGGCGGCCACTGCCCCGCCGCCCCCGATCCACAAGGCCCGCCGGCGCGTGATCCCGCGCGAGGCCTCCTGGCCGCCGTCCTTTTCCCCGTCCCTCTTCCCCATGCGCTGCATAACGCTTTCGGCCCTGTCGGCGGTTCCGTCTACCCTGGACTGGCTATGACTGAAGACGCCCCCCGCCTCCGTGTGCTCGCCGCCATGTCCGGCGGCGTCGACTCCGCCGTTGCCGCCGCCCGTGCCGCCGAGGCCGGCCATGACGTGACCGGCGTGCATCTCGCGCTCTCCGAGAACCCGAAGTCCTTCCGCACCGGTGCCCGCGGCTGCTGCACGATCGAGGATTCCCACGACGCCCGCCGCGCCGCCGACGTCATCGGTATCCCGTTCTACGTCTGGGACCTCGCCGAACGCTTCCGTGCGGACGTGGTCGACGACTTCATCGCGGAGTACGAGGCCGGGCGCACCCCGAACCCCTGCCTGCGCTGCAACGAGAAGATCAAGTTCGCCGCGCTGCTGGACAAGGCGCTGGCCCTGGGCTTCGACGCCGTCTGCACCGGCCACTACGCCACGGTCGTGCTGCGCGAGGACGGCTCCCGCGAGCTGCACCGCGCCTCCGACATGGCCAAGGACCAGTCGTACGTCCTCGGTGTCCTCGACGACCGCCAGCTCGCGCACGCCATGTTCCCGCTCGGCGACACCCTCACCACCAAGGCCGAGATCCGCGAAGAGGCCGCCCGCCGCGGTCTGTTCGTCGCCAAGAAGCCGGACAGCCACGACATCTGCTTCATCGCCGACGGCGACACCCAGGGCTTCCTGGCCAAGCGGCTCGGCACGGCCCCCGGCGACATCGTCGACGAGTCCGGCAACCGCCTCGGTAC
>Ga0207426_1002065_pt1 | contig 13958 bp, 10 predicted proteins | sample AraplaMF_Cvi_mMS_FD_184265 | JGI IMG/M metagenome (GOLD analysis project Ga0207426, IMG submission 184265) | Arabidopsis root microbial communities from the University of North Carolina, USA - plate scrape MF_Cvi_mMS (SPAdes) (version 2) | ecosystem: Host-associated > Plants > Roots > Endosphere...
TGCAGCAGCTGCCGCATCCCCGCGTCGACCACGGGGTAGCCGGTGCGGCCCTCCTTCCACGCCGTCACCTCGGCGTCGTCGTACCGCCAGCGGTCGCCCTTGGTGCGGTAGTCGGCCTGCGCCGCGTCGGGCCGGGCCGCCAGCACCTGGTGGTGGAAGTCCCGCCAGGCCAGCTGCCGTACGAACGCCCCGGCGCCGGCGTCCCGGCGGGCCGACGCCTTGTGCACCAGCTCCACCGGCGACAGGCACCCGAAGTGCAGGTACGGCGAGAGCCGCGAGGTGGCATCGCCGGGCAGATCGTCCTGCCGGTCCTGGTAGTCGGCCATGCCCGCGCGCTGCCAGGCCCCGAACCGGCGGCGCCCGGCGCCTTCGCCGCCCTCCGGCAGCGCGGGCGACGGCTTCCCGCCCGGGCACAGCTCCGCCGCCGACGGCACGCCCCTCGACCGCACCCCGTCCGGGACCGGTACGGTCCGCGGCGCGGGCAGCACCGACCGCAGCCCCGCGGCCTGCCAGCGCCGGAAGTAGGGCGTGAAGACCGCGAAGTGGTCCTTGCCGGGGCCCGAGGGCAGCACCGCGGCGGGCGGCAGCGCCGTGACGACCGCGTCGTGCACCACCAGCGCACGTCCCGCCGCCGCCAGCTCCGCGCCCAGCCGCCGCTCCCGGCGCAGTGCATATCCGCTCACCCCGGCCGCGAGATGCACCTCCCCGGCCCCGGTCTGTGCCGCCACCCGGCAGGTCTCGGCGACGACATCCCCCGTACGGATGACCAGCCGACCGCCGCGAGCGCGCAGCCCGGCGTCGAGATCCGCCAGCGCGTCGGCCAGGAACGCCGCCCGGTTCGGCACCATGAACCCGGCGTCAGCGACCCCGCTGTCGACCACGAACAGCGGTACCACCTGCGTCGCGGAGCGCAGCGCGGCATGCAGCACCGGCTGGTCGTGCAGCCGGAGGTCGGAGCTGAACAGGCAGATCGCTACATCCATGCCCTACGTCTACACCGAACCCGCGCCCCGCGAGCCTCGCCGGGCAGCGGCCCGTCAGGCGAAGGGCAGCGCGCGCCACGGCGAGGACGGGTCCTGGGCGAGGACCCGGTGCAGGTGCACGGCCTCGGCGTACTGCGGGCCGAACCAGCCGTTGTCGAACGCCAGCATCCGGCCCAGCGCATAGCCGGCGGCGAACTCCTCCCACGAGCCGTACACCTCGCGGGCCCTGGCATGGGCCTGCGCCACGGCCTGCTCGGCCTGCTGCGGTGCGCACAGCCGGGCGCCCAGGCCCCAGCGGACGAGACCGACGGCATGGGCGTGGTCCAGCGCGACGAGGGAGACGACCCGGCCGTCCGCCGGCAGCAGTCCGTCCGCGCGGAACCGTTCCTCGTACCTGGTCACGAGCTCGGGGACGGCGGGCGCCGGCGCGGCGTCGGGGGTGCCTGCGGCCTTCTCGCCGCCGACGGCGTCCTCGGCGCCCCCAATGCCCGGAGCGGTCCGGTCGCGGGCCCTGGCACGTAGCGCCGCCTCCGTCTCCGCCGGTACGAACTGCCCGCCGAGCAGCTGGTCCAGGCGCTGCTGCCAGGTGGCGGGGTCGGTCACCGACCACTGCTCGCGCAGCGTCTGCGCGTCGGCGGCGTGGTCGAGGAAGGCCGTACCGAGTTCGTTCCACGGCACGCTGTGATGCACCGCGATCGGCGCGCCGCACGCCAGCCCCTGGGCCACGGGGCCGTGCAGCGGGCCCCCGAAGTGGGTGACGAGCAGCCCGCCGGGCCGGGGCCCGATCTGGCCGCGCCGCTGCAGCCAGCCGGCGCGGTGGGCCGGGGAGGCGGCCAGGTACGCGGCGCACGGCGTCCCGGGATTGACCGCGAGCCGCCATTTGTCGTTCGGCCAGTCCTGCGCCAGCTCGTCGAGCGAAACCCGGTCGAAGAACTGCTGCGGCTGCCACGGCGGCAGCATGCCGCGGGTCAGGACGGGAATGCACTTACCACCCGCGGCCGGGTCGTCGTAGACGGGCAGCGGGTCCTGCCCCTGCTGCGGTGCCGCCAGGTAGAGGTCCTCACCGGCGATCGCCGCGAGCTGACCGTCCCAGTCCCCACGCGCCGTCGCTTCGCACAGCCGCCGCTCGGTGTCCGTCGGCGGCATCCATCCCGGAGTAGCCACGGGCCAGACCCTACGGTTACGCCGCTCCCCGCCGGAATCCGGGGTTGCCGGAGCGGCAACGCGGATTGCACGGGCACGACCGGTAACGGAGGCTCGATGTCATGAGCAACGACGAACGGCCCGCACCCGGGCACGGCCCCCACGACGAGGGGCAGATCGACTGGGAGGTGGCCGGCCCGCTCCTCGAACGCGGCGCCGAACTGCACCTGCCGCTCCACGAGCAGGCCGCGGCCTGGCTGCGGGAACTCCTCGTCGGGCCGGCCGCGGACGCCGGCCGGGACGTGGACCGGGTGCTCGACATCGGCAGCGGACCGGGCGTCATCACCTGCCTGCTGGCCCGGGCCTTCCCGGCCGCCGAAGTGGTCGCGGTGGATGCGAGCGCGGCCCTTTTGGAGCGGGCGCACGCCCGGGCCGGGCGCCTCGGCCTCGGCGACCGGGTCCGCACCCATCTCGCCGAACTCCCCGACGGGCTCGACGCCCTCGGCGGCGCCGACCTCATCTGGGCCGCCAGGACCCTGCACCACGTCGGTGACCAGCGGGCCGTGGTCGCCGCCCTCGGTGCCCATCTGCGGCCCGGCGGACTGCTCGCCGTCTGCGAGGGCGGTCTCGCCCTCCGCTTCCTGCCGCGCGACATCGGCATCGGGCGCCCGGGGCTGCAGGCCCGGCTCGACGCGGCCTGCGAGGACTGGTTCTGCGAGATGCGCGCGGCGCTGCCCGGCACCGTCGACGACATCGAGGACTGGCCCGCCTTCCTCGCCGACGCCGGACTGCGCACCCCGTGCAGCCGCAGCTTCCTGCTGGACCTGCCGGGCCCGCTGTCCGCCGCCGCGCGCGAGTGCCTCCAGGACCTCCTGACCCAGGGTCTGGACCTGTACGGCGACCGCCTGGACGAAGACGACCGCACCACCCTCGCCCGCCTTGCCGATCCCGATGACGCGTCCGGCATCGTCCGCCGTCCCGACGCCTTCCTGCTGTCCGCGCAGACCGTCCACACGGCACGCGCGCAGTAGTCGACGGCCGGGAGCGCCGCCGTCCCCGCGGGTGCGCCCCGGGCGGCGGCGCCCATGACGTCACATCAGGGTGCCGACCCCCGATCAGCCCTGGTTCATCGGCTTCGGGTTGATCACGGCGAAGGTCGCGCCCTGCGGGTCGGTCACCACCGCCATCCGCCCGGCGACCATGTCGAAGGGCTGCTGCAGCGCCGCGCCGCCGGCCGAGGTGATCTTGTCGACGGTGGCGTCGGTGTCCGCCACCGCGAAGTACACCAGCCAGTGCGAGGGGGTGTCGGCCGGCATCTGCTCGGACATCGGCTGCATGCCGCCCACCGGCCGGTCGTTCACCGTCAGGCCGTAGTAGTGCTCGGCGCCTTCCATGGGGGCGCTCTCGATGCCGAAGGCCGCCTTGTAGAACGCGGCGGCGGCGGACGGTTCGGTGGTGTTGAGCTCGTTCCAGATCAGCGCGCCGGACTCGTTGACGATGCCGGCACCGGGGAAGTCCATGGGCTGCCAGATGCCGAACACCGCTCCGGTGGGGTCGGCCGCGATGCACATGCGGCCCAGCGACATCACATCCGTGACCGGCATCAGGAGCGTGCCGCCGGCCTGGCTCACCGCCTGGGAGGTGGCGCCCGCGTCCGCGGCCGCCAGGTAGCTCGTCCACACGGTCGGCGGCGCGGGCTGGCCGCCCATCGGGACCGCGGCCATGATGCCGGCCACCGGTTTGCCGTTCAGGGTGCAGACGGCATAGCCCCCGGTCTCCGCGGGCCCGACCTCTCCGGCCCACCCGAAGACCTCGGAATAGAAGTCGATGGCGGCCTGCTGGTCGGGAGCCGCGAGATCGACCCAGCAGGGCGTCCCGGCCTGGTAGGGAGAGGTGACTTCGGGCATCGTGGCCTCCTCGATGGGGGCACCTCCCACGCCTGGGCACGGGAGAGCAAGGGCGGAGCGCAGGGGTACCGGCCCCGGTCGGCGGACCGCCGCGACCGCCCCACGCTCACCCTCCACACTTCCTGCCGTCCGCCGGGCCCGCCACTCGGGTACGACGACGGCGCCGCCCGGACGAGCCGGACGGCGCCGTGCGAGCGCGTCGGTCAGGCCACGTCGAAGGTGGCCGGGTCCGGGCCGAGGCGGTTGCCGGTGTCCAGACGGGCGAGGGTGGCGAGGTCCTCGTCGTCCAGCTCGAAGCCGAAGACGTCGATGTTCTCGGCGATGCGCGAGGGGGTGACGGACTTCGGGATGACGACGTTGCCGAGCTGGAGGTGCCAGCGCAGCACCACCTGGGCGGGCGTCCTGCCGTGCTTGGCGGCGAGCTCGGCGATGGCCGGGTTCTCCAGGAGGCCCTTGCCCTGGCCGAGCGGCGACCAGGCCTCGGTGACGATGTTGTGCCGGGCGTGGAAGGCGCGGGACTCGGCCTGCGAGAGCTGCGGGTGCAGCTCGATCTGGTTGACGGCCGGGACGACGGACGTCTCGCCCATCAGCCGCTCCAGGTGCTCGGGCAGGAAGTTCGAGACACCGATGGCCTTGGCGCGGCCCTCCGCGTGGATCTTCTCGAAGGCCTTGTACGTCTCGACGTAGAGGTCCTTCGACGGCAGCGGCCAGTGGATCAGGTAGAGGTCCACGTACTCCAGGCCGAGCTTGGCCAGGGAGGTGTCGAAGGCACGCAGGGTGGCGTCGTGGCCCTGCTCGGCGTTCCAGAGCTTGGTCGTGACGAACAGCTCGTCACGGGGGATGCCGGATGCGGCCAGCGCCTTGCCCGTGCCCTCTTCGTTGCCGTAGATCGCCGCGGTGTCGATGCTGCGGTACCCGGCGTCCAGGGCCTGGCCGACGGTGGTGAACGCCTCGGCGTCCTCGACCTGCCAGACGCCGAAGCCGAGCTGCGGCATCGCAACGCCGTTGTTGAGCGTGATGGAGGGAACCTTGCTCACGGGGGAATCGATCCTTACGTCGGCTTTCTCGTTCAGGGATGTCAACGATCATCCGTGGGCGCGCATTCCCGCACAGCGCGAAGCGATGCGGACGAAACGGAGTCTTCCTGTGCGACCAGGGCCGGCGGAGCCGGTAGGGCCTGCTCCGCGGCCGGTGCGGGGCCTGCCGCGGCGGTCAGTTCGCAGAGGGTGAACGCACCGGTGCAGAGCACGACGAGACCCGTGCACAGCTCCAGCGCGCCCACCAGCCCGGGCAGGCCGCCGGGGACCGCACCGGCGCCGAAGAGACCACCGGCCACCGCTTGTACCAGCCAGGTGCAGCCGCCGCACGCGACGACCGTGGCGCTCCCGGCCCAGGCCAGGGCCAGCGGCACCCGGACCCGGAGCCGGGGCAGCAGACCGGGCAGGACCAGCAGCACCAGCCCGGTGGCGCCCGCGACCGCATACCCTCCCTGGGCCCAGTCCGAGGCGGCGGACAGGACCGTGCGGGCCTGCTCACCGGCCGCCGGCGCGCCGAGGTCGGCGCCCGCGCCCCACAGGATGCGGACGGTGCCCAGTGCCGCGAGCACCGCGGCCGCGGGCAGCAGGAAGAGCCGCTGCACCGCCCGGGTGCCGGTGCGGGGCAGCGCGTGCAGCGGGCGGCGCAGCAGGGTGCCCCAGCGCTGGTGCGCGTACACCGCGAAGGCGCCGAGCAGGGTGACGGTCTCGACGAGGAAGCCGCCGTAGACGACGCCGAAGACCCACGGCTGAAGGAAGTCGCCGGCGGCCAACGGGTTGCGGGCACCGGTGACCAGGCCGGTCAGGCTGCCGCCGATGAGCCCCGTCAGCAGCGGGAGCAGCAGCCCGGAGGCCGCCCACAGGGGGAGGGCCAGCAGCCAGGCCGGGGCGCGGCGGCCGGCCGGGCGGGTGAGGGTGTGGGCCACGACGGCGGCCACGGCGTCGAGGAGGAAGGTGACGGCGTTGCCCGCGACCCATGTGGTGCGGCTGAAGCGGGAGGTGTCGAGGACGCCGACGTCGAGGCCCAGCACCCACAGCAGCTTGAGGGCGAGGTAGGGAACGCAGGCGGCGACCGCGATCCGGCCGAGGTGGGTGAGGCGGCTGCTCTTCATGGCAGCAGCCTCGCCGGAGGTGGGGCGGCGACCATCCGCCCCGGGGACGATCCGGGTCCGCCGGACGGGGGAGCGGGGCCGGCGGGGACGCGGGTGCGGTGGGGACGCGGGTGCGGTGGGGCGCCGCACCGGCGGCCGCCCCCACTGCCCGTCACGTCCGGTACAGCGCGTCCACCTCGACCTCGTACGCCGTCTCGATCGCCTTGCGCTTGAGCTTCAGCGAGGGGGTCAGCAGCCCGTGCTCCTCGCTGAACTGGTTGGCCAGTATCCGGAACGTACGGATCGACTCGGCCTGCGAGACCAGCGTGTTGGCGGCGACCACCGCGCGCCGGATCTCGGTCTCCAGGTCCGGGTCGCGCACCAGGTCGGTCGGCGGCATCTCCGGCTTCTCCCGCATGGCCAGCCAGTGCGCGACCGCCTCCGGGTCCAGGGTCACCAGCGCCGCGATGAACGGCCGGTCGTTGCCGACGACGATGCACTGGGCCACCAGCGGATGCGCCCGCACCCGCTCCTCCAGCCCCACCGGCGAGACGGTCTTGCCGCCGGAGGTGACCAGGATCTCCTTCTTCCGGCCGGTGATCGTCAGATAGCCGTCCTCGTCCAGCGCGCCCAGGTCCCCCGTGGAGAACCAGCCGTCGTGCAGCACGGCGTCGGTCGCCTTGGGGTCGTTGTGGTAGCCGTGGAAGATCTGTCCGCCGTACAGCCAGATCTCGCCGTCCTCCGCGATGTGCACGGTGGTACCGGGCACGGGGGTGCCGACGGTGCCGAAGCGGGTCCGCTCGGGCGGGTTGGCGGTGGCGGCCGCGGTGCTCTCCGTCAGGCCGTAGCCCTCGAAGATCCGTACGCCGGCGCCGTCGAAGAACAGCCCGAGCCGGCGCTCCATCGCCGAGCCGCCCGACATCGCGTGCCGCACCCGGCCGCCCATCGCCGCCCGGACCTTGCTGTAGACCATCTTGTCGAAGAACTGATGCTGCATCCGCAGCGCGGCGCTCGGCCCGGACCCGGTGCCGAAGGCCTTGTGCTCCTGTGCCTCGGCGTAGCGGACCGCGATCTCGACGGCCTTGTCGAACGGTCCGGCCTTGCCGTCCGCCTCCGCCTTGCGCCGGGCCGCGGCGAAGACCTTCTCGAAGATGTACGGCACCGCGAGGATGAACGTCGGCTGGAAGGTCTGCAGGTCGGGCAGGAGCGCCCGGGCCGCCAGCTCGGGCTGGTGGCCCAGTTTGACCCGGCCGCGGACCGCGGCGACCTGGACCATCCGCCCGAAGACGTGCGCCAGCGGCAGGAACAGCAGGGTGGCGGCTTCCTCGTCGCCCTTGGAGGTGAAGACCGTCTCGTGGCGCAGCACGATGTTGTCGGCCTCGGCCATGAAGTTGGCGTGCGTGATCACGCAGCCCTTGGGGCGGCCGGTGGTGCCGGAGGTGTAGATGATCGTCGCGGTGGCGTCCGGGGTGACGGCCATCCGGTGGCGGTGCACCACGTCGTCGTCGATGTGCGCGCCCGCCGCGGTCAGTTCGGCCACCGGGTCGGCGTCCAGCTGCCACAGCTTGCGCAGGTGCGGAAGCCGGTCGATGACCGAGCCGATGGTCATCGCATGGTCCTCGTGCTCGACCAGGCACGCCGAGACGCCCGCGTTGTGCAGCATCCAGAAGACCTGCTCCGCCGACGACGTCGGATACAGCGGTACGGACTGGACGCCGATCGACCACAGGGCGAAGTCGAACAGCGTCCACTCGTAGCGCGTACGGGACATGATGCCCACGCGGTCGCCGAACCGGACGCCCTGCGCGAGGAGGCCCTTGGCCAGGGCGATGACCTCGTCCCGGAACTGCCCGGCGGTGACGTTCTGCCAGTTGCCCGCGTCGTCCTTACGGGCGAAGGCGACGCGCTCGGGATCGGCTTCGGCGTACTCGTAGACGACATCCGCCAGCCCGCCGACCCGGGGCGCGGTCGCCAAAGGTGGGACGGTGAACTCGCGCAATGACCCAGCTCCTCGTGGTGTTGCTCACAAGGCCGCGACCGTACCCCACCGTGACGGCATCCGGCAGAGCCGTACCACGTCGTGAATCGGGCCGCACGGGATCTGGCCACGCGCCGAAATCGGGTTACTTCGGAGAAGCTTGGACATGATCCAGCCGGTTCAACGCCGGACGATCACGACGCCGGGACCATATCTGCACCAAATCTCTGCACCTGGCGCTGAACGCACCGGCCGGCTCGGCGCGGAGCCCGCGGCCAGCGGCTTTTCCGGTGGATCAAGGGTGCGCCCCTAGGGGAGCTGCAGTCGGTCGCCGCCCGCCAGGATCGCGTCGGCCAGCGCCTCCGCCGGGCCCCGGGCGGCGCTTTCGCGCCGCCCGTAGAGCAGAACGAACTCCACTCCGCCGAGTTCCGGCAGGCCCGCACGTGGCGGAATCCGGACCAGGCCTGGCGGGATCATGCCCCTCGTATGTGCCATGACGCCCAGACCTGCCCGAGTTGCGGCGATCAGTCCGTTGAGGCTTCCGCTGGTGCAGGCGATCCGCCACTCCCGGCCCGCCCGCTCCAGCACCTCCAGCGCCCGGGCGCGGGTCAGCGCGGGCGGCGGGTAGACGACGAGCGGGACCGGGCTCCGGGGATCGAGGCGCAGCCGCTCGGCGCCCACCCACACCAGCCGGTCGCGCCACACCAACCGTCCGCGCGCCTCGTCCGGGTGCCGTTTGGCGAGGACGAGGTCGAGCCGCCCGGCCGCCAGCAGCTCGTGCAGCGTCCCCGACAGCTCGACCGTCAGCTCCAGGTCGACCTCGGGGTGGTCCCGGCGGAACTCCTCCAGGACCTCCGGCATCCGGGTCAGCACGAAGTCCTCCGAAGCGCCGAAGCGGAGCCTGCCGCGCAGCCGGGTGCCCGCGAAGAAGCTCGCGGCCCGCTCGTTCGCCTCCAGGATCGTGCGGGCGAAGCCGAGCATCGCCTCGCCGTCCTCGGTCAGCTCCACGGCATGGGTGTCACGGGCGAACAGCCGGCGCCCGGCGGCGTCCTCCAGCTTCCGTACGTGCTGGCTCACGGTCGACTGCCGCAGCCCGAGCCGGTGCGCGGCCTGGGTGAAGCTCAGGGTCTGCGCCACGGCGAGAAAGGTGCGCAACTGCGCGGGGTCGAACACGGGCCCTCCGCTCCGGCTCTGCCGTCCGCTGCCGCCCTCCCCGTACTCCCCGAGGTCCGGGGCATCGCGAAACGGAATAACAGTGACCACGGTAAGAGGGTTTCCCGATTTCCGGTGCTCGCGGCACCCTGGAGGGCCCGTGGCCGTGCCACCTGTACGTGAGCCGTCGAACGACCGAAGAGAGACCATGCGCCGCCCTCTGCCGAAGCTCCCCTCCTGGCTGCCCGTGGACGGCTACGTCCTGGCGCTGGTGGGCACGGTCGCCCTGGCCGCCGTGCTGCCCGCCCGCGGCCCGGCCGCCACCGTCGCCGAGGGCACCTCCACCGGCGCCGTCGCACTGCTCTTCTTCCTGTACGGCGCCCGGCTCTCCACCCGCGAGGCGATGGCCGGGCTGCGCCACTGGCGGCTCCATCTCACCGTCCTGGCCTGCACCTTCGTGCTCTTCCCGGTGCTCGGACTGGCCGCGCGCGCCCTGGTCCCCGCCGTCCTGCCGCCCGCCCTCTACACCGGGCTGCTGTTCCTGTGCCTGGTGCCCTCGACGATCCAGTCCTCGATCGCCTTCACCTCCCTGGCCCGCGGCAATGTCGCGGCGGCGATCTGCGCGGGGTCGTTCTCCAGCCTCGTCGGCATCGTCGTCACACCGCTGCTGGCGGGCCTCGTCCTGGACGGGAGCGGCGGTGGCTTCTCGGCCGACGCGCTGCTGTCGATCGTCTGCCAGCTGTTGGTGCCGTTCGCGGCCGGGCAACTGCTGCGGCGGTGGACCGGCGGCTTTCTCCTCCGCCACAAGAAGGCCCTCGGCACGGTGGACCGCGGCTCGATACTGCTCGTCGTCTACACCGCCTTCAGCGCCGGCATGGTCGAGGGCATCTGGCACCAGGTCTCGGCCCCGCGGCTGTTCTGTCTGCTGGGGGTGGAGGCCGTGCTGCTCGCGGTGATGCTGACCACCACCTCGTACGGCGCGAAGCGGCTCGGCTTCCCCCGCGAGGACCGGATCGCGATCACCTTCGCCGGTTCCAAGAAGAGCCTGGCGGCCGGACTGCCGATGGCCAGCGTGCTGTTCGGCGCGCAGGCCGGACTGGCGGTGCTGCCGCTGATGCTCTTCCACCAGATGCAGTTGATGGTGTGTGCGGTGCTGGCGAAGCGCTGTGCCGGCACCGCCCGCCCGGCGGCCGAACCGGCGGCGGCCGCGGCCGGTGCGGGGCGCGCGGCCGCGGTGGGCGGGGCGCGGGGCTGAGGCCCGCCCGGCGCGGTGGCGTCCGGGCAGGCCGGGCGGCGCGCCGGCTCAGCTCTTCGCGGCCCCGCGCACCCGGTCCAGCGGCAGCCCCAGGACCAGCGGGCCGCGCACCGGGGCGTTGTCGCTGCGCACACCGGACAGTTCGGCGTCGGTCAGGGCCCGCCGGTAGACGCGCACCTCGTCCAGCGCGCCGGTGAACTGGGCGCGGCTGTCGGGCCGCTGGCCCAGGTGCACGCCGAAGACCGAGCCCTGGCTCACCGACCCCGGGACATCGGGGACGACGCTGGTCTCGCCGCCGTCCACGGTGAGCAGCAGCCGGCCGCCCGTGCGGCGCAGCGCGAGGTGGTGCCAGCCGCCGTCGTCGTACGCGTCGTGGGTCACGGCCTGCGCGGTGGCGGCCGGGGCGGCGCCGTCGACGGCGGTGAGGCGGGCGGTGATCCGGTGGTGGCCGGGGTCGCCCTCCACCGCGACCTGCGGGGCCCTGGCGCCCACCCCGCCCATCCACAGCAGCGGCTGTTCGCCCGTGGCGGCGTCGTAGCGGAACCACAGGCCGCAGGTGAAGTCGTGGGTGCCCAGGGGGAGGGAGCCGCGGAAGGGAAGGCGTACCGCGTCGTCCGTGCCGTCGAAGGACAGTGCCTGCCCGAAGCGGCCGGCCGTGGTCCGGGCGCCGCCCAGGACGAGGGCCGGCCGGGCGCCGGGGGCGGCGTCGTGGGTGGTGGGGTCCGGGCCGCGGCGCGGGCCGAGCCAGTCCTCGGTGAAGCGCGCGAAGCGGATCTCGTCCCGGGCGTCGACCGCGCCGCCCTCGTACATCAGGCCGGTGACGTCGTCGGAGACGGCGACCAGGTCGGAGTAGCCGGACCAGTCGGTGGTGACCCGGGCGCCGCGGTCGACGCCCTCCCAGGTGCGGCCCTCGTCCCAGGAGGAGCGGATGGTCATGGTCCGGCGCCGGTCGGGGTCGGCGGGCGCCGCGAACAGGGTGCGGCTGCGGCCGGCACGCGGGTGCGCCAGCCGCAGCGCCGAGCCCTGCACCATCGGGGAGTAGAGGTCGGGGAGGGCGCGGAACGGCGCGGCGAAGGAGGCGCCGCCGTCGCGGCTGACCGCCGCGGTGCGGTGGCCGAGGTCGGTGCCGTCCTGTTCCCGCCCGTTGATGTAGAGCGTGCCGTCGGAGCGCTCCAGGAGCGTCATCTCCGAGGGCTTCTGACGGAACGTCCCGCTCCCCTGCGTTCCGCTCCCGTTCCTCGACGGACCGTCAAGGGCGGAGCCGGCCGCGACGGGCCAGGTGTCCAGCGCGCCGACCTTCCAGGTGGCGCCGCCGTCGTCGCTGTGGACCAGGGCGGCGTGGTTGGCGGTGACCCGGCCCCCCGCGAAGCTCTCGGAGTTGATGCCGAAGACCAGCCGGCCCGCATGCCGTCCGCGGGTGAGCTGGATGCCGTGCACGGGCCCGGTGGCGTACCAGGAGTTCCACTGCGGGGGGCGGATGGCGGCGGTGAGGTCCCGGGGCGCGGACCAGGTCGCGCCGTCGTCGTCGCTGTATTGGAGGTGCGGGGTGCGGTCGCAGGGGACATCACAGCTGAGGCCGTCGGTGCGGCCCTTGTTGTAGGTCTCGGCGAGCACGATCCGGCCGGTGCGGCGGTCCACGATCGGCGCCGGGTTGCCGTGGGTGTCGCCCTCGCCGTGGTTGATGACCTGGAGCGGGCCCCAGGTCCGGCCGCCGTCGGTGGAGCGCTTGAGGACGAGGTCGATGTCGCCCGCGTCGCCGCAGTCGTGCCGCCGGCCCTCGGCGAACGCGAGGAGGGTGCCGCGCACGGACCGCACGACGGCCGGTATACGGAAGCAGAAGTAGCCCTGTTCCTGGGAGGCCTTGAAGAGGATCTGCTGCTCGAAGCCGCCCGCGGGGGACGGTGCTGCGGTGGCTGGGACGCCGCCCGACGCTCCGTCAGGCGCGGCCTGTGCGGGGGTGGTCGGCAGGAGGGCGAGGGCGGTGGCGGCCAGTGCGGCGAGCAGGGCCGCGGCGCGCGGGCGCCGGGGTCTGCTGCGGCGGCTGGGGTGTGCGCGGAGAACTGACGTCATGGTCCGGCCTGCCCTTCGAGGCATCGGCGTCGGGTCATCAGGACATCCCACGTCCTATGTGCATCGCGACGGAAGCTACTGCCGCGTGCGGACCGCGACAAGGAGCGTGCGCCGGTTCTCCGCGCCGCGGCCGTAATTCACTCTCCCGGCCCCGCGGGTGCTGCGCCGGGAGCGCCCGGTGCGGTGCGAGTGCCGGGAGCGCCCGGTGGTGCGGGTGCTCCGCTGAGGCCGCCGACGGCCGCCGTGCCTCACGGCCGCAGCACCACCTTGCCGAGGTTGGCCCTGGCCTCGATGATCTCGTGAGCCTTCGCGGCCTCGTCCAGGGGGAGTTCGGCGTGCACCGCGGCCCGCAGCCGGCCGGTACGGGCCAGCTCCCACAGCTGCGCCCGGTGCTGCTCGTACCGCTCGCGGTGCACGGTGGAGAAGCGGCGCATCGTCAGGCCCGTGATGGTCTTGGCGCCCGCCAGCAGCTCGTGCGCAGGCACCGTCCCGCCACCGGAGTTGAAGAAGATCAGCCGGCCGCCGGGAGCCAGTGCGGCCAGCGCGCGCGGCAGCAGGTCGCCGCCGACGCCGTCCAGGACGACATCGACCGGCTCGCCCCAGGACTCCTGGTCGTAGACCACCACGTCGTCGGCCCCCAGCCCGTACAGGAACTCCGCCTTGGCGGCCGAGCCGACCGCGGCCACCACCCGCGGCACCCCCTGGAGCTTGGCGAGTTGGACGGCGAGGTGCCCGGTGCCGCTCGCCGCGCCGGTGATCAGTACGGACTCGGCGCCCCGCGGTGCCGCGGTGCTGAGCGCGGCGAGCGCGACCTGGCCGCTGCGCACCAGCGCCACCGCCTCCACGGCGCCGGCGTCGTCCGGTATCCGGCTCGCCAGGAAGGCCGGCGCCAGGGCGAGTTCGGTGTAGGAGCCGGTGAGGGTGAGCGAGGTGACGCGGTCGCCGGGAGCGAAGCCGGTGACGCCCGGGCCGAGCGCGACGACCGTGCCGGCGATCTCGCCGCCGGGCGTGGCGGGCAGGGGGTCGCCGCCGCCCTTGCCGTCCCCGCGCACCCGTCGTACGCACGGCAGCGTGACGCCGATCGCCTCCGTGCGCACCAGCAGGTCGCCGGGGCCGGGCGCCGGCGCCTCGGCCTCCTCGACGCGCAGGACCTCGGGGCCGCCGTAGGCGTGGAATCGGACTCGGCGCATGGGCGGGCACCTCCGGGATGCGTCGGTCGGCACGCGCCGACCGGGTTTCGTTGGGTTCCCCAACAATAACCAGATTCATTGGGGAAGCCAATGGTTTTTCGTGGGGCCCTCCAACGGATTCCTGGGTACGGTGGTCTTATGGCCGACACCCCGTA
>Ga0207426_1002066_pt1 | contig 13951 bp, 12 predicted proteins | sample AraplaMF_Cvi_mMS_FD_184265 | JGI IMG/M metagenome (GOLD analysis project Ga0207426, IMG submission 184265) | Arabidopsis root microbial communities from the University of North Carolina, USA - plate scrape MF_Cvi_mMS (SPAdes) (version 2) | ecosystem: Host-associated > Plants > Roots > Endosphere...
GGACGAGCGAGGCGCGACGGCGGACGACCGCGAAGGAGGTCCGTTCAGCACTATGCACCCCACCTCTGACAGTCCCCCAGGACCTGCGGAAACGCCACCGGTCCGGCCCGGTCTGCTGCTGTCGATGGGGCCGGGTGTGGCCGGCCGGCTCCTCGCCGCCCGCCACCACACCCGCCTCGCGGCCCTGGCCCGTACGGACCCGCACCTGGTCGCCCACGATCTGACCGACCCCACCCCCGAGGTCGCCGCCGCCCTCGCCGGCGCCGAGGTGCTGCTCACCTGCTGGGGCGCGCCGCCGCTCACCGACCGGGTGCTGGCCGCGGCCCCCCGGCTGCGGGCCGTCGTGCACGCCGCCGGATCGGTCAAGCACCACCTCACCGACGCCTGCTGGGACCGCGGTATCGCCGTCAGTTCGGCCGCCGCCGCCAACGCCCTCCCGGTCGCCGAATACACCCTCGCCGCGATCCTCTTCGCCAACAAGCGCGTGCTGCACGCCGCCCACCGCTACCGCGGTCTGCGCGCGCCCCACGACTGGCCGGGCGAACTCGCCAGGGCGGGCAACTACCGCCGCACCGTCGGCGTCATCGGCGCCTCCCGTGTCGGCCGCCGCGTCATCGAGCTGCTGCGCCCGTTCGACCTGCGCGTTCTGCTGTACGACCCGTATGTGGAGGCCGCCGAGGCCACCCGGCTCGGCGCGGTCCCGGTTCCGCTCGACGCGCTCTGCGCCGACAGCGACATCGTCACCGTGCACGCCCCGCAACTGGCCGCCACCCGCCATCTGCTCGGCGCCCGGCAGCTGGCCCTGATGCCGGACGGCGCGACCCTGGTCAACACAGCCCGCGGCGCACTGGTCGACGAGGCGGCCCTCCTGCCCGAGCTGGTCACCGGCCGGCTGCACGCGGTCCTCGACGTCACCGAGCCCGAACTCCCGCGCCCCGGTTCGCCGTTGTACGACCTGCCGAACGTGCTGTTGACCCCGCATGTGGCGGGTTCGCTGGGCACCGAGCTGCACCGCCTGGCCGACCACGCCCTCGACGAACTCGAACGCTACGGCCGGGGCCGCCCGTTCCTCGCCCCCGTACGGCGGGAGGAGCTGCACCACTCGGCGTGAACCGGACCCCTCCGTCGGGGAGTCCGGCGGCCGTGGCCCCGCGCGCCCGCCGAAAACCCGAAGACCCGGCCCCCGCCAAGGCGGGAACCGGGTCTCGGGTGAAGCAGTCCGACGCGGCGCGTCAGCCGGTGCGACGGCTCACGTCAGTGCGCGACAGCTCGCGTCAGTGCGCGTGGCCGTGACCGTGACCGGCCTCCGGCTCCTCCTCGGCGGGCTTCTCGACGACCAGGGTCTCGGTCGTCAGCAGCAGCGAGGCGATCGACGCGGCGTTCTCCAGCGCGGAGCGGGTGACCTTGACCGGGTCGATGACGCCGGCCTTGACCAGGTCGCCGTACTCGCCGGTGGCGGCGTTGAAGCCGTTGCCCTTCTCCTGCTCGGCGACCTTCGCGGTGATGACGTAGCCCTCAAGGCCGGCGTTCTCCGCGATCCAGCGCAGCGGCTCGACGACGGCGCGGCGGACGACGGCGACACCGGTGGCCTCGTCGCCCTCCTTGCCGAGGGAGCCCTCCAGCACCTTGGCGGCGTGGACCAGCGCGGAGCCACCACCGGAGACGATGCCCTCCTCGACCGCGGCGCGGGTCGCGGAGATGGCGTCCTCCAGACGGTGCTTCTTCTCCTTGAGCTCGACCTCGGTGGCCGCACCCACGCGGATGACGCAGACGCCACCGGCGAGCTTGGCGAGGCGCTCCTGGAGCTTCTCGCGGTCCCAGTCGGAGTCGGTGGACTCGATCTCGGCCTTGATCTGGTTGACGCGGCCGACGACGTCCTCGGAGTTGCCGCCACCGTCGACGATGGTGGTGTCGTCCTTGGTGACGGTCACACGGCGGGCGGTGCCGAGCACGTCCAGACCGGCCTGGTCGAGCTTGAGGCCGACCTCCTCGGCGATGACGGTGGCACCGGTGAGGGTGGCCATGTCGCCGAGCATCGCCTTGCGGCGGTCACCGAAGCCGGGAGCCTTGACGGCCACGGCGTTGAAGGTGCCACGGATCTTGTTCACGACCAGGGTCGAGAGGGCCTCGCCCTCGACGTCCTCGGCGATGATCAGCAGCGGCTTGGAGGCACCGGCCTGGATGACCTTCTCCAGCAGCGGCAGCAGGTCCTGGATCGAGGAGATCTTGCCCTGGTGGATCAGGATGTACGGGTCCTCGAGGACGGCCTCCATCCGCTCCTGGTCGGTGACCATGTACGGCGAGAGGTAGCCCTTGTCGAAGGCCATGCCCTCGGTGAAGTCCAGCTCCAGACCGAAGGTGTTGGACTCCTCGACGGTGATGACACCGTCCTTGCCGACCTTGTCCATCGCCTCGGCGATGAGCTCGCCGACCTGCTTGTCCTGCGCGGACAGACCGGCCACGGCGGCGATGTCGGACTTGTCGTCGATCGGACGGGCGGTGGCGAGAAGCTCGTCGGAGACGGCCTTGACGGCGGCGTCGATACCCTTCTTCAGGGCGGCGGGGGAGGCGCCGGCGGCGACGTTGCGCAGACCCTCACGGACCAGCGCCTGGGCCAGCACGGTGGCGGTGGTGGTGCCGTCACCCGCGATGTCGTTGGTCTTGGTCGCCACCTCCTTGACGAGCTGGGCGCCGAGGTTCTCGTACGGGTCGTCGACCTCTACCTCACGGGCGATGGTGACACCGTCGTTGGTGATGGTCGGCGCGCCGAACTTCTTGTCGATGACGACGTTGCGGCCCTTGGGACCGATGGTCACCTTGACGGTGTCGGCAAGCTTGTTGACGCCGCGCTCAAGGGCGCGACGGGCGTCCTCGTCGAACTTCAGGATCTTCGCCATGGGTTGCTTCAAGTCCTCTCATTGCGATCCTCGGCCACGACGTGGGGACCGCTGTCGCTCAAACGAACTGCGCCCCTGCCCCGGGTTGATTAGACGCGGGAACCAGGGGCGCAGATCACGGCAAAACTGGGTGACTTACTTCTCGACGATCGCGAGAACGTCGCGAGCCGAGAGAACGAGGTAGTCCTCGTTGTTGTACTTCACCTCGGTGCCGCCGTACTTGCTGTAGAGCACGACGTCGCCGACCTTCACGTCGAGCTCGACGCGCTTGCCGTCCTCGACCCGGCCCGGGCCCACGGCCAGGACGACGCCCTCCTGGGGCTTCTCCTTGGCGGTGTCCGGAATGACCAGGCCCGAGGCCGTGGTCTGCTCGGCGTCGAGCGGCTGGACCACGATGCGGTCCTCAAGCGGCTTGATGGCAACCTTGGAGCTGGTGGTCGTCACGATCCGACCTCCCCCTTCGGAGATCTCACGGGGTTAACTGTCTGAGGTGGCGACCAGGTGGATCCGTCGTCGCGGGTGCCGGACCTGCCCGTCGCTGTGTCTGGCACTCCCCACTGGAGAGTGCCAACGCCGAGACTATGACGCGGTTAGCACTCGGTCAAGCGGAGTGCCAGCGCGGCGGGCAGCTCTTCCCTCGACGCCGGTTGACCGGCCGGGCCGGGCCCCGGTTTCCCGGCGGCCCGGCTTCAGCGATCATGGCCATCTACAGCGGGGGCGGGGCGGGTTACGAGGCAGGCAGCTTCCCGCCAAATCGGACATGCCTTCCCCTTCCCTCGCAACCACGCCCTCGGCTGCCTCGTCTCTTTCCTCGACTGACGGGCCGACGAACCGGGCCCGCACCCGGCCGGCCGGCGGCCCCGACAAGATGGCGGAGGAATAGCCGTGCGTGCACCGACCAGAGTTCCCCGGAAGGCCCGGGTGCCGGAGCGGGATGTCGAGCGCACCATGACGTTCGCCGCGCTCGCCCAGGCACCGGACCGGCGGAGAACCGAGGCCCGGCTGCTCGTCCTCGTCGTCCTGATCACGGTCTTCGGCTACGCCTACACCGGCCTGTCGATGCGCGCCCTGCACCCCGGCGGACTGGCCGTCTTCACCGCCGGCATGCTGTTCATGACGCTGGTCCCGCATCTGGTCCTGCGCCGCTACGCGCCCCGCGCCGATCCGCTGATCCTGCCGCTGGCCACCCTGCTGACCGGAATCGGCCTGGTGCTGCTGCACCGCCTCGACCTCACCTACGCACAGACGCCCCGACTGAAGACCGCCCAGGCGGCCAACGGCCAGCTGCTGTGGACGGTGATCGGGGTGATGGTCTGCCTCGCCATCCTGCTGCTGCTGCGCGACCACCGCATCCTCCAGCGCTACATCTATCTGACGATGGTGATCGCGCTGGTGCTGCTGATGGCACCGGCCTTCTTCGGCGCCGACATGTACGGCGCCAAGCGCTGGATCCTGCTGGGGCCGCTGTCGTTGCAGCCCGGCGAGTTCGTGAAGATCATGATCTCGGTGTTCTTCGCGGGCTATCTCACCGTCAACCGCGACGCCCTGGCACTGGCCGGCCGCCGCGTCATGGGCATCCAGCTGCCCCCTGGGCGGCAGCTCGCACCGATCTTCACGATCTGGGCGATCAGCCTGCTGGTGCTGATCTTCGAACGCGACCTGGGCACCTCGCTGATCTTCTTCGGTGTCTTCGTGATCATGCTCTACATGGCCACCGACCGCACCAGTTGGGTGGTGTGCGGCCTGCTGATGGCCACGGTCGGCGCGGCCGTGGTCGGCTCCCTCGAACCACATGTCCACGGCCGGGTCACCGCCTGGCTCGACCCGATGCGGGCCTTCACCAAGGAGGGCCAGGCCGAGCACATGTCCAACCAGCTCGCCGAGGCTCTGCTCAGCTTCGGCAGCGGCGGCATCAGCGGCAGCGGCCTCGGCCAGGGCCACCCCGAACTGATCGGCTTCGCCGGCAACAGCGACTTCATCCTCACCACCGTCGGCGAGGAGCTGGGCCTGGCCGGCGTCATGGCCGTGATCATGCTCTACGTCCTGCTGGCCCAGCGCGGCCTCCGCGTCGGCCTGAGCGCCCGCGACCCCTTCGGCAAACTCCTGGCCGTCGGCCTCTCCGGCGCGCTCCTCCTCCAGGTCTTCGTCGTCTCCGGCGGCGTCACCGGCCTCATCCCCCTCACGGGCAAGGCCCTCCCCTTCCTCGCCAAGGGGGGCTCCTCGTTGGTCGCCAATTGGGTCATGGTGGCCTTGCTGTTGCGCATCAGCGACCGTGCGCAAAGGCGGCGTGAGCCGCTTTAATTCCCACGTTGTCGACTTTCCCGCCGTGTGGGACCTCGCCGTTGCGCCGGTCCGCTGCGCTTTGCCTCTCGCCGTTGCGCCTGCGGCGGGCCGGGTCCGCTGCGCGGGGCTGTCGGGGTGCGGTGACGGGCCTCCGCGGGTGGGGGTGGAAAGACGTTGGTGGGTGGACCCGTAGATGGCCCGGTGCAGCTCGCGGGTCGCAGTGAATCTGGTTACGGCGGCACGCCCCCACCCACCGTCACTCCCTCCCCCAACGGGAGGGGACGGGCCGGAGGGGCCGGTGTGTGGGACGTAAAGCGAAGCAGTCCCACACACCGGCCCCGGAGGCCCGTCCCCGCACCCACAGCCCCGCGCAGCGGACCCCGCCCGCCGCAGGCGCAACGGCGAACAACACCCACGGCGGGACAGCCAAAAACGTGGGCCGAAGGCAAAGCGCAGCGCTTGGCAACGGCGACCAACCCCCACGGCGGGAAAGCCGAAAACGTGGGAGGACAATGACACCGTGAATGACGGAGACACCTTCGCCGACCTCCTCACCCCCGAGGGACAGGCCCTGCTGGCCGAGTTGCGGGACCACGACCCGTCGGACGAGCTGGCGGCAGCCACCCGGCTACGGCGGACGCATCCCGCGGCGCTGGTTTCCGCCGCGCTGGGGCAGGCGCGGCTCCGGCAGCGGGCGGTGGCGAAGTTCGGGGCGGACGCCTGGCGGATGTACTTCACGCCGAACGGGGTGGAGCAGTCCACCCGCGCCACGGTGGCGGCGCACCGCGCGACCCGGCTCGCCGCGCTGGGCGTGCGTTCGCTGGCCGACCTGTGCTGCGGTATCGGCGGCGACGCCATCGCCCTGGCGCGTGCCGGTATCCGGGTGCTGGCGGTCGACCGTGACCCGCTGGCCTGTGCGGCGGCGCGGGCCAACGCGGAGGCGCTGGGGCTCGCGGAGCTGATCGAGGTGCGCTGTGCGGATGTGACGGAGGTGGACACCGCCGGGTATGACGCGGTGTTCGTCGATCCGGCGCGGCGCAGCAAGGCGCGGGGTGGCCGGATTTTTGACCCCGAGGCGTACTCGCCGCCGCTGTCCTGGGCCGTCGAGGCGGCCCGTAAGGCACCGGTCGCGGCGTTGAAGATCGCGCCGGGGGTGCCGCACGAGGCGCTGCCCGAGGATGCCGAGACGGAGTGGATCTCGGACGGGGGCGACGTCAAGGAAGCCGTGGTGTGGTTCGGCGCGGCGGGTGGCGGGGCGGACCGCGTCACGCCCGGCGGCCGCCGGGCCACGTTGCTGCCGGCCGGGGACTCACTGCTGGGCGCGGGGCTGCCGGACCCCGAGCCGGGCCCGGTCGGCGACTGGCTGTACGAGCCGGACGGGGCGGTGATCCGGGCCCATCTGGTCGCGGATGTCGCGGAGCGGCTCGACGGCCGGCTGATCGATCCGACCATCGCGTACATCACGGCGGACCGGCTGACGGCCACGCCGTACGCGACGGCCTACGCGATCACCGATGTGCTGCCGTTCCACGTCAAGAAGCTCAAGGCGCTGCTGCGGGAGCGCGGGGTCGGGATCGCGGTGATCAAGAAGCGGGGCTCGGCGGTGGAGCCGGAGGAGCTGCGCAAGAAGCTGAAGCTCGGCGGCGGGCGCGCGTCCTGCACGATCTTCCTCACCCGGGTCGCCGGCGCCCCCACGATGCTGCTGGGGCACCCGGCCACGGACCCGGTCACGCCAGGTCGGTGAGGTCCTCGGCGTAGATCTGGGAGAGCGGCTGCGGGCCGATGTACTGCTGGCAGGTGCACTGGCCGGCCTCGTACTGCACCGGCTTGTGGTCGGCGTCCCAGGCGACCGCCATCTCCACCCGCTCATGACACTTGCCCTTTTTGTCATGCTTGGCGAGGTGGTGGGTGCATCCGCACACCGGCTCCGGCGGCTTCTGGGCGGCGGCCAGTTCCTGCCGCTGCCGGCGGGCGGTCTCCAGGCGTTCCATCTTGCGTTCGTGCCGGGTGCGCAGCGCGGTGCGGGCGGTGTCGGCGACCTTCGCGAAGCCGCCCGCCATGAAGAAGATGAAGACCCACCAGAACCAGTCCACCGCCTGCCGCCTCCCCACTCGCACACTGGGTGCCCCAGTCAGGGTAAGACCTGGGGCCGGACAGCGGGCCGGGGGCGGCGTAAGGACTCGCAGATGGACAAAGCGAGTCCTCTCCGGGCCTCAGGAGTAGAGGTTGTGCTTGCTCATCTCGTGGACGTGGTCATGGTCGTGGGAGTGGCCGTGCGCGTGGGCGGCGTCCTCGGGGGCCTCGCCGGGCACATGCGGTTCGGTGACCGGGAGGGACGAGTCCGCGGAGAGGTCCCAGGCGGAGGCCGGCCGGTTGCGGGCCACCATCTCCGCGCCGAGGGCCGCGACCATCGCCCCGTTGTCGGTGCACAGCTTGGGCCGCGGCACCCGCAGCGTGATCCCGGCGTCCTCGCAGCGGCGCTGGGCCATCGCCCGCAGCCGGGAGTTGGCCGCGACCCCGCCGCCGATCATCAGGTGGTCCACACCGTTGTCCTTGCAGGCCCGGACGGCCTTACGGGTCAGCACGTCCACCACGGCCTCCTGGAACGACGCCGAGACATCCGCCACCGGCACCTCCTCGCCGGCCGCCCGCTTGGCCTCGATCCAGCGGGCCACCGCCGTCTTCAGGCCGGAGAAGGAGAAGTCGTAGACCGGGTCACGGGGGCCGGTCAGCCCGCGCGGGAAGCGGATCGCGTCGGGGTTGCCCTCGCGGGCGTAGCGGTCGATGACCGGGCCGCCCGGGAAGCCGAGGTGCAGCACACGCGCGATCTTGTCGAACGCCTCACCGGCCGCGTCATCGATGGTCGAGCCCAGCGGACGCACGTCGGAGGTGATGTCGGGGGCGAGGAGGAGGGAGGAGTGGCCGCCGGAGACCAGCAGGGCCATCGTCGGCTCGGGCAGCGGGCCGTGTTCCAGCTGGTCGACGCAGATGTGCGAGGCGAGGTGGTTGACGCCGTAGAGCGGCTTGCCGAGGGCGTAGGCGTACGCCTTGGCGGCCGAGACGCCGACCAGCAGCGCGCCGGCCAGGCCCGGTCCCGCGGTGACCGCGATCCCGTCGAGGTCGGAGGCCGCGACCCCGGCGTCCTTCAGGGCGCGCTGGATGGTGGGGACCATCGCCTCCAGGTGGGCGCGGGAGGCCACCTCCGGCACCACGCCGCCGAAGCGGGCGTGCTCGTCGACGCTGGAGGCGACCGCGTCGGCCAGCAGGGTGTGGCCGCGGACGATGCCGACACCGGTCTCGTCGCAGGAGGTCTCGATGCCGAGGACGAGCGGTCCGCCGCGTGAGTCAGCCATGGTTGTCAAGTTCCTTGTACGGAGGGTGCTTCGGAGGAGGTCTGGGTGGTGCGGCGCATCACCAGGGCGTCGTGGTTGCCGGGCTGGTAGTAGCCGCGGCGGAAGCCGATCGGCTCGAAGCCGAAGCGCTCGTAGAGGCGCTGGGCGCGGAGGTTGTCGACCCGTACCTCCAGCAGCACCTCATGGCATTCGAAGTCCGTTGCCGCGTGCAGGAGTTCGGTCAGCAGCCGGGCGCCGAGGCCGCTGCCCCACTGGTCGCGGGCGGTGGCGATGGTCTGGATGTCGCCGGTGCCGTCGACGGCGGCCAGCCCGCCGTAGCCGACCAGCCGGCTGTCCTGCTCGGCCACGAGATACCGGCGGGTGGCGGACGGGCCGCGGGCGTGCGCCAGCTCGGACCAGAACATGCCCGGCGACCAGGCATCCTCGGGGAACAGCTCGCGCTCCAGCTCCAGCACCGGCGCCAGGTCCCACCAGCGCATCTCGCGCAGCACGGCCGCCGGCCGGGCGTCGTCGCCGCGCCGGGGGTCCCCCGGGGCAGCGTCTGCGGGAGGCGCCGGGGTACGGGGTTCGGACGACGGGCGGGAACTCACCGGGGAGTGACCACCTTGTAGTTGGCGGGGACCTGGGCGTCCGGACGCCGCAGATACAGCGGCTGCGGCGGCAGCAGCTCCTCCCCCGCCGCGAGCTTCAGCGCGGCCAGGCCGGCCAGCGCGCCGGCGGACTGGTGCTCGGGCGCCTCGCGCCGTACGCCGGTGAAGACCGTGTCGTAGAGCACCGCGCCCGCGCCCACGGCCGGGACACCGGCCACCTGGTCGGCGAGGTCGGCGGGACGGTCGACGGCCGGGTCGGTCAGCCTCGTGCGGGCATCGGCGTAGCGCGCCCAGTAGACCTCTTTGCGGCGGGCGTCGGTGGCCACGACGAAGGGCTCGGTCAGCCCGGAGGCGTGCGCGAGGCCGTCCAGCGTGCACAGACCGTGCACGGGTACGCCGAGCACGGCCCCGAAGGTGGCGGCGGTCACCAGGCCGACGCGCAGGCCCGTGTACGGGCCCGGGCCCACGCCGACCACGATGTCGCTGACCGCGTCGAGCTTCTGCCCGGCCTCGGCCAGCACCCGGTCGACGGCGGGCAGCAGCAGCTCGCCGTGCCGGCGCGCGTCGACCTGGCGGGACTCGGCGAGAACGCGGGTGCCGTCATGGAGCGCGACGGTGACGGCGGGGGTGGCGGTGTCAAGAGCTAGCAGCAGCACGTCCTCAAGACTACGGCTCGGCGGGTGGTTCCCGTTCCCGGTGCTACCGTCGCCCCCGTAGCCCAGCAGCAAGCAGCCCGGCCTCCAGGCCCGGGACTCCCCGCCGGCGGCAGGGAGAGGGAGGAAAGGTGGCACAGCGGTGCCCGGTAAGAGCAGCACGATCGTCACCGCGCTGACCACGGCGGCCCTGGTCGTGGTCGGAGTGCTCGGCTACCAGGCCGCGGCGTCCGCCCCGGACACCCTCACCCGGGCCCGCAGCGACGGCCGCCACAGCACGCCCGAGAAGCACCCGGCCCAGCAGGGCAAGAAGCACAGGGCCCCGGCTCCGCCCCCGGTCCCCGCGGCGTCCGGCAAGGGCCAGCGGATCGTCTACTCGCTCGGCGCCAAGCGGGTCTGGCTGGTCACCGCGCAGGACAAGGCGCTGCGGACGTTCACGGTCGCGCCGAGCACCGTCAGCCCGCCGCCGGGCTCCTACGCGGTCGCCTCGCGGTCGGTCAGCGTCACCGGCTCGGACGGGATCGCGATCGAGCACGTGGTGCGGTTCGCCAGTGTCAGCGGGGTCACGGTCGGCTTCAGCGCCGCCGTGGACGGCTCGCGGCCCGACCCGGGTACGGGGAAGAAGACCGGCGGAATCCGGGAGTCCCGTGCGGACGGCAAGGCCATGTGGGACTTCGCGCCCACCGGCACCAAGGTCGTCGTCGTCTCCTGACCGCCCGGCTCCCGGCCGGCCCGCTCTTCGCCCCTACGGGCTACGCCGCGTCGCGGCCTCCGGTGGACGCCGGCTCCTCGGACTCCTCCTCCGCCGGCTCCGCGGGCTTGTCCTGACGGGCCTCTTCGGCGGCGTCGGGGGGTGTGGAGACCGCGCTGGCCGCGGCGCACGCCGCCAGCAGCTCGTTCATCGTCGGCGTCTCGCCGGCGGCGCGCCCGGCCGCCGCGACGGGGCTGCCCTCACGGCCGTCAGACGGGGGGAAGGGCTGGTGGGCCGACATGGACGCCTCCCGGGGCTCCTGGGGCAAGCGACAGAAGCTAGGCTGGCTACTTAGGCTCACCTAACTGGGGTCTCCACCCATGTGACCACGCCCGGTACCAGGTGCGCAACATCTTACCGACGGCTTGTCGGAAACTACCGGGCGCCCGGCCGGATCCAGGGCCGGGCCGGGGCGCCGTGACGGCCGTCGTGCCCCGCCGTCAGCAGGTCTCCAGTGCGGGCAGCCCGGCATCCGCCCAGCGCGCGCCGTAGCCGGTGACCGTCACCTCGCGTACGTCGTCCGCGTCGGCCTCCGGTGCCGCCGGGCCGTCGTCGCCCACGGCGCGGCCGATGACCACATGCAGCCGGTCGTCGGACAGCTCCTCGACCTTGCCCTCGCCCCACTCCACGACCACCACCGACTCCGGCAGCGAGACATCGAGGTCCAGATCCTCCATCTCGTCCAGCCCGCCGCCGAGCCGGTAGGCGTCGACATGCACCAGCGGGGGGCCGCCGGCCAGCGAGGGGTGGACCCGGGCGATGACGAAGGTGGGAGAGGTGACGGCGCCGCGCACGCCCAGGCCCTCACCCAGGCCGCGGGTCAGCGTCGTCTTGCCGGCCCCCAGCTCACCGGTGAGCAGTACCAGGTCGCCGGGGCGCAGCAGCGGGGCCAGGCGGCGGCCCAACTCCTGCATCTGTTCGGGGGACTTGACGGTGATGTGCGCCATCGCGCCGGTGGTGCTCATGCCGCAAATGGTACGTCCCGCCCGCCACCCCTCGACGACGCCTCCGTGACCAGAGGCCGCGGCGACGGCCCTGCCGGGTGGCCTGAGCCCCCGGCAGGCCGGGCGCTCAGGCGCGGGCGTGCCGGGAGCTGCGGGCCGCCGCGCCGGCCCGTTCCACCAGGGACACCAGATGTTCATTGACCAGCTCGGGCCGCTCCAGCATCACCAGATGCCCGGCGCCGGGGACACAGACCAGCTCCGCGTCGGGCAGCACCTCGGCGATCGACCGGCTGTGGTCGGCCGGGGTGATCAGATCGCTCTCCCCGGCGAGCACCAGCGCGGGCACCGCGTCGTACGCCACCAGCGCCTCGGTCTTGTCATGCACCGCGAACGCCGGGAAGAACTCGGCGACCACATCGATCGGGGTCGCCTCGATCAGCCGCTCGCCGAACCGCGCGATGCCCGGGTCCACCTTCTCCGGCGTCCCGAACGAATACCGCTTGATCAGTCCGGCGAACAGATCGGCGGTGGCCCGCCGTCCGCGCTCGACGATCTCGCGCTGCCAGCCCAGCGCCTTCAGCACGCCCGGCGCGAGCCAGTGGAAGGCCTTGACGCCCATGGACGGCAGCCCGAAGCCGACCTCGCTGAGCCGGCCCGCTGACGTGCCGATCAGGGCCACCCCGACCACCCGCTCCGCGACGTACTCGGGGAACTGGTCGGCCAGCGCCATCACGGTCATCCCGCCCATGGAGTGCCCGACCAGCACGATCGGCCCCTCGGGCACCGCGGCGTCCAGCACCGCCTTCAGGTCCCGGCCCAGCAGGTCGATGGTGACCGGTTCCGTGCCGTCGATCTGGCCGTGGCCGCGCGAGGAGCGGCCGTGGCTGCGCTGGTCCCAGTGGACGGTGCGCACCGCGCCGCGCAGCGCGGAGCGCTGGAAGTGCCAGGAGTCCTGGCTGAGGCAGTAGCCGTGGCTGAAGACGACCGTGGGGGCCAGGGCGCGGCGGCCCAGCGCCGCCGACAGCCGCTTGCGCAGACCCCCCTGGGCCTCCTGCGCGGCCCGCGCCTCCTTGCCGCGCACCGGCTTGGCGGACCGGTCGGCCTTGCCGCCCTTGCCGTTCCTGCCCTTGCCCGGGTGGTCGTCCTTCTCCGGCCGGCCCGTCTCCACGCCCGGCTCGTCGACCTCGTAATACAGCTCGGTGCCGTCCTCGGCGATCGCCGCGCCCGGGGTGCCGCGCAGCGTGCCGTACGGGCCGGCGGCGTCCAGGGCGAGCCGGGCCCGGCGGCGCATCCCGCGGCCGACGGTCATCCGCTCTATCGCCACACCGGCCGCGGCGCCCGCCGCGACCACGCCGATCGCGGCACCGGCCACGCCGGCATGCCGGCCCGCCCGTGCCCAGTTGCCGGCCGCCTCGACGGCCGTCTCGACCGCCTGCGCGGCGGCCTCCTGTCCCTCGGTCATGCCGTACCCCCCGTGAGCGCGCTGTCTCCTTCGGCTTCGCTCCGTATGCCGCTGTCCACATAGACGCGCGGGACCCGGCTTCCGATCCGGGTGACGATCTCGTAGCCGATGGTTCCGGCCACCCTGGCCCAGTCCTCCGCGGTCGGCTCACCGCGGTCCCCCGGGCCGAACAGCACCGCCGGATCACCCGGCTCGGCGCTGTCGCCGCCCAGGTCGACCACGAACTGGTCCATCGCGATCCGCCCGGCGACCGTCCGCCACTTGCCGGCGACCAGCACCGGGCCGGTGCCGGAGGCGTGCCGCGGGATGCCGTCCGCGTAGCCGAGCGGGACCAGCGCCAGGGAGGTCTCCCCGGGCGTCGTGTAGTGGTGCCCGTACGACACGCCGTGGCCGCCCGGGACGCGCTTGACCGAGGCGAGCGAGGCCTCCAGCGTCATCGCGGGCCGCAGCCCGAAGTCCTGCGAGGTGCCGACCTCGGGGCTGGGCGAGATGCCGTAGATGCCGATACCGGTACGGACCAGGTCGAAATGCGCCTCGGGGAGGGTCAGCAGCGCCGGGGTGTTGGCGATATGCCGCACCTCGGGGTGCAGCCCGGCCCGCTCGGCGGTCCGCAACGCCTCCTGGAAGACGGCCAGCTGGGCGGCGATCGAGGGGTGGCCGGGCTCGTCGGCGCAGGCGAAGTGCGACCAGACGCCGGTGACGGTCAGCGTGCCCTCGGCCTCGGCGGCCCGCGCCGCGGCGGTCAGCTCGGGCCAGTCGGCGGGTGCGCAGCCGTTGCGGCCGAGCCCGGTGTCGATCTTGAGCTGGACGCGGGCGGGCCGGCCGCACTCCCGGGCCGCCGCGGTCACCTCACGCAGCGCCCACAGCCCGCTCACCGCGACCTCGATGTCCTGCTCGATGGCCCGGCGCCAGGGGCCGCCCGGCGTCCACAGCCAGCACAGCAGCCGCCCGGTGTCACCGGCCGCCCGCAGCGCGAACGCCTCCTCGGGCAGCGCTGTGCCCAGCCAGCCCGCACCGG
>Ga0207426_1002067_pt1 | contig 13950 bp, 13 predicted proteins | sample AraplaMF_Cvi_mMS_FD_184265 | JGI IMG/M metagenome (GOLD analysis project Ga0207426, IMG submission 184265) | Arabidopsis root microbial communities from the University of North Carolina, USA - plate scrape MF_Cvi_mMS (SPAdes) (version 2) | ecosystem: Host-associated > Plants > Roots > Endosphere...
CTTCATGGACACCATTGCCGATTATGGAAGGACGACGGCAAGCAAAAGTCGTTTTGGGATGGATATGTTGACTCCTTGCAAACAGGGCCTCATGCCGCAAATGGATCAGAAGCTCAAGCGTGATTGACTGGTCGGCCAATGACGGCCGTGCGCCGTGGCAAAGTGAGCGGTCCGAGCGTTTGCGATAGGCACATTCTTTTACGACATATTGCATCGCCGAATGGCTGTCATATTATGCGCATCCATTCGAAGTGATCGTGGTGACTAAATGCGCGACAGCGGTGGCTACGGGGAAGGCTTCGGCAAAAGGCTTGGCGCGCAGGCAACGTCCTTTGTCAGTAGAGCGCTTCGAAAATCGACGATTGCCGCAACCGAACTCCGATATGATAATCCGAGCTTTGAACTCTCCACTCCTCCAAAGGAGGAAGATGCGTTCATGGTCGGGCACTATCTTGTCGACTGTTCATCCTATCTTTACTGGGAGAGTGGTCGTCCCGCTCCGGCCTCGGCAATAGGTCAAGGGCAGACCATCATTTATGACCTCAAGCGACAGCCGACATTTCTCCTGAATCACGGCTTCCACACTGTTCACTACTATTTCTCCCGTGCCGCCCTAAGCGCCATCTCAGAGGAAGCAGGTGCTTCTCCTATCGATGAGCTGCAATACAAGCCGGCATTGGCCACCGACGATCCTGTTATGCGGAATATGTCAGCCGGATTGTTGCCGTTCTTTGGGCGCCCCGAAGAAGCGAGCGTGCTCTTTATGGACCATGTGATGCTTGCGATCGGAATCCACGTGGCCGCTCGCTATGGCGGCATGAGGCTTAGGCGGGAAGGCGCGCGAGGCGGGCTTGCACCTTGGCAGGAGAAGCGGGCTAAGGAAATGATCGTGTCTAGGCTTGGTGAGGATATCTCGCTCGCCGCAGTCGCCAGCGAATGCGGGGTTTCGGCCCGTCATTTTTCCCGGGCGTTTCGACAATCGACCGGTATTTCGCCGCACCAGTGGCTGACGCAGCAACGCGTGGAGACTGCGAAGCGGCTTCTCGCCGCCAACGAACTGAACCTCACACAGGTGGCCCTGGCTTGCGGCTTTGCTGACCAGAGCCATTTCACACGAGTTTTCGTGGCGCTAACCGGGACGAGCCCAGGGTTATGGCGGCGGAATAACGCCATATGAGCGTCGTCAGGGCCGAGAGAACAGCAATCCGCCCTCAAACTTTTTTCCTGTCCGAATCAAACAATAGATGACCCGTCGCTTCCATCGGCCTTCCAGTTCATCGCTTAGGATGATCCCGTCTTCAGTCGGAAACGCGGGAGAAAAAGATGGACTACGAGGCATTTTTCAATGAACGGTTGTCAGACCTTAGGTCTGAGGGCAGGTATCGGATTTTCGCCGATCTGGAGCGCACCGAGGGCACGTTCCCCCGAGCTATGATTCATTCGCCGGACGGATCACGTGAAGTTATCGTGTGGTGCTCCAACGACTATCTCGGCATGGGGCAGCACCCTGCTGTCGTCTCCGCTATGAAGGAGGCCGTGGATGCATATGGGGGTGGAGCCGGGGGCACCCGCAATATCGCCGGTACCAATCACCTTCATGTCCTTCTTGAGAGCGAACTTGCCGCCTTGCATGGCAAAGAGGCGGCTTTGACATTCAGTTCCGGCTATATGTCGAACTGGGCCACTCTGACGACACTAGGCACGCATATACCCGATCTTATTGTCTTCTCGGACGCAGCTAATCACGCTTCGATGATTGAAGGCATCCGCCATTCGAGGTGTGAGCGCATTGTCTGGCGGCACAATGACGTCCGCGATCTGGACGACAAGCTCCGTGCAGCCGATCCTCACGCCCCGAAACTGATTGCCTTTGAATCTCTCTATTCGATGGATGGTGACATTGCTCCCATCCGTGATATCTGCGACCTCGCCGAGAACTATGGTGCGATGACCTACCTTGATGAGGTCCATGCCGTCGGAATGTACGGGCACACCGGCGGCGGTATTGCCGAAAGTCAGGGTTTATCAGACCGTCTGACGATTATCGAGGGAACGCTGGCCAAGGCGTACGGGGTCATGGGCGGTTACATCGCCGCGTCGGCAGCGCTCTGTGATTTCATTCGCTCGTTCGCCTCTGGCTTCATTTTTACGACAGCGTTGCCACCGGCGCTTACCGCCGGGGCATTAGCCTCGATAAGGCATCTTAAAAAGAGTCCTTTCGAGCGCGCCCGGCATCAGGATCGGGTCGCCCGATTGCGCGCGCTTCTCGATCGAGCCGCCATTCCTCACATTGATAATCCCAGTCACATTATCCCGATCGTCATTGGCGACGCGGCCAAATGCAAGTGGGTATCCGACCTTCTCGTTCGGGATTTCGGCATTTACGCGCAGCCAATCAACTATCCGACTGTCCCCCGTCGGACCGAGCGTCTCCGGATCACGCCTACACCACTTCACACCGATGCGGACATCGAACACCTCGTTGGCGCACTCTCGTCCTTGTGGTCGCAGTGCGCGCTTTCCAAAGCGGCAGCCTGAGCCCGAGTATCGCGGCAATCGTTGCTGGCCGTCCGAACAAAGGAATTCGTCATGGAACAGCAGGTAAAGCCATCAGTCGCCCCACAATCCGGCATTCCACTTCGTCCCTTAGGCGCTGTGGAGCAATACTTCTGGCTTAGCGACAAAAATAGTCCCAAACACTTCTGCATGACGCTGCAGGTGTCGGGCGAAACGACAATTGAATCCTGGAAGAGTGCTCTCGAGGCTACCCGGTTGCGGCACCCACTCCTGCGTTCGAAGATCGCAAGGAATGAGTTCGGCGTTCCAAGTTTTTACATGGGCAGTGGTCGCCCGATCCCGCTAGAAGTCATCAGGTCCGAGCCGCCACATGCGTGGAAGACAGTGGTGTCGGATGAACTAATGAAGCCGTTCGAACAAACCGATGCGCCGCTCGTTCGCGCAGTTTTGTTTCACTCACCTCGCTATGCGACACTGGTCTTCACTGCGCATCACGCAGTAGCTGACGGCATGTCGATCGCATTTGTATTGCGAGACATGCTAGAGGTGATGAGTGGCGGTCACCGCGGACAGCTCGGGCTGGCCCTCGCGCAAGAGAGCATCGCCTCTGAATGGGACGTTAGTTCCGTCGGGGCAGCCCAGTCCGCAACGGCGATCCCGGCGCGAATGCTTGATAGGTCAAAGGGCTGGCCCGTCATTTCGAGCCTGCAACTGTCGCAGGAATTCTCAGCGCAGCTTAGGGTGGCTGTGCGGCGTCATGCGACGACCGTCCATGGCGCGCTCCTGTCGGCCATCATTCTGGCAGGTCGGCGGCTTTCAAAAGCATGGTGCGACGCGACAATCCGCGCCGTATCCCCGGTCAATCTCAGGCCGACGCTCGGTATCACAGACGACTGTGTTGTCTCCATCGTCTTCCCGATCGGCGGATACGCGCCGGGCATCGCGACCGGGCTCTGGGATTTGGCCAGGGATATCCGCCAAGACCTGATGCCGATGAAGACTCGAGAGGCAATTGTCGAGTCCTTCGGTGCGTTTCAGCATATCTTCGACACTTCGCCCTCGGTCGAGGAGCTCGCCGCCATCGAGTTGCAGGCTTGTGCTTGCGAAATGATGCTCTCGAACCTTGGGGAAGCGCCCTTGTCTGACGCGTATGGCGCTGTCCGTGTCGAAGCCCTTTGGGGACCATCGGTTTTTGTCGGCATCGAGGGCGAGCAGATGATCGGTGTAGCGACAGTCGGCGGCCGCATCCATTTGCTCCACACGAGCTTCACACCGATTCCTGGCCTTCTGGAGGCTGCCGAGAACCTGCTTCGGGAAGCCGTTGATTGATCATGAAGCGCAGACGGCGATTTTGTCCTTTTTAGACAAAACATCGCTGCCCAGTTCACGACACCCGAGATGCCGCTACTAAACTCAACGAACACCAACGCGGTTCGCCGGAGGTATAGGCGATGGCTGATGTGATCGAAAACACCGAATTTGTCCCGGCCGAGGGAGCCGCGACGCCGGCGTCGATTGTGGCGGCCCTCAAGGCTGTTGCGGGCAATCCTCCAAAGGTTCGAGCAAGTTTCGCAAAGGGTCGGTGCGTACGCGGCCGCTACGTGCCTTCCGAGCGCGTAGCGGAAATTACACGTTCTGTGAATTTCACGAGACCAGGCCGTGTACTCGCGCGGTTCTCGATGGGTGGCGGCAACCCGAATGTGCCGGATACGAACAGGTTGGTGTTGCGCGGGTTCAGCTTTCGCATCGAGACCGACGGCGAGACGTCGGACATCCTTGTCGAAAGCGCACCGGTCCATTTCGCTCGCACTCTCGACCAGATGCTTGCCTTCCTTAAGGCCCGCATTCCCGGGCCGGGCGGCAAACCGGACCCCGCCAAAGTCAAATCCTTTTCGGACGCCAATCCCGAGACGCTCAACCAGGCGAAGTACATTGCGGCCCGTTCGCTCCCGGCGAGCTTTGCGGGAACCACGTACTGGGGAGTTCACTCATTCCCCGTTATCAACGAAGCAGGCAAGACGAGATTCATTAAATTCAAGATCGTGCCACGGATCGGAGAGATCGTTCTGACCGATGAAGAGGCGAAAGAGAAGGCTGTGGACTTTCTCCACCATGACCTTGAGGATCGCATCCGGAACGGCGGGATAGAGTTTGACATTCTGGCGTTGCTCGATCGACCAGGCGATCCGACCATGGATGTTACCGCTCGCTGGCCCGGAGAAGATGAACGTGAAACAGTTGTCCTCGGTACGATCACGATCGTTGCGATCGATAGTGATCATGCCTGCGATGTCTCGATTTTCGATCCGGGTACGTTGGCCCACGGAGTTGGCTATCCGCCCGACGAAATCTTCGCCGCGCGTCTGAAGGCCTATCGAATTTCCTTGGCAAAGCGCCAATAACGACCGATCGAACTACGAGAGCTGCCCGCGAGGAAACTGAGATGCGCAGTCAGGGAGTTTATGGACAAAGTCTCGGAGACCACTTTCACCTGGACGACGCTCCGGCCATCGTGACCAAGACGCTGAAGCGATCGGAAGTGGCAGTCACACACATTAAGTGTCGGAAACCTAGCCTGACGTCATCGATCCCGCCCGAAGATGCCTATCTGGTGGCGTATCAGATCGAAGACTGCATCGAGCACGAGCTTTGGATCAACGGCAAGGGTACCGGCAGGCTTCCCTTTTTCGGCGGCCAAACATCCTTCTACGATCTGCGTGAAGACCCAACGTCCTTCATCGGCGAAACTTCGAATTGCATGATGTACTACCTGCCGAAAAGCGCCATGGATATGATAGCGGAGGAACATGGCAAGCGATTTGGAGAGCTGGAGATGCGGTCTGACAAGCCCGCTGATGATCCGGTCATCGCCGCCCTTAGCACAACCCTGATGCCCGCTTTTGCAAATCCCGAATATGCGAGCCAACTCTTCCTCGATCACACGACGCTTGCCGTCGCCAATCATATCGCCCACCGTTACGGCGGTCTGCACGTGATTGCGCGGGCTGTCGCTGGAGGTCTCTCCGCGAAGAATGAACGGCGCGCGAAGGAAATCATCGACGCCAATCTTACGGGAGAGATTTCCCTCGCGGAACTTGCATCGCACTGCGGACTGTCGCCTCGCCATTTCGCGCGCGCCTTCAAGCAATCTACGGGAATGCCCGCGCATCACTGGATGGTGGTGCGGCGTTGCGATCGGGCAAAGGAGCTGCTTCGGGATACCGGATTGCCGATTTCCGACATTGCACTCGCCTGCGGTTTCGCAGACCAAAGTCATTTCACCCGCACCTTTTCCCGCATTGTCGGCATCTCGCCCGGCGCGTGGCGCAGGCGCGCTTAGGAGAACGATATGGAAGAGACCGGTGCTTACGGTGAGCGGTTGAGAAAGACTTTCAAAGTCGCCCGCGCGCCATCCCTTGTCGCCAAAACCTTGAAGAACGCCCGGATCGCCATCACGGAAATCCGTTGTGATAAGGCAAACACGGGCCTGAGCGAGCCGATCGCAGTCGAGGACGCGTTCCTCATGACCGTACAGTTGCGCGACGTTCCCGCTCACGACCTGTTCCTTGATGGCAAGCAAATGAAAACCGCGTTTCTGCCTGTGGGGACAACGAGCTTTTACGATCTGCGCTCGTCTCCGGTGGCCAATAGTATAAGCGCTTTTAACCACATTAGCTTCTATGTGCCCCGGACAGCATTGACGGCTATCACCGATAAGGAAGGAATTCCGTCGGTCGACGCTTTCAATCACAACCCGGGCGTTGGCGTGCAGGACCCCGTCATGCATAATCTGGTCCGTGCCATACTTCCGGCGTTCCGTTCCCCTGGTCTCGCCAATCAGTTGTTTGTCGACCATCTGACAGTTGCTGCAACCGCCCACGCAGTGCGCCATCACGCATGTGCGTTTCGACAAAAAGCGACGCGGCGCAAGACCTTGTCGGACGGAGAGGTCTCAAGAGCACAGGAAAAGCTCTCAGAACATCTGGACGGTGACCTCAGGCTGGAGGAACTTTCGGATGAGTGCGGCATGTCGCCACTAGAATTTGTGTCCGCCTTCGAGGAAACCGTCGGCGGCTCCGTTCACTCCTGGAGGGACGACCTCAGGATTGAGCGTGCGAAGCGCCTGTTGGTCCGCGGCTACGAAGCCGGAGAAGTGGCCGCGCTCCTTGGTTATGAGCAAGTTTCCGACTTCGTCGGCGATTTCATCCGAAAAGTCGGGACCGACCCGCGTGGTGTCCACTGACTACCACTACCGGTCGCTCTTTTGCACTTTCGTACGGATTCAATTTGCTCTTTGTTTGCCTCCTCTCCGCTCTATGCAATGGGTCGATCGTGCCAATAGTTGTTCGCCGCAGCGATGGCTTGAAAGTTCATCGCAATGATTTGGCAGGCCATTAAAATGGTTTCGGCATCGTCCTCGTAGATCACCACCAGCCGGTCCCGTATGCTCTTCGAAGGCTGGACCTTCCTCACCATTTCCCATGCAAGCCTGGCGGCCAGATCGACGCCTTCGCGGGGCGTTGCGGTTTCAAGTGATGCAGCGAACTCTTTCACGGATGCCTCCCAGGATCTTTTGCCGTTGCAGGATAGTTCACTCAGGTTGGCAGGTATTGGACGGTGGCGCCGCTGCTTGCACTATCCGGCCATTCCGTACTGCACCTGAATGTTCAATTTGATGGCCCGATTTGGAAAAGAATGACAGTTGCGGAAAATCCGGATTGTGGCGTCTCGGGCAAAATTGCGTGGTGAATATAGCGAAAAGGAGCAATCGCATGTCGAACCTCACTTCCGCCAATTTCCGGATCAAACGTTGCCTGGCGGCATCAGTCTTTTGGGCCGCCATGATAACGTCGGCCGCCTGGGCGGACGGGCAGAAGGAAACGCCGCAGGACCTCATAAGCACACTCCACGGGACATTTGGTGCGCACCACGAACGGGCGGTGCACACCAAGGGCGTGATGGTCGTTGGTACATTCACGCCGACCAGGGACGCGAGTAAACTCACGAAAGCTTCGGTGTTCTCCGAAGGAAAACTCCCCGTCGTTGCGCGTTTCTCCCTTTTTGCCGGCGTGCCCGACATTCCAGATACGGCGAATGGCGCGGCACCAACCGGCCTAGCGATCAAAATCAAGGCCAAGGACGGGACTGAGTTTGATTTCGCCACCGATCAACACAACGGATTCGTCGTCGCGACGAGTGACGAATTCGCCAACTTTCTACGTTTGGTAGCCGCGAGCGGTCCGGGCGTGGAACATCCGACGCCGTTGGAAAAGTTCCTCGATAGCCATCCAATCTCTAAGCATTTTGTCGAGACACTCACGTCCCCCGCATCCTACGCAACTGCGACCTTCTTTGGGATCAACTCATTCAAATTTACCAATGGTGACGGAAAGTCGGCGTTTGTGCGCTATCGATTTGTGCCGAAAGCCGGAGAGCACTACTTGAATCCCGAGGAACTCAACAGGATGGGACCGAACTATCTCCAAGAGGAAATCGTGTCGAGGATTTCCAAGAAGCCGGTCGTGTTCGATTGGTATGCGCAGGTGGCCGAAGATGGCGACAAGATCGAAGACCCGTCTATTGCATGGCCGGAGAGCCGCAACCTCGTAAGGCTTGGCACATTCAACTTCGATGGCTTACCGCGCGATAAGGCCGTCGCCGACAAGCAAACGCTTTTCCTCCCGGGTACCAGTCACCCTGGTATCGAACCGGCTGACCCCATGCTGACGTTTCGCAACCACACCTATCCGATATCGTTCGGAGAGCGGCAGTAGGAAGCGCCAGTTGCCGGCCGCCGCCCTGTTGCGCCACGAACATTGAAAACAAAGCGCTTTTTTCGGGCGCAGATGGGCCGCGTTTCGCATCCGTTCCCATCTGCGCCCATAATTATTTTGGGCGCAAGGGCAGGGCGACGTGTCTGCTTTGCGGCAAGAGCGATCATAGCCGTGCAAGTGAAGCAACGTCCTGTCGGCGATCTTGCGTTCTTTTGGAACCTTGACCGTCTTCATGATGTTCCTGGCAGGACCCTGCCGGCAGATGACGTGGGAGAGCACCTCTGCAACCATTTCCTCGCTTGCATGCAGTTTGTGCTGCTGAGGCGCGCACGAAGTGGAACAAAACCACCATCAGTCCGCTCGAGGTCCAGGTCACGGTCTTGACGACCATCGAACGAGGGCGAGCAATGTGTTAATCGTCCTGGAAGGCATGAGATTAGAACGGACGCATCAATCGCTGGATCGGGCGGTGAACGCATATCTCGCAAGCTCGCGGCGCTGGCGGCCAAACTCCGGTGAAGCCGGCGGGCTGTCGAATGAGACTGCACAAAAGTCGTGAATACTCACTGAGGGATGAGGCAATGGACGAAGATCATACGAAACGCATGATCCTTGAATTCCTGAGGAAGCACACTTTGGCGGTCATTGCGACATGCCACGGCAATGGAACGCCGGAGGCGGCTACGGTCGACTTCTCGGTGCGGGACAATCTTGAGATCGTGTTCGACACTTTCAAAGACACCCGGAAGTTCAACAATCTTGCGGAGCGTCCCGGCGTCGCGTTCGTTGTCGGATGGGACGACAACATCACGGTTCAATACGAGGGTAAGGCCACAAGGGTTCCTGCCGCAGATATCGAACAATACCAGGAAGCCCATCTCAACAGCGTTCCGGCCGAAAGGGAGTTCATCGAGAGAGGGGCCGAGATGTTCAAAGCGACGCCGCGGTGGATTCGATATTCCGATTTCAACAAGGAGCCTCCCGAGCTGATCGAGATTCAATTCTGACAGACGCAACCGCTTCGGATCGCCGTCCGAGGGCGTCGGCAAAATCGTGACACCGGCCTTGAGGGCACGATAACCTAGAGGATCGCGGAGGCTCAGCAAACCCGATCATCAAGATAAATGCGGGCACTCCCAACGCTCGCGAATCGTGGGCTCGGCGACGCGTTTCGTTCTCGGAACGGCTGCTTTGGGTAGTGGGTTCAATTGATCGCCGCAACACATTCTGCAAATTTTTCCGCGGGCGTCTGATAAAGCAAGGTCTTTCTTGGACGTTCGTTGAGCTGCCAGGCGATAGGATTGAGCTGGGCTTGGCTATGTACGGACAGGTCGGGCGGAAAAATGGCCTTCGGGCCTCACGAACGAAGTCCTTTTGCAGGGCGACCTCGTCGATCGGAGCGAGCCTACTTGCCAGACAGCATCGTTTGCAGGACCCCATCGCGTCGAACTAGACCATGGAAGAGCGCTGCCGCCAGATGCACCATCACGAGGGCAAAGAACGCGAAGGCGAGATAGAAATGCGCGCTCCACAGCATTGTATGGAGGCTCGCGCTCTGCGGTAGGATCGGCGGAAGGCGGAACCCACCAAAAAGCACGATGGGATAGGCGGCTGCGGACATCATGGCCCAGCCGATCAGGGGCATGCCGATCATCAGCGCGTACAAGCCAACATGGGAGAGATGCGCAGCGAGTCTCATCGGCTCGGGAAGGTCTGCGGGCAGTGCTGGTGCGCCTGATACGAAGCGCACCAAAAGACGAACCAAGGCAAGAACGAGAATGGCGATTCCCAGCGTCTTGTGGGTTATCAGCAGCGGTACGTACTGCCGTCCGATGGTCGAGACCATTCCGACGCCGATGAACAGCATGGCCAGAATTCCGATCGCCATCAGCCAATGCAGCAAACGCTGAACGGCGGAGAAGCGTGTTTTTATGTCCGTCATGGCTTTGCGCTCACTGCTGTTCGAGGATAGTGGTTCGCCTCACTGGTCCGCAGATCATAGGATCTTGCATAAGCTGCCGATCGGGCTGCCGGGAACGGATCATCGCCAACCTTGATACCGTCAGGCAAAATGGTCGGGTCAAAATTGATATCCCGGCAGGGACCATCAACCTCCGGCTCGATTTTCTGCACCACGAGCGTTCCAGCTTCGACAGTACGCCGCTCGGGCGGCCAGGCCCCCGTCGGATCCGATGTTGGATCTGAGGGGTCGGCAACTGTCAGCACGAGTGTCCAGCGCTGCGGCGATTTGGCAACGCGCTCAGTAATGTCTTCTTCGAGATGATTGGGGCCGAGTTTCGTGAAATCCGCGCCGGAGATTGGCACGGCCTGCGTTTCTGGGCGCAATGACCAACGCACTGCGTTCTTTGTACCCGCAGCATCCGTGAATATGAATGCATTGAGACTGTTAAAAGTCACCTCCGCGTAGCTGGCCGTCCAGGGAGCCGTGGTTGCCCACTCGCCAAACGCAGTAAATTCTGGATGTGCTGCCACGAAGCCTTTCATCGCTTCGGGATCCTTACTCTTCGAGGCCTCGAGCAGGTCGTAGAACCCGTGAGGCGTCGAGACCGCGAAGACGGGTGGGTCAATTAGTGCCATGCGCCAGACGCTGTTGTCAGGCGCTGAGATTTGCACGCCGACGCCCCGCACCCGCACCGTCGGATCAGCGGCGTTCGGATCAGGAGTTGCCAAGTTGAAGCGCCCGAGAACGGGGTAGTGTCCTGCGGTGAATACCGTTGCCTTCGAAAGCGCCACGGCGGTCCCATTCGATTCAAAGGTGCCAGTGAAGCAGACGCCCTTTGCGTGATTCCGCCGATGTCCCAGCGCGGGTCCGCCTGGAGGCGCCAGGGCGCTGACAAGTTCTGTTGAAGAAAGGCGGCCGGGCGAAAGCCATCCGGCAGTGTAGGCAAAGGCGCCGACGCTGAAACCGACCACCGCGGCAATCAGCATCAAGGATCCGAGAGCGGAACGCTGCGAGCCCGGCATACAAGCCTCTCCGTCTTTAGCAGTTTCTCTGCGATGCTAGGAAATCAAAGCTAGTGCGTCGACAGGCGACGACGCGGGTTTCAGCGCTTCTCCTGTTCTTGGGCCACGGAGGATGGCATTGTTGTTGAGCGCGGTCAAATCGGACTTCATAACGGGAAACGCATCCTCAATGGCCGGGATGGGGTACCTGGAAGAGGTGGCGAATCCGTGCTGTGATCGATGTTGGATGGAGCTGAGCGCCTCAAGTCATTCGACAGGTGAACTCGCTCTCCACTCGCAGTACCACGCTGTCAGCACGGATGAGCGTATTGGTGAGCCCCGGTCGGCAATCAGGTCGGCGTGCCGCTGGGGCGGCTCGCGAGAACGGTATTGGTCGCTTTCATGGCTCCTTCCTTTTTCGAGGATCAAGCGGGCAAATCCGGATTCGCGCCATTATCAGGCAACATTGATGAGCGCCTTGATGTTCACGCGCGTTGCAAGCATGGACCGAAGCATCGAAGCATCGAAGCATCGAAGCATCGAAGCTTCAGGCGGGGCACGGCTCGCCAGTCACTAATCGGGCGAGAAGATCTCCAGCCTCAGAGCCAGGGACACCGAGGTCGCGAACTGAGTCCATGTGGTTCCGAGCTGCCAGGATCTTCCGGACTGCCGGGAGCCCTTGCCCTCGCAAGGTAGACAGAAACGCATTAGATTGCGCATGAAAAGGATCTGTCTCTTTTGCGCCAACCGCTAGGATAACGCGGCAGTGCGGGTCGTGGTGGTGAGAGAGAGGTGTGAAGCGCGCCACCTCTTCATCCGATAGCGCAATCTCGTTTTGAAGAAACGACCGCTGCAATGGAGCGAGGTCGTAAAGGCCACCGAGCAAGAACGCACCTTCGATGCCGGAGGGGATGGTACTCCCATGAAATAGGAAGCTTGCGAGGTGTGCGCCAGCCGAATGCCCGCTCACCGTTAGTGTCGAGGGGTCGCCTCCATACTCTGCGATGCGGTCAATCACCCATCGTTTGGCGCGTACGACTTGGTCGACAAGGACCTCCATCCTGTAGGCAGGCATTAATGCATAGTCGACGATGACCGCGATCGCGCCTGCCTGGGTGATGGTGTTTGCAACACAGGAATAGTCGCGCTTGGAGAACATCCGCCAATAGCCCCCATGGATGAACATGTGGACCGGAAGGTTCTTTCGTGTCCCTTCCGGATAGAAGATATCCAAGCTTTCGGAGGGACCGTCGCCATAGACGACGTTCCCAGTCATTGATAGAGTTTCGCGAGTTCTTTCACTCGCTTTCACGATCTCGCTGACAATGCTGTCGAAGTGCGCAACATGATCACGTATGCGAAATGGGTCCGTTTCCACGATTGCTCCCCAGCTCAGAAACTTGTTGCGATATATTTCGCTTCCATGAATTCGGCAATGCCATGATGCTGACCACCCTCGCGGCCAAGGCCGCTTTGCTTCACACCGCCAAACGGGGCTGCAGGATCGGATACAAGACCACGGTTTAAAGCAATCATCCCAGCCTCGATGCCGTCGGAGACCCGCAGCCCGCGTGCAAGGTCGCGCGTATAGACGTAGGCAGCCAGGCCGTGTTCCGTGTCATTGGCTCTCCGGACGGCTTCTTCCTCGGTTTCGAAGCGATAGAGCGGCGCGACCGGACCGAAGATTTCCTCTGAGGCCATCTCTGACTCAAATGGTACATCCGCCAGAACAGTCGGAGGATAGAAATAGCCGTCACCTGCCGGGGCGTCGCCGCCACAGAGTACACGGGCTCCTCGGACCTTTGCATCGTCCACGAGGCGTGCGATCTTGTCGACCGCCTTGCGGGTGATCATTGGACCGCATTCGGTGTCCCCGGAAACTCCCGACCCCATAATGAGCGCGCCCATGCGCCTTGTGAGGCCTTCGGCAAATGCATCGTATATCCCCGACTGGACGTAGAAGCGGTTCGCCGCGGTGCAGGCTTCGCCGGCGTTTCGCATCTTGGCGATCATCGCACCGTCAAGGGCCGCTTCCAGGTCTGCGTCGTCGAACACCACGAAAGGTGCGTTGCCGCCCAACTCCATGGAGCAGGAGATGACGTTCTTCGCAGCCTCGGCCAAGAGGCCGCGACCGACACCAGTCGATCCTGTAAAAGAGAGCTTTCTGACACGTGGATCCGCGAGAACCTCTGCCGTTAATGGTCCGGGGTTGGTCGTCGTCAGTACGTTTACGACACCGTTCGGCACCCCGGCCTCCTCATAGATTGCAGCCAATGCGTAAGCAGTCAGCGGTGTTTCGCTGGCGGGCTTCAGTATCACGGTGCAACCAGCAGCAAGCGCAGGCGCGATCTTCCGGGTAGCCATCGCCGCCGGAAAATTCCACGGCGTGATCAGCAGGCAGATGCCAATTGGCTGGTAGTCGACGATGATGCGATTGGTGCCTGATGGCGCTATGCCGAACTCGCCCGTAATGCGGACAGCTTCTTCCGCATTCCAGCGGAAGAACTCGGCTGCGTAGGCGACCTCACCACGCGCGTCGCGCAACGCCTTGCCATTTTCCAGCGAGATCAGTGTCGCCAGCATCTCGGAGCGCTCGATCATAAGCTCGAAGCACCGGCGCAGGATCTCGGAGCGCTTGCGTGGCGGCGTAGCCCGCCATCCCGGCGCTGCAGCGGATGCAGCTTCGACACTGGCG
>Ga0207426_1002068_pt1 | contig 13942 bp, 10 predicted proteins | sample AraplaMF_Cvi_mMS_FD_184265 | JGI IMG/M metagenome (GOLD analysis project Ga0207426, IMG submission 184265) | Arabidopsis root microbial communities from the University of North Carolina, USA - plate scrape MF_Cvi_mMS (SPAdes) (version 2) | ecosystem: Host-associated > Plants > Roots > Endosphere...
CGCGACGCATCCACTTCCACAACGTCATCGGATGGACTCCGAAGTCGGTGGCCACCTGCTCGACCGTCACACCCGGCCCGCGATTCCTCGCAACCCGCACGACGTCCTGACGGAACTCCTCCGGATACGGCTTGGGCACAGCGACATCCTTCCCACCCACCCAACAGGGCAAGCCAGTTCAGATGTCACCCGATCGTGCGGCAGACCCCCATCTGCTTCTCAGGGATGGCAGTTATGAGGAACAGTATGCGCACCGGGCAGCCACGGGAACATCGCCTTCTGCCTGTCTCCATCGCCGTGTGCACCGTTTATGCACCGCGCATGCCTGATCAGCCCTATACATGCAGGTCAGAACGGTTCTCAAGCTGTACTTCGACATCTAAGAACGCCGCAGGTCAGAGCGGGCTTCCGCTCCCCTGGGCCGTCTCTGGGCCGTCGGCCGTGTTCTTCCACTCCCGGAAGACGCGGCCGACGGCCTTTCCGTAGTGCTGCGAGGGCAGGCGGCCCGCTGCCCCCGCTTGGCAGGACTACGCGGTCCCCCGCTGCCCTTCGCCTGCGGCGGCCCGGAGCAGTAGCCCGGCGAGCTCGTCGGGGGCGGAGAGCATCGGCCAGTGCCCGGTGTCGAGTTCGAAGAAGGTCACGTGCGGCTCGGTGAGTACACGGAAGCGCGGGTCCCCCGACCGCACCAGGGACTCGACCATGGCGATGCTCATCTGCGTGCCGGTACAGAAGACGCCGCTCGTCGGCAGTTCGGCGGCGGCCCCCGACAGCCGGAGCGGCTGGGTGAGCGGACCCAGCGGCTGCGGCGCGGCCAGGCGGACGAGCCGGGCCAGCGCGTCCGCGGGGACGCCCGCGACGCTGTTCCGGGCCTGCACGTCGTCGAGTGACGGCGGGAGGATCCGCCAGCCGTCCTCGGCCTGTTCGGCCCGTTGCCGCCACCCGTCGCGGACCGCCGGATCGGTCTCGAATTCTTCTACCAGGCCGTGCACCGAGAAGCCGTCCATCGGCAGGGGCGCCGACACGTACACGATCCGGGAGACCCGTTCCGGGCGCCGGTCGGCGGCGCCCAGCGCCGGAAAGCTGCCGTGGCAGTGGGCGACGAGCACCACCTCCGGTGCGTCCACGTGATCGATGAGCTGCACCAGATCCTCGATATGGGTCTCCAAGTCGGTTTCCGGACCCGCCAGATGGCGGCGATCGCCCATGCCCGTGAGCGTCGCCGCGTAGGCCTCGGCTCCCCGCTCCCGTAGCCGATCCACCGCGTCCTGCCACAGCCAGCCGCCCATATGACCGCCCGGCACCAGCACATACGTCGTCATCCATGCCTCCTCGCACAGCTTGGCTGCGCGGCCGACCCCCGTTGACCCGGCCGCGCATGCCGTTACGGTAGGAACTCCCCCTGAGGGAGGTTCAAGGCCATGACCGTGTCCGCATCCCCGGACGGCATGTGGAGCATCGGCGAAGTCGCCGAGCAGGCAGGCGTCACCGTCAAGACCGTCCGCTTCTACTCGGACCGCGGCCTGCTGCCCGAGGCCATCCGCAGCGCCGGGGGCCACCGCCGGTACGGCCCCGAGGCCCTGGACCGGCTCCGCCTGATCCGTTCGCTGCGCACCCTCGACCTGCCGCTGCCGCAGGTCGACCGGGTCCTCGCCCAGGAGGACGCGCCGGGCACGACGGACGCCCTGGAGGACGCCGTCGCGGGGCAGCTCCGGGAACTCGGCACGCAACTGTCCTCCCTGCGCTGGCGGGAGGCCGCCCTGCATCTTCTCCGCGACTGCACCCCCGAGGAACGCGCAGACCGCCTGCGCCTGATCGGTGCCGTGAGCATCCCGCCCAACACGGACGCCCTGGCCCGCTTCTGGCGTCACGTACTCCCCGCGCGACTCCCGGCCCGCCTGCTCTCCACGCTGCTCGAAGCGGCGGTGCCGCAGCCCCCCGCCGACCCGACCCCGTCCCAGGTCCTGACCTTCGTCCGACTGCACGCCGTCGCCACCGACCCCCGCGTCCGCGACATCGACATCCGCCGCCTCGCAGCCCGGACCCCCGACGACGCCTGCCGCCCGGCCGTCCTCTACGAAGGGCTTGCCGAGGCGTGCGCGCTCGCCTCGGCGGACGTACAGGCCCAACGGCCTCCGCACACGGGCGAAGCCCTCGACTGTTTCGTCAGCGCCCACGCCGGCTTGCACAACATGCGGGACACCCCTGACTTCCGCCGCCGGCTCAGCGCCCAGCTGGCCCGGATTACGCATCCCCTCATAGACCGCTACTGGCAACTCGCCGGCGAACTCCCCTCCGCCTCCTCGCAGCCGACCATCGGCGCCATGGACGACTGGCTCCGCGCCGCGCTGGACGCGGAGGTCGCGCAGATGAAGGGGTCCGATGATGGTGCCGGGCGCGACCATGGGGAAGAGCGTCCGCTGGCTCGTGCGTGACCCACCTGGCCGACCACACCGGCTACGGTCCTCGTCAGCCTTCCGCCAGCTGTTGGCCGTCGGCCGTGTTCTTCCACTCCCGGACGTCACGGCCGACGGTCTTGCCCGGGCTCACGTCCTGGGCAGGAATTCGGGCAGGGTGAGGGCCGAATGGGCCGGTCGGCCCTCCGTGGGGGGCATGGTGCTGAGGGTGCGAAGCATGTGGTTGCGCTGCTCCAAGGCGCGGGCGGTGGTGGGGAAGAGGGTGGCGTCGCCCTCGCCGATCTGGTCCTGGTTCGCGGTCACGAACTCGCGGGTGTGGTGTTCGTAGGCGGCGAAGCCGGTGGTGTGGTCCCGGTCGGACAGGGAGCCGGCGAGCATGTACGCGCCGACGAGGGCGAGGCTGGAGCCCTGGCCGGTGAGGAACGAGGGGGCGTACGCGGCGTCGCCCAGCAGGGCGACCCGGCCGTGGGACCAGCGGGGCATGCGGATCTGGCTGACACCGTCGAAGAACAGGTCGTCCGCGTCGCGCAGGCCGGCGAGCATGCCCGGGACCTCCCATCCCGCGTCGGCGAAGACGGCGGCGACCAGGTCTCGTTGGGCTTCGGGGTTCCGGAACGCGTCGAGGAGCGGTTCCGGGTGGGCGAAGTTCAGGAGGGCGTGTACGTCGTCGTTGTCTCCCACGGCGTAGAGTGCCGCGGCCCTGCCGGGGGCGTTCCACATCACGGCCTCGTGGGAGAGCCCGAAGGTGTTGCGCAGGGTGAACCCGGCGAAGCAGTAGCCGAGGTACCGGTGGAACTGCTCTTCGGGGCCGAACAAGAGCTCGCGGGTCCGTGAATGCAGACCGTCCGCGCCGAACGCCATGTCGAAGGTGCGTCTGCTGCCCCCGTGGAAGGTGACGTCGACCCCGTGGCCGGACTGGTCGAGGGTGTCGATGGCGTCGTTGAAGAGGAACTCCACGTCGTCACGGGCCGCCGTGCAGAGAGCGGCGGTCAGGTCTCCGCGCCGCACCTCCAGGTCCTGTCCCGCGACACCGCCGGTGAGGGTGTGCGGGTTGACCGAGGCGACCTCGCTGCCGTCCGTGTCGAGGAAGGTCAGCCGGCGCAGGTCGATGTGTGCGTCCCGCAGTCGCGGCAGGATGCCCATCTTCCGGACGACCTCAAGGGCGGTGCCGCGTACGTCGATGGGGTAGCCACCGCCGCGAAGCGCGCTCGCCTTCTCGACCACCGTGACCGCGAATCCGTAGCGGTTCAGCCAGAACGCGAGGGCGGGTCCCGCGACGCCGGCGCCGGATATCAGGACCGTGCGCTTCCGGGTGGTACGAATTTTCCTTAACTGGTCGGTGTGGGTCATTTCTTGACTCCTTTGTTCATGGTGCGGGCGATGAGCAGGGACAGTGCCGTGACGGCGCCGGCTATGACGAAGCCGGTGACGAAGGCCGATTCGGCCGGGACATCCGAGCCGGAGGGCGTCGCGGCGGTGAGGATCACACCGCCGAGTTGTGCGCCCACGGCGAAGCCGATCACGCGCGTCACCAGGACCAGGCTGGTGGCGATGCCGGTGTCACCTTGATCGACGGAGGTGGCGGTGCCGGTCACCATCGCCGTGACGCAGAGGCCGTTGGCGAGCGAGATCATCACCTTGGCGAGGACGAGGTGCCAGACCTCGGTGTGTACGGCTGCCAGGGCGAGCAGGGCGACGGCCATGAGGACGAGCCCGGTGATGACCACGGCACGCGAGCCGAAACGGCGCGCGCCGATACCGCTCACCGGCCCGGCCAGCGACGCGGCCACGGCGCCGGGCAGCAGGAAGAAGCCGATCTCGGTGGCGCCGGCCCCGAATCCGTACGCGTGGGAGGGCACCGCGAACAGCTGTGGGACGAGATAGACCGCCACCGAGGTACCGACGCAGATCACGAACGTCAGCACACACGACTTCCACATCGTGGGCCGGGCCAGCATGCGCGGATCGACCATCGGCGCGGCCGCGCGACGCTCGACGGCGAGCCATCCGGTCGCGAAGGCGGCCAGAACCACGAGGAGGGCGCCGAGCACGAGTGGCTGCGAGCCGATGTCGGGCGCCAGCGCGAGCGCGAGCATGAGCGTGATCAGCGTCCCGCTCAGGAGAAGCAGACCGGGCCAGTCGATCCCGGCGTCGTCCGAGCGGCGCGGCGGATCATGCGGCATCAGCCTGTTCACCAGCGTGGTGGCACCGATGACCGCGATGGTCGGCAGGGCGAACATCCAGTGCCGGGACAGCCCTTCCGCCACGGGCCCGGCCGACAGGGTTCCCGCCATCCCGCCCCCGACGAACAACCCGCTGACCACCCCGATGGCCACCTTCGACTCTTCCGTGAGGAGGTGTGCGCGCACCAGGATGAACGACAGGGGCAGCGCGCCCACCATCGCCCCCTGAAGTATCTGACCGAGCAGCAGCACCGGCAGGTTCGGGGCCAGGGCGGACACCAGACCACCGGCGCAGACCACCGCCATCAGCCGGATCAGGACCCGTTTCCCGCCGTAGCGGTCGCCTAACTTGCCCGCGACGGGTGTGACGAGCGCGCCGGTGATGAGGAGCACGATGCTGAGTAACGCCCCTTCGGCGGGACTCAGCTCCAGTTCGCGTTGCAGGAGCGGGAGCGTCGGTGTCACCACCGACTCCAGGGCGCCGATGGCGACCGCCAGCATGCCGAGAGCCGCGACAGCGGCCTTCCCGAGGCGAACCGGAGGAGCCGGAGTTGCGGTCATGGACGTCCTTTCCGTCATGGCCGGGCGAGGGCTGGGCCGGCCGTACGCGTAGCGCTGGTGCCTTGCCGGGCCCGGCGCGGACGCTGCGGCTTCACGCGGGGCGCGTTGCGCGGGGTGCTTTGCGGGCAGGTCCGATGTCGTCCGGCGGGGTGAACTCGGGCGGGCCGTAAGCGAGTTGGCTCATGCACGGCTCCGCCGGGCGGTGCGGGTGGATGAGTGCGGCACCCGCCGAGCTGACATTACACTACACCGTGCAGTGTAGTTCGGTTAAGATGTGCCCATGCCGACCACGAAGACACTGCGCGAGGGGTCCACGCGGAAGCGGACCGCCATCCTTACGGCGGCCCGGGAACTCTTCCTCGCCGACGGCTTCGACCGGTCCAGCGTCGACGCGGTCGCCGCTCGGGCCGAGGTGTCCAAGCGGACGGTCTACGACTACTTCGGCGACAAGCAGACGCTGCTGCGCGCGGTCGTCGACGCCGTCGGCGAGTCACTGATCACCACGATCCGGGGCACCCTCGACGACACCCTCACCGGCCTCACCGAGGTCGCCGAACTCGAGGACGCCCTGGTCACGTTCTCGATGCGGATCGCGACCGACATGCTCGGCTCGGCGGAGTACGCCACGCTGCAACGCCTGGTCCGGGCGGAATCCGGCCACCTGCCGCACCGGGGCTACAACTCCATGGCCGACACCCCCGACGAGGCACTTGCGGAGCACTTCGCCGCCCTCGGCGCGGCCGGGTTGCTCGACGTCCCCGACCCCCGGCTCGCGGCCGACCAGTTCATCGCGCTGACCTTCGGCGTCGCGCTGGACCGGCTCGGTTCCGCGAATGCCGCGGAGGACACCCGCGTCCGGCCCCTCGTCGTCGAGGGAGTGCGGACCTTTCTCCGGGCGTACCGCACGATGTAGGGCGGTGCCGACCCGGGTTGCGTCAAACCGGCCGGGATCAGATCTGGGTGTCCATGTCCAGTGCCTGGAGGGCTGCCGGGAGTTGGCGGCGGCCGGTGATGTCCAGTTTGCGGAATCCGTTGGTGAGGTGGTTCTCCACGGTGCGCTGTGTGATGAAGAGTTTCTCCGCGATCTCACGGTTCGTCAGACCGTTTGCCGCCAGGGCGGCGACCCGGCGTTCGCCGGGGGTCAGGGCCTGGACGCCGACGGTGCAGCTGGTGCGGGGCCGGGCTCCGAAATCCCGCAGTTTGCTGAGGGCTTGTGTGCTCAGGCTCGCCGCTGAGCAGTGTTGAAGCGAGGTGGCGGCCGCGATGGGCCAGTTCGCGGGCGATCCGGGTGTGACCGGCCTCGTATCTCAGCGTGGCGAGGTCGATGAGTGAGCGTGCCTGCTCCAGGGGCGCCCCGGCACCGTCCAGTAGGCCGACCGACTCCTCCAGCAGGCGCCGGGCGTGTGGTTCGCGCGCCACAAGTCCGGCGGCACGCAGGGAGATACCGAGGGCGCGGGGCGCGCCAAAGGCCCTCGCCTGGTCGAGTTCCTCCTGCGCGAGGCGTCCCGCCGGGCCGTGGTCGCCCAGGGCCCGGTGCGCGAGGGCTGCCAGGGAACGCCAGGGCAGCACGGCCGGGTTGTCCCGTCGCCAGGCGAGCTGACGACGGCCGCACTCCAGCAGATCGTGCAGCGCGTCGTCGAAGTGGCCGCGTGCGAGGGAGAGGCGCGCGCGGGCCTCCAGAAGATGTGTCCACTGCCAGTCCGGCTCAAGACGGTGGCGGGGGGGCAGCGCCTCGTCGTCCTCGGCGACCAGGTGCCAGGACGGGATCGTGAGCCAGGCCGGTTCGCCGGACGGGGTGGAGAAGCATGCCGGGGCGGCCGGCTTCTGCACGGCGGCCAGCGTGGCGGCGCGGGAGGGATGGACGTCCGCGGCGAACACCTGCCGGTACCGGTCGGGGTCGAGCCACATCCGGCCCTGGTCGTCCAGTTGTACCGCTTCGCCGACAGGCGACGGGAAGTGGGCCAGGAGGTCATTGCCGCGCTCGCCCTTCTGGGGAGCGAAAGCCGCTATGTACACCAGGGCGGATAGGTGGGGCGCGCCATGGGCCGCGTTGGTGATGACCGCGCCGCCGTACGACCATCCGGCCAGCACGACCGGGCCCGGCAGCCGGTCCACCATCTGCCGGGTGTACGCCACGTCCTCCTCCATGGAGGTCAGCGGCAGTTGCACGGCATGCACCCGGTGTCCGGCGGCGTGCAGGAGCGGAATCACCTCGCTCCAGCTGGACCCGTCGGCCCACAGTCCGTGTACCACCACGATGTCAGTCACAACCATCAACCCTTGTGCTCGGATCGGAGTCCGACCCGCCTGGTGCCGGTCGGCGAAGCTTTCAGGGATCAAGGCTGTCGGACCGGAGGCAGCCGGGGATCACGGAATACCCGTGAGATTTCGGTGCGGACGCCCGTCCGCCGCCGCGGCCGTGGGTGACCGGTTCGCCGACCACCGGCTCCGCGCTGACCACCGGCTCCGCGCTGAACTCCCGCTCCGCCGAGCCCCTTTCGGGCTGCTTCGCCGCTGCGGTGAGGGTCGCCTTGCCGCGGTCACCGCCGGCCAGGGTGCGGCGATGCGCCCACGCCACGGCCTCCACCGGGCGCCCCCTCAGGGCTGGTTCGTCACAGCCCAGGCGGCGACTTGAGCGCGTGAGGTGAAGCCCATTTTGGTCAGGATGCGGTCCACATGCCCTTCCACCGTGCGCCGGGAGATGACCAGCTGTGCCGCGATCTGCTTGTTGGTCATGCCCTCGGCGACCAGGCCGGCGACTTCCCGCTCGCGGCGGGTCAGGGGCGCGGACGCCTCCTGTGCGGGCGGCGGTGGACCGGACGAAGCGGAGTCGTGCAGCGCGTAGGCGACGGCCTGCTCCAGTGTCAGCGCCCGCCCCCCTTGCGTGGACGCGTCGAACGCGGCGGCATCCAGTTCCTTGCGCAGCCGCGCCTCGAACTTCTGGTGGCCCGTCTGGAGGTGGCCCAGTCCGGTGAGCGTGGATCCGGCGACCTGCCATGCCGCGTCGGCCGCGCCCATCAGCGTCGCGGCGCGTTCCTGGAGCCCCGTGGCGGCCGCACACCAGCCCAGTACCTCCAGGCACTGAGCCACTCCGCACTGGTCGTAGGACAGCGGCTTGTCCCGCAGGGCCTGCCGCACCAGAGTGCCCGCCCGTTGATACCGCCCGCGCCGGTGGTGGTCCAGGCCCAGGGCCCACAGCGCATGGGTACGCGACCACGCGGCACCGTGCTCCTCGCACAGGGCCAGGAACCGCTCGGCGTGCAGGGTGGCATCCGGGTCGTCGACACTGACACAGGCACTCGTGAGCATGCAGGCGGCGACGGCGGCACTGCCGGCGTCCCCGGCGGACTGATGCCGGGTGAAGGCCTCTTGCAGCAGCGCGATCGCGCGGGGGAAATCCGCTTGGAAGAGGGCCACGAGCCCCTCGAGATGCACCACGCTCCGGGCCGGCTCCCGCTGCTCTCCCCGAGCGGACGCCATGGCCCGGCACTCCTCGATCCGCGTGCGCGCGGCGCGGATGTCTCCCTGGAGGACGGCCACCAGCCCGTCGACGAAGAGTGCCTTGGTCCGGAGGGGGCTGGGCTCGTCATCGAGTGCGAGGGCCCGGCCGAGCCATTGGCGGCCCTCGTGGAAGGACCCGTAGCCGAGCGGGTGGCTCCACAGCGAGGCCGCCAGGCCCATCGCCGCCTGTGCCTGACCCGGCTCGCCCAGCGTGAACGTGAGCGCTGCCTGAAGGTTGGCGTGCTCGATGCGCAGCCGGGTGAACCAGGCCATCTGGTCCGGCCCGAACCACTCGGCTTCGGCTTGCGCGGCCATCCGGCGGTAGTGGTCCTGGTGGCGTCGGCGCAGCGCGGGCTCCTCGCCCGAGGCGGCCAACTGCTCGCGCCCGTACTGGCGGAGCGTGTCCAGCAGCCCGTACCGCATGCGCGTGCCCTGCTCCTCACAGGTCAGTACGGACTTGTCGACCAGGCCGGTGATCAGGTCGAGAACATCCTGCCGGTCAATGCCCACACCGGAGCAGATCTCTTCGGCCGCCTCCAGATCGAAACCGCCGGACAGTACGGAAAGCCGCGCCCACAGCAGTTGCTCCTGCTGCGTGCACAGGTCGTGGCTCCAGTCGATCGCCGCCCGCAGGGCCCGCTGACGCGGCGGGGCGGTCCGCGGGCCGGCACCGAGCAGCCGGAAGCGGTCGTCGAGACGGCTGAGTATCTGAGGCGCCGACAGGACCCGCATCCGGGCTGCCGCCAGTTCGATCGCCAGTGGCACCCCGTCCAGCCGACGGCAAATCTCCTCGGCCACCGCGGCGTTCTGCGAGGTGAGCGTGTAGTCCGGCCGCACGGCGGCGGCACGGTCGGCGAACAGGGCCACGGCTTCGCTGTGCTCCGCGGACAGCGCGGGACCGGACAGCACCATCGGCGGCACCGGGAAGACCTGCTCCCCGCCCACCGCCAGTGCCTGACGGCTGGTCGAGAGCACCAGCAGCTCGGGGTTCGCGGCCAGCAGGGCCGCCACCAGTTCCGCGCAGGCGTCCAGAACGTGCTCGCAGTTGTCCAGCACCAGCAGCATCCGCTGATCGGCGATGTGTTCCACGAGGCGGGGCAACGGATCACTCAGCGCCTCGCGGCCGACCCTCAGCCGCGCCGCAACGGTCCGGGCGACCTGGTCCCCGTCCTCCAGCGCGGCCAGTTCCACCAGCCACACCCCGCCCGGGAAGGACCGCCGTACGTCGGCGGCCAGGCGCAGTGCCATCCGGGTCTTCCCGATCCCGCCGGACCCGGTCAGGGTCACCAGCCGGCCGCGCGACAGCAGCGCCCTGGCTTCGGACAGCTCACGCCGCCGCCCGATGAACCGGGTCGTCTCGGCAGGCAGCGTGCCGGCCTCCTGCACATGGCCTCCCATGCTCCGCACCCTAGCCGCCCCCACCAGAGCGGGCAAACACGTGTACGGACTGGCATATGGCGCCATACCGAACAGTCTTCATGCAACGTCTCATATCGCCTGGGGTCTTCCACTGGCCACGGACGATGCCCGCCCCACAGCCGCACGCATGGGTGGGTGGGGGCCGTGCCGTCGTCGGCATGGCCCCCACCAGCGGTAGGCCTCAGGCGCCGTGCCGGCTCAGGAAGTTGGTGATGAGCTGCTGCCACTCCTCGGGCCGCTCGACCATGGGCAGGTGGCCGGTGGGGATCTCCGCGAACTCGGCGCCGGGGATCGACTCGGCGAGCCGCCGGTGCAGGGCGGGGGGAGCCAGGTGGTCGACGGTGGTGGAGATGACCAGTGTGGGGACGCGGATGCCGGCGAGGTCGTCGCGAACGTCTATCCGCCGGACCAGGTCGGCGTGCTCCACGGTGCCCTCGGCGATGTCGGCGGCGGCGTAGGTGAGGGCCTCTTCGAGCTGTTCGGCGGGCATGGCCTCCATGGCCTGGGGGCTGAGGGCGTGCGGGAAGAGGAACTCGCTCACCAGGCGGTTGTCGCCGGTGGCGGCGAGCTTGCCCCAGAGCCGGACGGTGAGGGCCTGCTGGTTGTTGGGGTGGGCCATGGTGGCGGACAGGGCGAGGGCGGTGACGCGCTCGGGGTGGCGGGCGGCGGCACGGATCGCGACGGGGCCGCCGAGGGAGTAGCCGTGCAGGGCGAAGGTCTCCAGGCCCTCGGCGACGGCGGCGGCGACGAGCTGGTCGGCCAGGTCGTCCAGGGACAGCGGCGTGGTGGAGCGGGGGGTGCTGCCGCTGCCGGGGTAGTCGACACCGACCACGGTGTGGTGGGCGGCCAGGCCGTCCAGGATCGGGCCGTAGGTACCGGTGATGCTGCTGCCGGCACCGTGGGCCAGAGCCAGGCCCGGACCGGAGCCCACGACGGTACGGGCGTAGGTCGCCTCGGGAAGGGTGCGTGCGGACATCAGTGCTCATTCCTTACGGGTGGTGGTGATCAGCGGGGTGGGGGCAGCGGGCTGCCGCGGTGCGCGGCCGCCATCACCCGCTGAAGCACCAGCAGGGCCCCGCCCCCGAACTCCGCCGCCCACCACTCTCCCGGCGCACCGCGGTCCTGAGCAGGTGAGAAATACCCGCATCACTACCTGCTCCGCGCATACCTGAACGCCGCATGCCACCTGGCATTACGGCTGTTGGGGCCGACGGCTCGTCGGAGCGGCGGCGCCTCGCCCCCACTGACCGGGATTGACGGGCCGCCCCGGGCTCGGCTCCGGACTACCCGGCCGCCCCGTCGGCACGCGCCGGTCACACCCTCCGGGCAGACTGGCGTCATGCCTGAATTGCCGGAAGTCGAGTCACTCGCCCGGTTCCTCGCCGACCGTCTGGCCGGGCGGGCCGTCGGCCGGGTGTACCCCGTGGCCGTGCATGCGCTGAAGACCTACGACCCGCCGGCCACCGCGCTCGAAGGGGGTGCGTGCGAGGGGGTGACGCGGCACGGGAAGTTCCTGGACCTCCGGGTGGGGGCGCTGCATCTGGTGCTGCACCTGGCCAGGGCGGGGTGGGTGCGGTGGAACGACACCCTGCCGGCGGTGCCGCCGCGGCCCGGGAAGGGGCCGCTGGCGCTCCGGGTGCGGCTCGCCGGTCCGGACGACGGGGCGGGGTTCGATGTGACCGAGGCGGGGAGTCAGAAGCACCTCGCCGTGTATGTCGTACGGGATCCGCAGGAGGTGCCGGGGGTGGCGCGGCTCGGGCCCGATCCGCTCGGCGAGGACTTCACCCTGGCCGCCTTCCGTGCGCTGCTGGAGGGCGAGCGCCGGCAGATCAAGGGCGTGCTCCGGGATCAGCGTGTGCTGGCGGGGATCGGCAACGCCTACTCGGACGAGATTCTGCACATGGCCCGGATGTCGCCGTTCAAACTGGCCGCGACGCTCTCCGGGGAGGAGGTGGAGCGGCTCTACGCGGCGGTCGGGAGCACGCTCACGGAGGCGGTCGAGCGGTCCCGCGGGCTGGCCCTGAAGGACCTCAAGGCGGAGAAGAAGAGCGGGCTGCGGGTGCACGGGCGGAAGGGGGAGCCGTGCCCGGTCTGCGGGGACACGGTGCGCGAGGTGTCGTTCAGCGATTCGGCGCTCCAGTACTGCCCCACCTGCCAGACGGGCGGCAAGCCCCTGGCGGACCGGCGGCTGTCCCGGCTGCTGAAGTAGCGGGGACGGCCGCCGGCCCGCCCGGGACGGTCAGTCCGCGGACCGGCCGGACGCCAGCAGCTCCCGGAGTTCGGCCACCGCCTCGCGGAGCCGGTCGGCGAAGGCCTCCATCGGGCCGGCCACCGCCAGGGGGGTGCTCAGGTAGAGGTGGAAGCGGTCGGGCAGCAGGACGTAGGCGACGCCGATACAGCGGCTGCTGGTGGAGCCGAAGCCGAAGTACTGGATGTTCTCGGAGGGGGCGGAGCTGGTGCTCAGGTAGTCGTCCCGCATCGTCAGCCAGCCCGGACTCCGGTAGAGGGCGGGCTGCTCGGTGACGCCGAGTTCCGCGCCGCGCCGCCGCTGGATCAGCTCCAGCTCCCACAGATGCTGCTCGGGGGCTTGGCCGGCCTGGCACTCCTTGGCGCGGGCCACATGCTTCCCGGCGGCGGCCCGGAACGCGGCCCGGCGGTCGTCCGGCGAGACCGCCGGGTCCTCCATCGCGGCGACGAACGCCTGGATCTCCGGGGTGACGACGCGCATCGCCTCGGTCCGGCCGCGCCGCCACTGGCGGGTGGCGATCGATTCGTAGGTGGCGCCGAGGTGTCCCTTGGCCCGCTGATGGGCGAGCTGGTAGGCGAGCTGGACGAAGGCGTCCGGTGAGGCGCCCAGCGCCTTGGCGGTGGTGCTGCCGAAGTCGTCGAAGGAGACGGTGCGGGTGGCGGTGTTCGCCCCGTACTCCGCGAAGGCCTCGGCGGCGTCGCGCACCTGCGCCCGGAGGGCGTCGTCCAGCTCGAAGAGGACCGGCTCCAGGGACGGGAGCCCCTGGGAGCGGGCGCCGGACCGGGCGGAGTGTTCCTCGGCCGGGGCGCTGAGCAGGGCGTCGGTGAAGCTGAGGATGGTGGTCCCGTCCAGCTCGCAGTGCTCCACGTTGATGCCCGCCCGGCCGTCGGCGAAGACGATCAGGGAGACGGCCTTGTCGAACCAGCGGTTGCCGCCGTCGCCGTACAGCAGCCGGTCGCAGGCCTCCTGGACGTCCGCGGGGGCGGTGTCCTCCAGGCAGACGCAGAACAGCGCGGTCTCGATGTCGTCCAGGGCGTCGGCGTTGCGGGGGTGGTGGGCACGCAGGGACTCCCGGGCGGCGGCCCACTCGGCGCGCGCCATGGTGGTGAGGTGGCCGACCGAGGTGCCGGCCGCGGCCGGTTCGGCGCCGGCCTTCTGTACGGCGCGCAGGCCCGCTTCGAGGTCGTCCAGGCTGTGCGGGACCCCGTCCGCGCCGAGCACCTCCATCCGGAACAGGTTGCCGCGGTGGAACACCACGATGTGCCGGGCCTCGGAGGGGCCGGGCCAGGCGTCGGTGTAGGGGCTGCGGACGGTGTCCTGTTCGGTGCCGGGGATCCGGGTGGCGGAGAACAGGAACCGGTTCTGCACCATCGACTGGGGCACGCCCCGCTGCACCACCGGAGGGATGGCCTCCTGGTCGAGCCGGCGCTTGTAGCCGACGGCGCCGGCGATGAGCCCGGCCGCCCGCTCCACCTGCGACTGCGGCTGCCCGGGGGCGGGGTCGCGGAACAGGAAGAAGAAGTTGGCGTTGAGCGCGATCCGGTCCCGGCGGCCCAGATAGCGGTACGGCCAGAAGGTGTCGAGCCAGCTGTGGACGCCCTCCGTGGCGTCGTACT
>Ga0207426_1002070_pt1 | contig 13922 bp, 9 predicted proteins | sample AraplaMF_Cvi_mMS_FD_184265 | JGI IMG/M metagenome (GOLD analysis project Ga0207426, IMG submission 184265) | Arabidopsis root microbial communities from the University of North Carolina, USA - plate scrape MF_Cvi_mMS (SPAdes) (version 2) | ecosystem: Host-associated > Plants > Roots > Endosphere ...
ATCAACCCTTGCAGAAAGAATGACGATGAAGAACATTTCTCCCCCGCTTGCGCTCACGATGGGCGACGCCTCCGGTATTGGGCCGGAGATCGTGGCCAAGGTACTTGCGAAGGGCGGCGAGCGCGTCGTCGTGTTCGGCAGCCATGTGGTCATGCTGGATGCCGTGCGCCGGCTGAGCTTGAACATCGAGGTGCGGCGCATCGACGCACCCGGTGCCGCTCAATTCCAGCCGGGGACGATTGAAGTCATTGAAGCCACCCGGATCATTGAGCCTCCACCGATCGGAAAAATCAGCGCGATTTCCGGACAGGCGGCCTTCGATGCGATCGTTTCAGCGATCAGGGCCGCCAGGTCCGGAGAAGTAAGCGGTATCGTCACCGCGCCGATCAACAAGGAGGCGATGGGCACGGCCGGAATTCGCTATCCCGGCCATACGGAAATCCTGGCCGAATACGGTGGTGCTACGCGTGTCGCGATGATGCTGGCCAACGACGACATTCGTACAGTGCTTGTCACGATCCACACGTCATTGCGCAAAGCGATCGAGCAAGCTGATTTCGCCGCTCAGATGTCCGCCATCCGGCTTGCACACGAGGGCGGCAAGGCGCTGGGCATAGCGACCCCGCGTATTGCCGTTGCGGGCCTCAACCCGCATGCCGGTGAAGGTGGTCTCTTCGGAGATGAGGAGATCAGGATCATTCGGCCCGCCATTGAGGCGGCCAGAGAAGAGGGCATCGATGCCAGCGGCCCCCATCCGGGCGACACCGTGTATATGCAGGCGCGCAAGGGCCGGTTCGACGTCGTGGTGGCTCAGTACCACGATCAAGGCCTGATCCCGGTGAAGTATCTCGGCCTTGAAAAAGGGGTGAACATCACACTGGGCCTGCCGTTCGTGCGCACCAGCCCGGATCACGGCACGGCATTCGACATCGCAGGCCTTGGGGTCGCAGACCACGCCAGCCTGGAAACAGCGCTTGCCTACGCAAAGCGCCTTGTAGCCGCGCAAACCACGACCAACCAACTTTGAAAGAAAACCATCATGGGACTTCGTTTCATCTTTATGCTCACGCGCAATGACCGTACGGTCTCGGACGCATCCCAGCAACTCCAGACGGCGCTGAGCCTTGGCGTGCGCCACATCGGGTTCAAGGACATTGGCCTGCCCATCGAGCAGCTCAAAGGCCTCAATGCGGCCATCAAGGCGGGCGGTGCGACCTCTTACCTGGAGGTCGTATCGCTGGACCGCGAAAGTGAAATCGTGTCTGCAAAGGCGGCGGTCGAGATCGGCGTCGACATTCTTCTTGGAGGCACGCGGGTTGACGATGTGCTGCCGATCATCCAAAAAACCGGCATCCGGTACTTCCCGTTTGCCGGCCGCATCACCGGCCACCCGAGCGTGCTGGAAGGCACCATCGAGGAAATTGTCGAAAGTGCCAAGGCGATCGCAGGGCGCGATGGCGTTCATGGCCTGGACCTGCTGGCGTACCGTTCGGCGGAGAACGTGCCCGAGTTGATGAGGGCCGTCTGCGCGGCAGTCTCCAAACCTGTCTACGTTGCGGGCTCAATCGCTACCCCCGAACGAATTGCCATCGTCCAGGGTGCCGGGGCTGCCGGCTTCACGATTGGGACCGCGGCGCTGGATGGCAAATACCCCGCCGATGGGACTAACGTCTCAAGCCAGCTCACGGCGATCATTCGCGACGTCGCCGCCCTCAACAAGCACCTTTCGCCGATTCACAAGCAGCATCTGCTAACCGCAGCTGACGGGCTTCATGCGCCTGCGGCACCCAAAGTGGAGGGAACGATCAACAACATGCAGCTCAAGGTCGCGAAGTTCAATGGGCCCTCCGACTGGTCGTTTCGTCAGTATGACGATGGGCTGTTCTTTGTGCACCGGGGTCGCCTGCTCATGAAATTTCGGGACCGTGAAGAGCTGATCGAGCAGGGCGAATTCATCGTCGTGCCGCGTGGCGTTGAACACTGCGCGGTGGCCCTGGATGGGGAGGCCAGTGAAGTGTTGCTGGCAACTGGGGCCTCAGCACCTTTCAGACCCAACGGCTGGAATTAGCCAGGCTTTCGGTGAAACTGGCGGCCCGCCTGGGAAGGTCGGTACAAGCTGCCTTGCATGGGTTGCCTTCCGCAGCTGGATGGTTCTCCGGATCAATCTTCAACCTGCGTGCCATGCTCGCCACCTGGACACGGTGGCGGGATAGTTGCGCACATAGGCCGCCTCGATCCCGTGCCGGTGGGCTCGACGGCCGAGGGCAGCACGTTGTGCGACTGGCCGCCATAGCCGCAAAGGAATCCGGCCAGGACGCGAAGCATCGCGCACACCGCCTTGCTTATCCAGGCGGCGAGGCGATTTCGAGCGCCCTGGCAATGGCCCGCTTCAGCGCCAGCAGCGTAGGCGCCAGCTCCTCCACCACGGCCTCAAAAGCTTCCGCCGAAGACAGGCTCACATTGAGGGCGTAGTGCGCACCCTCAAACACCAGAGGCGCCGCCACGGCGACCACCTCCGCCTGCCAGGATGCGGCGCAATAGCCGTTTGTCGCGACGGCTTTCGTCGCAGTTTCAATTTCCGCCTGCAGGGCCTTCCACTGTTGCGGCCTCGCCTTGCGGAAATGCGCCATCAGCGCCTTTCGCTTCGCTTCGGGGGCGCTGGCCAGGTAGGCGCGGCCCAGCGAGGTGATCTCCATCGGCACCCGCTGGCCGGACACGACCGAACGCAGTGAAGGCCGCCGGTTATAGCGGATGGATTCGAGATACACCATCTCGTCGCGGTCGGGCGCCGCCAGGCCCACGTTGATCCTGTTCGCCTCGGCGGTTTGTTTCATGTGGGGCGCGGCAATCGCCAGCAGGGACGAGCCGGTGCGCATGGCGTGCGAAAAGCTCAGCACCGCCGGCGCAAGCCTGAAGGAGCGGCTGCGCCTGTCGACCTGCAGCATGCCGCTGGCCACCAGGGTCTGGGTGAGCCGGCTCACGGTGGAGCGCGACAGGCCGGTCCGTTCGGCGAGGTCCGCGTTGCCGAGCAGCTCGGAGCCGGGACGGAAGGAGCGCAGGATCTCGATGCCGCGTTCCAGCGAGCGGTTGGCGGGCGATATGCCGGGCTTTTCCTCGCGCAATGTGGCGGAGTGGATGGTGGCGTTGATGGCGGCGTTCATGGTGGCCTTCACGGTGGGTTTTCCGAAAAACCGGTTTCATGCATTGGAACCCAAGGCCCCCGCCTTGCCCATCAGTAATTCCACTCCTTGGAATTCGCACGGTGCCTGAAAAGCAGGCCGAGGCTAAGCTGGCGGCATTAAACCAAGGAGACAAGACATGGCTTTTTCACTTCAGTCCGGCATGGCCCGGCTTGCCTTTTTTGCCGCCGCGGCGGCGGTGTTCACCACGACCAGCGCGCTGGCCGCCTTTCCCGAGCGGCCCATCAAGCTGGTTGTGCCTTTCGCGCCCGGCGGCGGCACGGACGCCGTTGCGCGCGGCGTGGGCACGGGCATGGCACAGGTGCTGGGCCAGCCGGTCATCATCGACAACAAGCCGGGCGGCGGCACCATCATCGGCAGCGACGTGGTGGCCAAGAGCGCGCCCGACGGCTACGCGCTGGTGGTGGCCACCTTCGCCCATGCGGTGAATCCCGTCCTGATGCCCAAGCTGCCGTTTGATACGCAAAAGGCTTTCTCCCCCGTGATCCTGCTGGCCCGCGGCCCCAACATCCTCGTGGTGCGCGCCGACAGTCCCCTGAAAACGACGGCCGACGTGCTGGCCGCCGCGCGCGCCAATCCGGGCAAGCTGACCTACGCCTCGCAGGGCAACGGCACCTCGGCGCACCTGGCCGGCGAAATGTTCGCCAACCTCGCCAAGGTGCAGATGGCCCACATTCCCTACCGCGGCGCCGGCCCCGCCTTGACCGACCTCCTCGGCGGGCAGGTGGACATGATGTTCGCCACGGCTGCGGCGGCCATGCCGCAGATCGCGGGCGGCAAGCTGCGCGCCATCGCCGTCACCACGCCGCAGCGCGCGCCGACCCTGAAGAACGTCCCGGCCATTGCCGAAACGGTTCCGGGCTATTCGGTCGAGAGCTGGTATGGGCTTTTCGCGCCGGCGCGCACGCCCGCGGCGGTGATCACAAAGCTGAATGCCGCCGCGCGCAAGGCGACGGAGTCGGCGGAATTCCGAAAGTTGATAGAGCCCGAAGGCCTGGCCGCCAGCGGCGGGACGCCAGCGGAACTTGACGCCTTCGTGCGCGCGGAAACGACTCGCTGGGCTCGCATCATCAAGGAAAACAACGTAAAGATCGACTGACATGAACTACACCTACCTACAACTGCAGGCCGAGCGCGGGATCGCCACGCTCACGCTGAACCGCCCCGACAAGCGCAACGCCATGAGCGACGACATGCGCGGCGAATTCATCCATGCGCTGGAGCGGGTGCATGCCGACAAGGCCATACGGGCGCTGGTGCTCACGGGCGCGGGCAAGGCCTTCTGCGCGGGTGGCGACATCGCGGGCATGGAGCGCCGCATGAATGCGCCCCAGGGCGAGGTCGGCTTCAACGGCTGGCACCGCCAGCAGCGCGTGCACCACACGCAGGCGCTGCTCCACACCATGCCCAAGCCGGTGATCGCGGCCGTCAACGGCGCCGCGTCGGGCCTGGGGGCCGACACCGCGCTGGCCTGCGACTTCATCATCGCCAGCGAATGGGCCAGCTTCAGCTGGTCCTACATCCACCGGGGCATCATTCCCGATGGCGGCGGGATGTACTTTCTGCCGCGTCGCGTCGGCCTGCCCAAGGCCAAGGAGCTGATCTTCACCGGCCGCAAGGTGGACGCCGACGAGGCGCTGGCACTCGGCATCGCCGACCGCAAGAGCACGGCCGACCGATTGCTGGCCGATGCGCAGGCCTGGGCCGCTGAGCTGACCATCGGTTCCGCTACGGCCCTGGCCCTGGGCAAGACCATCCTCAACCAGAGCTTCGAGCTTTCCGCGCAGCAGGTGTTTGCCCAGGGCAGCCAGGCGCAGGGCATCTGCTACACCAGCACCGAACACCGTGAGTCGGTCATGGCGTTTTTGGCCAAGTCGTCCGCAAAACAATGACAAAAAACATGGATTCCATCACCCGCCTTCTCCAGCCCCGCAGCGTCGCAGTGATCGGCGCCTCGGGCGACCCTTCCAAGACGGCCGGCCGGCCGGTGTCCTACCTGCTCAAGCACAACTTCCCGGGGCAGATTTATCCGATCAACCCCAAGCTGGAGCGCATCGGCGAATTGCGTTGTTACCCGGACGTGGCCTCGCTGCCCGGCGTGCCGGACGTGGGCATCGTGCTGCTGGGCGCCGAACGCGCGCACCTGGCCGTTCGTGACCTGGCAGCGCGCGGTTGCGCGGCCGCCATCGTGCTGGCAAGCGGTTACACCGAAACTGGCGAGGAGGGCGCGCGCCGCCAGAAGCAGTTGCTGGAAGCCGCTGGTTCCATGCGCATCCTCGGGCCCAACACCATAGGCCTGGTCAACCTGAGCGACGACATCGTGCTGTCGGCCACCGGCGCGCTGGAGATGGAACACTTCACCAAAGGCGACATAGGCGTGGTGTCGCAAAGCGGCGGCATCCTGGGCGCGCTGCTGTCGCGCTCGGCCGCGCGGGGCATAGGCCTGTCCAAGCTCATATCCACCAGCAACGAGGTGGACCTGGAGCTGGCCGACTTCATCCATGCGCTGGTGGACGACGAGGCCACCAAGGTGATCGCGCTCTACGTGGAGGCCGTGCGCAATCCCGAAAAATTTCGCGAGGCGGCGCTCAAGGCCGCGCGCGCGGGCAAGCCCATCGTCGCCTTCAAGATCGGCCGTTCGGAGGCGGGCGCCCAGGCGGCTGTCTCGCACACCGGCGCGATGGCCGGTGCGGACCGCATGTACGACGCGCTGTTCCGCCGCTGCGGCGTGATACGGGCGCAGACCTTTGCCGACCTGCTGGACGTTCCCGCGGCGCTCGTCACGGGCCGCTCGCTCAAGGGCAGGCGGGTCGCCATCCTGACTTCCACCGGCGGCGCCGGCACGCTGGTGTCCGACAGCCTGGGCGTGTCGGGCTTCGAGACGCCGGCGCCCGACGCGCAGACGGGCGCCGCCCTGCGCGCCCTGCAGACCGGGGACCATGCGGCGCTGGACCGCAACCCCATCGACGTGACGCTGGCCGGACTGCAGCCCGACCTGCTGCGCGGCGCCATCAAGGCGCTGCTTGCGAGCCCCAGCTACGACGCATTGGCCATCATCGTCGGCTCTTCCAGCCTGGCCATGCCCGAGCTCATGGCCGGCGCGATCCAGGACTGCCTGCCGCTGTCGGACAAACCCGTCATCGCCTATGTGAGCCCGCACGCGCCCGAGGTGGCCGCGCTGTTGACGCGGCGCGGCGTTCCCGCTTTCGCTGCCGCGGAGAGCTGCACATCGGCGCTGCAGGGCATGCTGCAATGGAGCGAATGGAAGGCGCCTGAAGCGGCTGATGCGGTTGGAGCGGTTGAGGAAGCGCCAAACGTTCCGCTCAAGGATCTGCCAACCGGCTCGCTGGACGAAGCCGAGGCCAAGCAGCTCTTCGCGCGATTCGGCATTCCCTGTGCTCGCGAGTCCGTGGTTGAAACCGCCGCCGAGGCCGAGCGTGCCGCGCGCGAGCTGGGCGACAAGGTGGTGCTGAAAATTCTCTCGCGCGAGATCACGCACAAGAGCGACGTCGGCGGTGTGGCCGTGAACGTCTCGCCGCAGCAGGCGGGCGAACGGCTGCGCGCCATGGCCGACGAGGTGCAAACCCGGGCCGGCGTGCGGCCGGGCCGCTTCCTGGTCCAGGAGATGGTGGCCGGCGGGACGGAGCTGATCCTCGGCATGCACAGGGACCCGCTGGGCACGGCCATCCTGCTGGGCATGGGCGGCGTGACGGCCGAGCTCTTCAAGGACACCACCATGCGGCTGCTGCCGGCGCTAGGCGGCCTTTCGCGGGCCGAGGCGCTTGCCATGGCGCAGGAGCTCAAGACCTGGCCGCTGCTCGACGGCTTTCGCGGCCGGCCCAAGTCCGACGTGGAGGCCCTGGTGGATGCGATTGTGGCCTTCTCGCGCATGGCGGCGCAGCTCGGCGACCGGCTGGTGGAGGCCGAGATCAACCCGGTGTTTGTGCTGCCGAAAGGCTCGGGCGTGCGCGCCGCCGACGGCGTTGTCGTGCTGCGTTAAAGGCCGCGGCCGCTCCCGCCGGAGCGGTCCCACTTCTCTCCTCCAAGACCATGACCAGAACCGTTCACCTTGAACGCGACGCTGACGTCGCCGTCATCCTCATCGACAACCCGCCGGTCAATGCCGGGTCGGCCGAAGTCCGCGTCGGCCTGCTCTCGGCCATCCGCAGCGTGCAGGCGGACCCGCAATACCGGGCCGCGGTGCTGATGGGGGCAGGCAGCACCTTCATCGCCGGCTCCGACCTGCGTGAATTCGGCCAACCCCTGCAGGAGCCGCAACTCCCCACGGTGATCGAAGCCATCGAGGCCTGCGGCAAACCGGTGATTGCTGCGCTGCACGGCGCGGCGCTGGGCGGAGGCTTCGAGCTGGCGCTGGGCTGCGACGCACGGATCGCCCAAGCCGGCGCTGTGGTCGGCCTGCCGGAAGTGACGCTGGGCATCATCCCCGGCGCCGGAGGCACGCAGCGGCTGCCTCGCGTGGTCGGCATGGCGCGCGCGATCCGCATGATCTGCACGGGCGAAAGAATTCCCAGTGAGCAGGCGCTTGAGATGGGCCTTGTTGACGCCGTCACCACCGGTGACTTGCGCGAGGCTGCCGTTTCGTTTGCCCGCCAGGCTGTCGGCAAGACTTTGCTGCGCGAACGACCACTGCCTTTTAGCGACGAGGCGGAGATTGAAGCGGCGGCAGCTCAGGCCCGCAAGGCAGGCCGCAATCGTCCCGCCGTGCTGGCCGCGATTGAAGCCGTGCGCGCTTGCGCGACGCTGCCTTTCGAGGACGCGCTGGGGCTGGAGCGCGGCGCCTTCCAGGCCCTGCGCTTGTCGCGGGAAGCGCGTGCGCTGCGGCACATTTTTTTCGCGGAGCGCGAAGCGGGCAAACTGCAGCCGGCCCCTGAAGCCGGTCCCCGCCCCGTGCAGCACCTAGGTGTCATAGGTGCGGGAACCATGGGCTCGGGCATTGCGATCGCGGCGCTTGACGCGGGCCTGTCGGTGCTGCTGCTGGAGCAGGATGCCGCCGCGCTGGAGCGCGGTGTGGCGCGCATCCGTGAACACTGCGAGTCCCGCGCGGCCGCAGGCAAGATAAGCCGCAAGACGGCGAGCGATTGCCTGGCGCGGCTACAGGCCTCGACCGACTGGGCGGCGCTTGGGGCATGCGACCTCGTCATCGAAGCCGTGTTTGAAGACCTCGCCGTCAAGCGCGAAGTCTTTTCCCGGCTGGACCGCTTCGCGCGGCCCGGCGCCATCCTCGCATCCAATACCTCCTACCTCGACCTCGATGCCATCGCAGAAGCCACCGCCAGGCCGCAGGACGTCATCGGGCTGCACTTCTTCAGCCCGGCCAACCTCATGCGGCTGCTGGAGGTGGTGCGAGGCCGCGCGACCGCGCCTGACGTGCTTTCGACCGGGCTGGCGCTGGCCAGGCGCCTGCGCAAGCAGCCGGTGGTGACGGGCAACGCGTTTGGTTTTGTCGGCAACCGCATCTTCTCGGCTTATCGCCGCCAGTGCGAGTTCATGCTCGAAGAAGGCGCGCTGCCCGAGCAGGTCGATGCCGCGCTGGAGGCCTTCGGCTTTGCCATGGGCCCCTTCGCAGTGGCCGACCTTTCCGGCCTGGACATTGCCTGGCGCATGCGCAAGAGCCAGGCCGCCACACGCGACCCGAAAGCGCGCTATGTGCGCATTCCAGACCTTCTTTGCGAAGCGGGGCGCCTGGGCCGCAAAAGCGGCGCGGGCTACTATCTTTATGAAGCCGCCGGCGGCAATTCGCGCGGACGGCCCGATCCGCGGGTGCGCGCGCTGATCGAGTCCACCGGCCTGGCTGCGGGACTGGAGCGCCGCACACTGGCGGCGGAAGAAATCCAGCGCAGGGCGCTGCTTGCCATGGTGAACGAGGCCGCCCTCTTGCTGGCCGAGGGCGTGGCCCAGCGGCCCGGCGATGTGGACGTTGTGCTTGCCAACGGCTGCGGCTTTCCGCGCTGGGAGGGCGGCCCGGTTTTCTGGGCCCGTGAGAGAGGGCTTGAGGCGCTGCGCGCCGACCTGCAATGGCTCGCGGAACTCAGTGGCCCTGGCTTTGTGCAGGGCGATCCCCGCCATCTGCTTCAGGAGGACATCTGAGATGTTTGCAACACAGGTCTTTGCGCGCCATGCGGCGCAATGCAAGGCACAGCCGCTGCCATCCGAGGTCATGCACCATGCCAAGCGCGCGGTGGTCGACTGGTACGCCTCGGTCTACCCCGGCCTGTCGGCCGAACCGGTGCCGCGCCTGGAAGAGGTGCTGGCCGACGACCTGGACCACGGCCGCGCGCGCCTGATCCTGGGCCGCCCGGCGACACCGCGCGCCGCGGCCTTGATCAACGGCGCGGCCGCGCATGCGGCGGAAGTGGACGACAGCTTTCGCGAGGCCATGTACCACCCCGGCGCCGCGACGATTGCCGCAGCCCTGGCGGCGGCGCAGGCGGCCGACGCGACGGGCAGGGATTTGCTGCGCGGCATCGTGCTCGGCTACGAGGTGTCGACGCGCATCGGTGTGGTCCTGGGACGCGGGCACTATAAATACTGGCACAACACGGGCACGGTGGGCACTTTTGGCGCCGCGGCGGCGGCCGGCGCCTTGCTCGGCCTGAATGAACTGCAGTTTGCGCACGCGCTGGCCACGGCGGCAACCTTCGCGGCCGGCCTGCAACAGGCTTTCCGCATGGACTCGATGTCCAAGCCGCTGCACGCGGGGCGGGCAGCGGAGGCCGGCCTGCTCGCGGCCCAGCTGGCCGCGCGCGGCGTCACGGGCTCGCTGGATGTGCTCGACGGCGAAGCGGGGCTGGGCGCCGCCATGAGTTCGAATGCCGACTGGTCGCGCGCCGGCGCCACGCTGGGGCAGGACTTCCACATCACCCGCATCACCTTCAAGAACCACATCGGCTGCGGCCACAGCTTTCCCTCCATCGACGGCGCGCTGGAGCTGCAGCGGCTGCACGGCTTTCGTGCTCAGGACATCGAAAGCGTCCGCATCGGCACCTACAAGCCGGCGCTGGACATCGCCTGCTACACCCGGCCCGCATCGGCCAACGAGGCGCGCTTCAGCATTCCCTATGTGGTCGCGACGGCCCTGGTGCATGGCAGCGTGCGCATGGCCGCCTATGAGCCGCAGCGCCTGCGGGATCCGGCCACGTTGGACTTGCTGGAGCGAATCAACATTGGCGTCGACCCCGAACTGGATGCGGCCTTCCCCGGCCGGCGCTCGGCGCGGGTGGAGGTCGTGCTGCGCGACGGCAGGCGGCTTACCCACCTGCAGCCCAACCGCAAGGGCGACCCCGAACTCCCGCTGAGCGACGCCGACCTTGAGAACAAGCTGCTGGAACTTGCCTCGCCCGTGATCGGAGCCGACGCCTCACGCGCGCTCGCCGACCGCCTCTGGAAACTAGACACCAGCCCCACAGCACCATGAGCCGACACGCTTTCATCTGCGATGCCATTCGCACACCCTTCGGCCGCTACGGCGGCGCGCTATCGCCCGTGCGTGCCGACGACCTGGGCGCCATTCCCATCGCCGCCTTGATGGCCCGCAACCCGCGCGTCGACTGGCAGGCCGTCGCCGACGTGGTCTACGGCTGCGCCAACCAGGCCGGTGAGGACAACCGCAATGTGGCGCGCATGAGCGCGCTGCTGGCCGGTTTGCCGCTGGAGGTTCCCGGCTCCACGGTCAACCGGCTGTGCGGTTCCGGCCTGGATGCGCTGGGCACAGCGGCGCGCGCCATCAAGTCCGGTGAAGCCGGCCTGATGATCGCCGGCGGCGTTGAAAGCATGAGCCGCGCGCCCTTTGTGATGCCCAAGGCGGAGGCCGCATTCTCCCGGGCGAATGCGGTGGAGGACACGACCATAGGCTGGCGTTTCATCAATAGGCTGATGAAGGAAACATACGGCGTCGACTCCATGCCGCAGACCGCCGAAAACGTCGCCACCGACTACCGCATCGAGCGTGAGGCGCAGGACAGAATGGCCCTGGCCTCGCAGCAAAAAGCGATTGCCGCGCAGAAAAGCGGTATCTTTTCCACCGAGATCGTGCCGGTGAGGATCGCGCAGAAAAAAGGAGCGCCGATCCTCATCGAGCACGATGAACACCCGCGCGAAACATCACTTGAAACACTGGCCGGGCTCAAGGGTGTTGTCAGGCCCGACGGCACGGTGACGGCCGGCAATGCCAGCGGCGTGAACGACGGCGCCTGCGCCCTGCTGCTCGCGGATGAGCCCGCAGCCGCGCGACACGGCCTCACGCCACGGGCCCGCATCGTCGCGATGGCGACGGCAGGCGTCGCACCCCGGGTGATGGGCATAGGCCCAGCCCCCGCCACACAAAAGGTGCTCGCGCTCGCTGGCCTGTCGCTGGCGCAGATGGATGTGATCGAGCTCAACGAAGCCTTCGCGGCCCAGGGCCTCGCGGTGCTGCGCCTGCTGGGGCTGCAAGACGACGACCCGCGTGTCAACCCGAACGGCGGCGCCATCGCGCTGGGCCATCCCTTGGGCGCATCGGGCGCGCGCCTGGCCACCACGGCGGTGAACCAGCTGCACCGCGCAAGCGGGCGCTACGCGCTGTGCACCATGTGCATTGGAGTGGGGCAGGGCATCGCCGTGATCCTGGAGCGTGTTTAAGGGGAGGGCCAGGTCGGGCCGAAAAGGCCCTCGCCTTGCACGCTAGATGACTCCTTCAGACCTGAAGCGCCGTATCTCACCGCTTGAGTAGCCCAGGCTGCCCAGGATGTTTTCGTTCTGGGCACCGGCAGCCTGGGGCAGTGTGTCGACGCCGACCTCGCAGCCGGAGAGCCGGAAGGCCGCCGTGGGGACCGACAGGCCATCCAGCGGCCCCGCTTCATCCGAGAAGCGGTGCAGCACATCGCGGCCCTGGATATGTGGGTCTTCCAGCATGGCTCCCATGCGCTGGACACGCGACACCGGCACACCCGCCGCGCGAAGAGCGTGTTCCCAATGCTCCGCGGGTTGCGTGGCAATGATGTTTTCCAGCGCCTCGAATTCGACTGCGTAGGCGCGGATGCGTTCGCGGTTGTTCGACTTGACCAGGTCGCTGCGCCCCAGCGCCTCCCACAGCCTCTTTTGCTGGCGCAGGTTGGAGGCCGAGATCATCAGGGGCGCATCCTCGGCCTGGTAGCAGCCTATGGTGGCGAAGGGGTAGCGGTTGCCTTTTTGTTCCGGATGCGAGCCGTTCCAGAGATAGCCCGTGACATGGGAGCTGCAAAGAATCAGGGCCACATCGGACATCGCCACTTCCACGAACTGGCCGCGGCCGCTGTCCCTGCGGTGCAAGAGCGCGGCAAGAATGGCCGCGGCGGCCGTCGTGCCGGTGGCGTAGTCCACCACGGGCGCGCCGCATTTGACGGGTGAAGCGCCTGCATCGCCCGTCATGGCCATCATGCCCGAGTAGGCCTGGATCACGCCGTCGTAGGCGGTGAGCTCGCGTTTGGGACCGGTGCTGCCAAAGGCCGAGATGGAGCAGTAAACCAGCTCGGGCTTCAGGGCCGAGAGTTCGGCATAACCCAGGCCGAGTGCGTCGAGCGCGCCGGGGCGGTAGTTCTCGAGCAGCACGTCCGCGGTCAGCACCAGTTCGCGGAGCAACTCGCGTCCCATCGGGGTTTTCAGGTTCAAGGTCAAAGACTGCTTGTTGGCCCCCTGGGCGAGAAAGGCCGTTCCCATTCCCTCGTCGCTCAGCGCGTGGTCCGAGCCCTGGAACCTGGCCTGGTCCGGTTCGTCGGGCGCCTCGATCTTGATGACTTCCGCGCCCATCACCGCGAGCTGGTAGCCCGCGAAGGGGCCGGCCAGCACATGGGTCAGGTCAAGGACGCGGATTCCCTGCAGCGCCTTGGGGCCTGAAGAAGCTTTACCTGGTGATGACATGGTTCTTTACCAGCCTGGACCAGCGGGCGATTTCAGCGCGCACATAGGTTTCGTAGTCCGCCGGTGTTCCCGTCTGCACGACCATGCCTTCATGCACCAGCTTGGACCTGAAAAATTCCGTGGCCGCCGCCTTGCGAACGGCGGCGTTCAGCTTGTCGATCACGGCTTTGGGGGTGCCCGCGGGCGCATGGATGCCATACCAGCCCTCAGTCGCGTAGCCGGGAACGCCGGCTTCCACCATGGTGGGCATGTTGGGGTACGCGGTCGAACGCGCGGCGGAGCTGACGGCCAGCGCCCTGAGTTTGCCCGCGTCGATAAAACTTCCCACGGAGCCGGAAGTGCCGAACAGGATGTCCGTCTGTCCGCCCAGCAGGTCGGTGAGCGCGGGTGCCGACCCCTTGTAGGCCACATGCTGCAGGCGAACCTTGCCCAAGTCTTCGAGCAAGGCGCCTGCCAGGTGCGAAGAGGTTCCGTTTCCGGGCGAGGCGTAACTCAGCTTGCCGGGGTTTGCCCTGGCTGCATCAAGCACGTCCTTGACCGTCTTGTAGGGGCTCTCGGCCCGCACCACCAGCACATTGGGTGAGCGCACAAGCATGGCCACGGCGGTGAAGTCTTTTTCGGTGGAGTAGGGCAGTTTTTCCGCCAGGCTGGGATTGACGGCGTGCGCGATCGAGGACAGCAGCAGCGTGTAGCCATCTGGCACGCTCTTGGCGACAAGGTCGGAGCCGATGACGGTTCCGGCGCCTGGCTTGTTGTCCACGATCACAGGCTGGCCCAGGTCCTTGGCCAGTTCCACCGAGAGTGTTCGGGCAATGAGGTCGGCGCCGC
>Ga0207426_1002071_pt1 | contig 13913 bp, 5 predicted proteins | sample AraplaMF_Cvi_mMS_FD_184265 | JGI IMG/M metagenome (GOLD analysis project Ga0207426, IMG submission 184265) | Arabidopsis root microbial communities from the University of North Carolina, USA - plate scrape MF_Cvi_mMS (SPAdes) (version 2) | ecosystem: Host-associated > Plants > Roots > Endosphere ...
CTGGTCCTTTCAGGAAATTCGCAATCCACTTCTGGGTGATCAGCTGCACCAGTGTACCATTGTATTGTACAGATGCCTGTGCCAGGTAAGTGGCTTTTGCAGTGGCAGAAATACCATAGGCATCCAGCGATGCACTGATACCCTTATTATATAATGAAGCAGCTGTTTCACCACTCATCGTTACCTTACCCTGCTGTATCACTTCTGCCAGGATAAAACACTGCTCTGCATAACTCATCATACTCGCCTTGAGCAGATCGCTCTGGTTGGCATAGAAGATCGCTGCCATTTTGGAGATGTGCGTCTCACCACCATTATAATCATAAGGAGAAGGGATGGCATTTGGTACACCTACATACGTATTCGGATCTACGGTGTAACCTGTAGCACTTGATACCGGTGCTGCCCAAACAGGTAATCTGGGATCGTTCAAACGCAGCAGGGTGTCTACGATCTCCTTACTGGGTTTGTACTTGTCAATCTCAGTAGCTTTATAGTTCAGGTTACCACCCGGCCAGCTATCACTTGCATTCACACCTAAATATTTCAGCGCTGCATCATCACTATTACTTTCAAACAAAGGATACTTTGTCGGATTGTTCAGCATGTTCTGCATTTCAGTATACGCAGTAGTAGATTTTTTTGCGATGCGCAGCAGCAAACGAAGGTGCAGTGCATTGGCAAATTTTCTCCATTTCAATGCAACTCCACCATACAGGATATCGTAGGTTGCATCGATGGTCTGCGTGTTAGCAGCCAGCGTATCATTAGCTGCTGTAAGTGTGGCCAGCAGCGAAGGATAGATATCCTCCTGCTGATCATATTTGGGATGTACTATACTACTGTCTTTAGATAGTAAGGCCTCACTGTAAGGTATATCTCCATATAGATCTGTAATATAAGCGAAGTTGAAAACCCTGATGATATCTGAGATCGCTGTGTACTGCAACATACCATTTGCCGCGGCCAGATCATGAAAGGTCTTATTGTAGGTCAGTGCACCATAATACCCATCCCAGGTTTTACCAGCCCAGCCAAACAGGTCATCTGCTTCATTTCGTACCTTCGTAATATATCGTGCAGCTTCTCCTGGCTTGTCCAGGAATGCTTCGTTCTGATAGGGATATGCTGTCTTGACCAGTGCGGTCGAAAGCAGGTATTGCGGATTTATACTTGTCGCCGTATTTGGATCCGTGTTGATTTCCTCAAAGTTCTTTGTACATGCACTTAACAGGAAAAGCACTCCAATGGCATATATCTTTTTCATATAGTTGTCGTATGAATATTAAAAGTTAAGACCCAGTTTCACTCCATAAGAACGGGTGTAAGGCAGTGACCAGCTGGCAGTACCAGGGGTAATGCTTCCGCTTTTGATCGTCATCGCAGTTTCAGGATCGTAGCCTGCACCAGCTGCTGTCCAGCTAAACAGGTTGCGGGCAATCAATGAAACACTCAGGTTTGAGATTGGCAGTCTGCCTGTTTGCTCCTTGCTGAACAGGTAGGTCAGACTTACTTCACGCAGCTTTACATAGGTAGCACTGAAAGTATTACGGGAGTGCATTTTCCAATAGTAGTCACCGTAGTAGCTTTCTGGATCTGTGATGAAGGTATTCTTTACATAACCACCATTGCCATCAGAGATATACCCATCTTCGATCATCCCATCAGTACGGTCGCTGGTACCATCGTTCCAGGCAAGACCACCATGTGCTAAGTCACGACCTTTCAGTGTATTTGTCGTACGCCCGTCAGACAACAGGTTCATAAACATATAAGAGAAGAACTTTCCACCCTGGCGATAATCGATCAGCGTATTCAGTGTGAAGTGACCATAGGTAAAGGTGTTGGTGATACCCAGCGAGAAATCAGGATTGTAGTTACCGATCTTCACAAGGCCGGTAGCATTCTGGCTATGACCTGATTCATCCAGCAGTTCCTTTCCCTTGTAAGGGCCATCCGGAACAGTCGTCCAGGTGTTTCCATACATATCACCCAGTGATTCCCCTTCACGCACCTGGTATTGCATACCTTCGGCAGTGCCCTGCAGGTAAGAAGTGATACCATTGGTCAGGGAAATCACTTTGTTCCTGTTACGGGTGAAGTTTGCACCAATATCCCAGATGAACTTACCGGAGACAGGTGTACCATGTACCGCTACTTCCCAACCCCTGTTGCGGATCTCACCGGCATTGATGATACGTGCGCTATAACCACTTGCCATGGTCGTTGGGATCTGGATGATCTGGTTACGGCTATCGGTAGTATACCAGGTAGCTTCGATGCCCAGCCTGTTGTTGAAGAATTTCAGATCCGTACCTACTTCATAAGAAGTAGCGATCTCAGGCTTCAGGTTATTGTTCTTCAGGGAAGTGCTGAAGGTAGCCATCTTCACCGCACCCCAGTCAGGAGAGCTGAAGCTAAAGCTGTTGTACAGGCTATAAGGATCGGTATCTTTACCTACCTTAGACCAGTTCACTCTTACTTTCGCATAAGAGAGTGCACGGCTTTCGATCTTCAGCATGTCAGAGAGTACTAAGCTCAAAGAGGCAGAGGGATAAAAATAGGAGTTGTGGTTGGCAGGTAATGCACTGGACCAGTCATTTCTGGCACTCAGATCCAGGAATGCATAGCTCTTGTAAGAGAGTTCACCCATGGCATACAAACTGTTGATACGTTTGCTGGCCTTGTAAGAAGCATTGGTAATAGTACCTGCAGCAGCATTGGAGATGTTGTATACACCCGGCATTACCAGTTTGCTGGCAGCCTGCGACTGAGAGTTAGAACGCTGGTCCATGCGGTTACCACCTACGCTTACGAAAAATGCAAGATCTTTAGGAAGACTCTTTTTATAGGTCAGTAAGAAATCTGTATTCTGCTCACTGCCAAATAAGTTACCGAAATAATAAGCACCATAAGGGTTCTGTACAGCACTTACTGCACGCTTGCTCTCATCCGTTTCAGTATACCAGTCAAGACCTGTACGACCCATTAATGTTAAACCTTTTGCCAGCTCCATGGTCAACTGCACGTTGCCGGTTACATGATGGCGGTTGTAAGCATTCGTCAGCTCATTTGCCACGAAGTAAGGGTTATCAGTACTACCCTGATCCTGTGACCACTGCTGGATACCTTCCTTTCCTTCCTGCCAGTAATTCTTCAGCAGTTTGGAATTGATGTTAGCCGGCATCGTATACAGGATGTAGCTGGAGCTACCCCGGTTGAAAGTAGGGCGGTTATTACTGGTATTATTCGTGTAGGCGATATTGGTAGTTACCTTCACTTTAGGGCTCATCTCATAACCGGCAGAGAGGTTGATGTTATTTCTCTGCAGACCTGTATTAGGGGTGATACCTTTATTTTGCAGGTTGGTATAAGAGAGACGGAAATTACTACCCGTGATGGCTACGTTGCTGGTATAGGTAGAACCGGTTTGATAAAAATCTTTTACCCTGTTAGGATAAGCGATCCAATCAGTGGCTACCAGGTCTCCATTTTCATCGGTTGGACTGTTCCACTGAATATGCCTGGAACCATCGTTCAGTTTAGGGCCCCATGAAGCAGTAGATAAAGTATTGGTAGGATCGACAGAACCTGTTGCATCACCTGCGCCAAACTCGCTCTGGAAGTCAGGGAACTGCCATGCTTTGTCATAGAGTGCACTGAAGTTAGCACTTACGTTCAGGCCTTTTTTATTCTTACCATTACCGCTCTTGGTGGTGATGAGGATCACACCGTTTGCAGCACGGCTACCATACAATGCGGCAGCACTGGCACCTTTCAGCACAGTTACGCTGGCGATATCATCAGGACTTACATCGGAGATAGGGCTACCATAGTCCACAGTCACCTGGCCTACAGGTGTGTTCGGACTTCTGTTAGCCGAAGCTACGGGTACCCCATCCACTACGAACAACGGCTGGTTGTTGTTAGCAATAGAGCTGGCACCACGAATGGTGATCAGCACAGAACCACCGGGATCAGAGCTGGCAGAGCGAATATCCACACCCGCTACTTTACCGGAAAGGCTGTTCACAATGTTCACATCCTTTACAGTATTCAGTTTAGAACCATCCATAGTAGCGATAGAATAACCCAGTGCTTTCTCTTCCCGCTTGATACCTAATGCGGTTACCACTACAGCAGAGAGGTCTTTAACATCGGGTGACAACTGCACATTCAGCATTGCAGCACTACCAGCTTTCACCGTTTTGTTTACGAACCCAACAGCGTGGATTACAAGGGTGGTGGCACCATTTACTTCGATGCTGTAATGCCCCTGGTCATCGGCAGTTACCATTTTCTTAGTGTCCTGATCAGTGATCAGTGCACCTGGTATAGGCTCCCCTTTATCGTTGGTGATCGTACCGTTGATGATCTTGTGATCTTCGCCGGTGATTGTAATTGTATTGGAAGTAGTCATACGCTGGATGGCATAATCGGTATGCCCCAGGTGTACAATAGTAAGGCCGAGTGGTTGAAGGGCCTGCGCTACCTTGCTGGCATTGAAAGCACCCTGTTGGGGGAACTGCTCAAGGTATACGAATTTGTTCGCCACAGTGGCGCTGTTGTAGTTAAAGTTCACATGAAAGATGTCTTCCATTTTCTGGAGCGCTGTGGTCAGCGACACCCTTTCACTAACATAGTTATAGGCGATCGGAGCAGCGTAGGCCTTTACCTGCCAGACTTCCAGCAATAGAAGGGCAGTCAGGACAGCGTTCCTGTTCAATTTAAGTTTCATAAAAAATTAATGCGCTTTCTGTTTACGAAGTGTTAATAGCTTATTCGAATACAATAGTATGATTAGCCTGGACTGAAAGCTGGTCATTGTACACTGACCGCATTGCTGCCAGGAGAATATCAGTATTGTTTAAAGGACAGGAGCCTGAAAAGCGTTCGTTTTGTAATTGGGTGCTTTTCCACTGTACATGAAAACCGTAGTTTTCTTCCAGTATGGCTGCGACTTTATATAGTGGCGTATTTTTAAAGATCAGCCGACCGCTTTTCCAGGAGGTGAAAGACTCCGGGTTGATGCGTTCTAATTTTTTGCCATAGGCGTCGAGGCGGATCATTTCGCCGGGTGTCATATCTACACTACCCGCGTTGGCAGCCCAGCCAGCACCGCTTACATTTACTTTGCCTGATTCCAGGAGTACTTCAATGTGTTTTTTACGGTTGTAGATATTGAAGGCGGTACCGAGTACCGCTACATCCATGCCATCGGTGTGTACCTTTAAATGATGGTGTTCACCGCTGAAGTAGGCTTCTCCTTCTACCCATACATCGTGTCCTTTGTATTGAAGGGTAGAGTTGGCATTGAGCAATACTTTCGATCCATCAGGCAGCATAACTTGTTTAGTCATGGCGATGCCTGTGTGGATGGTGGTGCGTTGATTATTAAAATAAATACCTGTTGAGATCAATAATAACAGTGATGCAGCTACTGCGGCCCAACGGTACATGATGATACGGCGGCGGCGACCCAGTGCATGATCGAATCTTTCCTGCATTTCCAGCAGATCAGCAGAAGAAGGTGTGGTGTCGTTTTCTTTCAAAACAGCAAGTAAGGTGAAAGCGGTGCTTACATCATCACGGCGATCCGGGTTGGCTGCTAACCATTGTTCCCAATGTGCGCGGGCCATTTCGTCTGACTGATTTGCCCATGCTCTGAAACTGGGATTTGTCATCAGTTCCGGTATTGTATATTGTTCCTGGTCCATTGTTATTAGTAAGAGGCAGGGAATGATGCGGATACCCTCAGGTTCAATGTAAAGAAATTGTTAACAGCGTTTAATTGTAAATTTCTGCTGTAAAAACGCCCTGGATAGTGGCCTGCGTCTGGCCTTATTAAATTTAAAACGAGACTTCTATAATAATTCAGTGAGTTGTTTATTGCGCGTAATCACCTCACGCATCTCATCAAGCGCTCTATAAATAAGGGTTCTGGCATACTTCACTTCTTTCATAGACATGATTTCAGCAATACTTTCGTAGCCAATATTTTCAAAAAAATAAAGATAGATCGCTTCCCGCTGGCGGTTACTCAGCCCATTGATCACGTGCTGTACCACCTGTTTACGGTTGTTTAATTCCTGTTGTGAAATGATCGGATGATCGGCGGAGAGATCAAGATAAAAGCCATAACTTTCATCACTGCCCAGATCTTCAGTAGACCGGGCTTTCTGCTGACTGATAGCGCGCAGGAGTTTACGACGCACAGCAATCATCAGGTAACTCTTTAAATGCTGCACATTACTACGCCGGGAACGGCTGGTAAATAATTCGATAAAAAAGTCCTGTAATACATCTTTCACCAGGCCCTTATCTTCCGTAAACCTGTTACAGTATTTGAATAGTATAGGGAACCAATAAGCCCACACGCTGTCGAATGCCCGCTTATCCCCTTTGCAAAACTGTTCCCAAAGTTGTATATCATCGTTTTGTCCCACTTCCATACGACTTGAGTAGATGCAAAGCTATTCTATAATGCCGTTGAAGTATATTAACTTTTCGTTAACCATTCTATTTCATTAATTTTACGATACAAACCCAACCATTTAACCTGGATGCCATCATTAAAAAATATTCTGCTGTACCTGTTACTGTTGGTCGCTGCGCCTGCTATTGCCCAAAAAACGGGTAAGATCACCGGGCAACTTGCAGATACCGTCACACACATCACGCTAAAAGATGCCTATATCACTGTACTAAAAGGAACTGCGGTACAGAAATCTGTTTTCTCCAATGCAACAGGAGGATTTAGCTGTGAAAATATACCCTACGGAGATTACACGATTCATATATCTTATTCCGGGCTCGCACCTGTGCGCAGGGATGTTAGTATAGATGCGCAGCATACCCTGCTGAACATGGATACGATCTATATGTTCCTTTCAGCAAAGACCCTGGATACCATTGTGGTAGCCGAGCCGCCCATGGTGATGAAAAAAGATACCTTGGAATATAATGCCAGCCGTTTCCCTACCCGGCCTTATGCGGAGCTGGGTAAACTTGTACAATTGCTACCCGGTATCCAGATGAATAATGATGGTACGATGACCATCAATGGTATTACGGTAGATCAGTTGCTGGTGGATGGAGAGCCTTTCTTTACAGGGGATAAGAAAATGGCGCTGCAGCACCTGCCTGCGGAAATTGTGAAGAAGATCCAGGTGTATAAAACGGATTCATTGAGTAAGTCAGCTAATGGACCCAAGACATTGAATATCGTATTACAGGCAAATAAGCGGAAAGGCACCTTTGGTAAAGGCGGAGCCGGCGCAGGTACCGCTGACACCTACACGCTAACGGGCGATTTGAGCAGGATGAACAGTGGCCAGCAATATTCCGTCATGGGTGACCTGGGCAATGTGGAGCAAGACAGGACGGGCATGGATGCAATGCCAGCGGGAGGTAGTGGTAAACAAAGGCTGCTGAATGGAGCAGCCAACTACCGGGATAGCAGGAATAAAAAATTCATTTTCTCCGGTAGCCTGCAATCGACCGATATGAAGAATGAGACTTCCTCCCGGTCACATACACTGAACATTTATCCGAATGATTCATCTACTATACATGACATGGTTTCGGGAGGTGTGATGACTAACACCAGTAACCAGTTCAATGCAAACCTGAATCTAGGCAAAGGAACTAAGACGTCATTTGCAATGAGTCCGAGCTTCGGCATCAACAAGACAGAGAATATTTCTAGCCAGCAGGCTTCCCAGCAATTTGAAAAAACGGGGGTACAGACCTACCAGACAATGGGTACCAGTAATAGTACGAGTACGGGTACCAGCATTGGAACCAGTATTAATTTTTCCCGCAGTTTCAAACAGATGGGGGAACGCTTGATGGCGATCGTGAATATCCGGAATAATGATAACGAATCGGTATCCACGAATAATAATGAGACAAAATACGCAACTTACAGCAACGATATTCACCAGCAGAACAAGAGTAATGCCCAGTCGATGAACATTAATTCAGATGTTGTTTATACCCTGCCATTGAAAAACAACTTCGCGCTGCAAACACAGGGTGGGTATACAATGGCTAAGGATAATAATAAATACAGAACGCTGAAGTACAATGCAGAAAGCGGGCATTTTGATCAGCTGGATACGACACAAAGTAACACGTATGGCAGTATCTATCATGCAGGTTCATTGCAGGCAAACCTGTCAAAGATCATGGATAAATTCACCGTGACGGCGGGTATGGGGATAGAGAGTGACTGGCTGCATGGAGAGAATAAAACAAACAATACTAACCTATCCAGGCATTTTGTGAATATGCTGCCCATGTTCACGTTGAGTTATAATCCTGTTGTCAGCCACACGCTACAGTTTACATATTCCGGGAAACCAAACCAGGTGATGATACAACAATTGCAGCCGGTAACAATGACGACGGATTCATTGAATATACAGGAAGGTAATCCCAATCTGCAGCAACCTTATACGCATAGTTTGAATGTTACATTGATAAGGATGAAAGAAATGCGGATGCTGTCTGTTTCCCTGGTGAGTAGTTTTGTGACGCATAGTATCGGGTCTGCCACTACCCTGCTGAGCAACGGGGCAAGGGTGTATAAGCCGGTGAATATTGAGGGGCAGCAGAATACTTCTTTGATGGTCAATTATGCGTTACCGCCTAATACAGGCAAGTCGGCATTTAATATATCCGGTAACGTGAGTTATGCAAAGACGCCTGTTTTAAGTAATAATGTGCGGAATGATAGCCGTTCATTGTATGTAAATGCAGGATGCACCTGGAACTATCATGACAAGAAAGGACTGGATATGAGTATGGGAATTTCTCCTGGTTTGAATACGATGACTACTTCGGTTGGTTTGAATACTTCTTATTTTAATACGGGATTGAATGGAAGAGTGGATTATGCGATCAACGACTGGGAAGGTGGCGTGTCTGTGTATTATAATTATAACAGCAGCCTGCCTGCGAATTATCAGCCGGATTTCCCGTTTTTGTCTCCTACAATAAGGTATCGGTTTTTGAAGAGAAAAGCGGGGCAGCTGAGTGTGTCGGTGAAGGATTTGTTGAATCAGCAATCAGGTGCGAGCAGGTATGTAGGGGCGACGAGTGTGACGGATTCATGGACGCAAACGAGAGGAAGGTATGCCTTGCTCACGTTTACGTATAATGTGAGTCATTTTGGACCGGGAAGGTCGATGTTCCCTTGATCACAACCTGATCTTCAGCCCCATTTTATTCTTCATAGTCAGCAATGCCTCCGCATTCCCTTTCGCATCATCCACCGGGTGATGTGTATGCTTTGTGACACGCAGGTGTTTGAAGTTCTTAAACATATCCTTTTCCATTCCTTTGAAAAGGCTGCCTAAATTCTGTGAGCTATGACCAAATGGATTAGAACCAATGAAGTGATGGAAGTACCAGGCAATGAACATGCTATCAAAACCATTATTATCACTGATTAAAATAGGACGATCTTTCCCACAAACGGATTCAATCCATGTTTTGAAATTCGTCATTACGGTTTTTGCATCATTAAAAGTCTTCGTCTCTTCCCTGCTAAATCCGGATACAGCCAATGCTTCAGGAATGTAGTTGTCTGAGATGGGGGCTAACTGACCATAGAAGGTCTGATCTAATTTTTCATTTACGAGAACGGCTCCGAATGAAATCATGGAGAAATCTCCGGGTATAGGGCCATCGCTCTCGATGTCTACCATAATGTAAGGCATGGGGTTACAATTTAATTTACTAAAATCTGCGCAAGATACGGCAAAATGTGTAAACTCCCAAAAGGGTGGGTAGCTTAAATTGCGGTATGACCAGATACCTGCGCCTCATTTTGTTGTTTTTCTCATCAGCACTTTTTGCACAACATCCTGGTGCAGTCATGCTTTCTCATGCTAAATTCAAAACAGGTGATTCCATCTCATGGGCTTCGCCATCTTTTGATGATCGTGCATGGAAAGAGCTTGGAGTGGGGAAGGTATGGCAGGAACAGGGGTATCCTGATTATCATGGATATGCCTGGTACCGGTTTCATATTAAGTTACAAAAAACGGGGCATTGGAAAGATAGTGTAAGGATATTTCTGGCGCATGTAAATGATTGTGATGTGACGTATTTGAATGGAGTGATGATTGGAAAGACAGGAAGTATGCCGGAGGACGCCGGAGGTTATGTGACGAAGTGGCCGAATGTGAGGTCTTATCAGGTAGGGGTGAATCATCCTGCGATCAAATGGGGGCAGGATAATGTGATAGCAGTGCGGGTGTACGATGGTGGAGGAACCGGGGGGATCTTTATGGGCCAGCCATTTGTGGATATGCTGGAGAAGGTGGATGGGGTGAGTGTGAGTTTGGGGAAGATTAAAAATAATTTTGGTGTACGTATAGACGGTACATTTAGTTATGAGATCTTAGATGAGGGGAAATTGCTCAATAAAATTGAAAAAAAATATACCCTCGCCCCTTTTGAAGAGAAAGACTTTTGGCTGAATGTTCCTCAGAAAGACGGCATCGTATTTAAATATGCATTTAAAGAAACAGGTACGGGGGTGCAATCATCCGGTCAGCTCATTGTTCCTTATATACAAACACCAGCAGCGGGTGTATATCCTAAAATCAATAATGCGGCGGTATTAGGTGCGCGTCCGGGTCATCCCATATTATTCAGAATAGCCGCTACCGGAGCAGGCCCATTGAATTATAAAGTAACAGGATTACCTGCCGGCCTGGTGCAACAAGGTGTGCTCATTAAAGGTGCCATTGCTACAAAAGGTCATTACCCCATACAAATACAGGTATCTAACGTCTACGGTAGTACTACAAAAAACATCCTGATAAAAGTCGATTCACTTTTACAACTCACCCCACCTATGGGCTGGAATAGCTGGAACTGCTGGGGAGTAAGTGTGAGTGAAGAAAAAGTAAAGAGTTCTGCACAGGCCTTGCTGGACAAAGGTCTGGCCGACCATGGATGGTCTTATATCAATATTGATGACGGCTGGCAGGCGGCGGCACGAAATGCGGATGGGAGTTTATCGCCCAATGAGAAATTCAGTGACATGAAAGAACTGGGTAACTGGTTGCATGGGCATGGTTTGAAATATGGGATCTACTCCTCCCCTGGCCCAATGACCTGTGGTGGTTTTCCCGGATCTTATCAGCATGAATTAGCAGATGCAAATGCATATGGTGCCTGGGGGGTAGACTATTTAAAATACGACTGGTGTAGTTATGTACAAACGGACACTTCATTGGCCGCTTATATGTATCCTTTCAGGGTCATGCAGGATGCATTGGCAAAACAATCCCGGGATATTGTATATAACCTGTGTCAATATGGAGTGAAACGGGTATGGGAATGGGGGGCTTCAATAGGCGCACAGAGCTGGCGGACCACAGAGGATATCGATGATACCTGGGAGAGTTTGTATAATATTGGAATTAGTCAGGGGCCACTGGCTGCTTATGCAGGACCGGGTAAATGGAATGACCCGGATATGATGATCGTAGGCCAGGTAGGTTGGGGTGAAAGTTTGCATCCTTCGCGGTTGACACCTGATGAACAGTATACGCATGTGAGTTTATGGAGTTTATTATCAGCGCCTTTATTGATTGGTTGTGATATCAGCAAACTGGATAGTTTTACATTAAATTTATTGACGAATGATGAGGTGATAGCAATCAACCAGGATACATTGGGTAAGCAGGCAGTGAGGGTGTATGATAATGTATGGGTGAAAGAATTGGCGGATGGTAGCCAGGCAATTGGGTTATTTAATTTCGATACGGTGTATAGGGAGGTGGAGATTCCTGTTAAAGAGACATCATTAGTTCGAAATGTGTGGAGACAAAAGGATGAGGGTGTTTTTAAGGAAACATATCGGGCGCGGATACCACCACATGGAGTAAGACTGATAAAGGTAACACCAGTGATCAATGCGCAGATCTCAATAAAGGATCATACTATTGGTAGTGAGGTTCCTGCTACCCTCCACGGGATCTTCTTTGAAGAGATCAGTCATGCAGGTGAAGGGGGCTTATATGCAGAGATGATCCAGAACAGGGGCTTTGAAGAAAGCAGGATTCCAGCGGGTACGAAATTAGTGAATGGTATGCTGGAAGCACCGCCTACGGAATGGAAGATGGAATGGCCTTATAAGAGTGAATGGCCGGCATGGGAGGTTTTGGGAGAGGCATCCTTAACAAGCGCACATCCTTTATCATCAGCTACACCCAATTCATTGGCATTGAAGTCTCCGGCGACACTAAGTAACGAAGGATTCTGGGGAATAGCGGTAAAAGCAGGCGAAAGTTATCATTTATCTTTCTACCTGAGAGGGTATAAAGGCAGTGTCACGGCAAGATTAAAAATCGGAGATCGTATATTAGATACGCATCATTTTTTGATTGATGGTGGAGACTGGAAAAAATACAATTGTGTACTTGAACCTGATAGTACGGCGTCTAAAGCGCGGCTTGTTTTAGAATTTAACGACAAAGGCACGGCGTATGTAGACTTTGTTTCCTTATTTCCAGTGAAAACATTTCACAACCGCCCCAATGGCTTACGCAATGACATCGCCACATTTATAGACAGTCTGCACCCATCATTTGTAAGATGGCCAGGTGGTTGTTTTGTAGAAGGCATCACTATCGAAAGCGCTCCCAACTGGAAAAACACCATAGGGAAATTAGAAGATCGTCCGGGTACATTCAGCCCCTGGGGATATTGGAGCAGCGATGGATTTGGCTATCATGAATACCTGCAATTTTGCGAAGACATCCATGCAGATGCACTGTTTGTATTCAATGCAGGCACTTCCTGCGAATACCGTAGTGGCACTTCTGTACCTGATTCCTTACTAACACCCTACATCCAGGATGCCCTGGATGCAATAGAATACGCGACTGGCCCTGTCACTTCTAAATGGGGCGCAGTAAGAGCGGCAAACGGTCATCCCGCGCCTTTCCCACTGAAGTACGTTGAAGTAGGCAATGAGCAACATGGTCCTGTATATGCAAAGCGCTACAATCGCTTTTACGATGCGATCCATGCAAAATACCCTTCCATCATCATATTAGCCAGCATGGGCATTGGTGATGTCAACAGGCATACATTAGATAGCATGAAACAGGTGCAACGTGTAGATGAACATGCTTATAAAGATGCCTACTGGAGCATGCGCAATTTCGATCATTTTGATAAATACAAACGTGGTGACTGGGATATGTATGTAGGAGAATATGCGACCAATGCAGGCGTAGGTACAGGCAATATGCAGGCGGCGATCAGTGATGCTGTTTACATATTAAGCATGGAGAAAAACGCGGACCTGGTAAAAATGTCGTCTTATGCGCCTTTATTAGTAAACGAAAATGATGTAGACTGGCCGGTGAACCTGATCCATTTTGATGCAGCACAAAGTTATGCCCGTATCTCTTATTATGCGATCAAATTATTATCGGATAATAAAGCTGATTTCAATATTCCTTCATCTCTAAGTCTTTCTGTGGATAATAACAAAGCACTCTTTTCCGGCGGCATCGGTTTAGGCACCTGGGATACAGAAGCGGAATTCAAAGATATTAAAGTGAATGGGCAATCCTTTCCATTATCCGACTGGTCATTTCCCAGAGGTGTCTGGAAAATAGCTTCCGATTCCTCTTTATCACAAACTGCAGAGGGCGCACATCAATTAGCGGTATTAAACAATCATTCCTTCTCCACCTATACATTGAGTTTAAAGGCCCGCAGGACAGGTGGCGTCAATGCATTCATGATTCCATTTGCGGTATTGGATAGTAATACTTATTTACGGGCGCATATTGGTTCTTACTGGAATAGTCATTGTGTGTTTGAAAGTGTAACGAATGGGTATGAGGTAGCGGGTATTACTGATCAAAAGAAAATAC
>Ga0207426_1002073_pt1 | contig 13906 bp, 9 predicted proteins | sample AraplaMF_Cvi_mMS_FD_184265 | JGI IMG/M metagenome (GOLD analysis project Ga0207426, IMG submission 184265) | Arabidopsis root microbial communities from the University of North Carolina, USA - plate scrape MF_Cvi_mMS (SPAdes) (version 2) | ecosystem: Host-associated > Plants > Roots > Endosphere ...
CGCGCCTGCTCGGCGAGGCCTTCCAACTCGCCCGCCGTGGCACCGATGTGCCGGACCGGGACCTGCCCGGTCTCGCTGTCCTGGCTCTCGTCAACGCTCACGCTGCGTGCCCTCCCTGGGACCGCTCATTCGAACGAACGGTCCCAGGAGGCTAATCGCCTCCGCCGTGGCCATCAACGACGCCGCGCGGGGCGGTACATCGACGACACACGGACGGCACACAGCGGTCCGTCCGTGTCGGCGGTGTGACATCCGGCTCCCGTACCGCGGGCGTTACGAGCGGTGCACGACCCGCGCCGAGCCGCCGCCGCGCCGTACCTTTTCGGCCGCCGCCAGCCAGCGGCCGTCCGGCAGCCGCTGGACGCCGGTCGCCGCCCCGATCTCCGGGTTCTCCTTGAAGGCATGGCCGAGCGCTTCGAGTTGCCGGCGGACCGGGCTGTTCCACAGACCGGGTTCGAGGTCGGTCAGGGCCGCGTTGCGCTGACTGGCCCGCGGCGCGGCGATGGCGTCGACCAGCGGCATTCCGCGGTCGAGGTGGTTGACCAGGGTCTGGAGCACGGTGGTGATGATCGTCGCGCCGCCGGGCGAGCCGAGCGCCACCACCGGACGGCCGTGCCGCAGCACGATCGTCGGCGACATCGACGAGCGCGGCCGCTTGCCGGGGCCGGGCAGATTCGGGTCATGGACGGACGGGCCGGCCGGGGCGAAGGAGAAGTCGGTCAGCTCGTTGTTGAGCAGGAAGCCGCGGTGCGGGACGACGATGCCGCTGCCGCCGGTCTGTTCGATGGTCAGGGTGTAGGCGACGACGTTGCCCCACTTGTCGGCGACGGTCAGATGGGTGGTGTTCTCCCCCTCGTACGTCGTCGGCGCGGCCCGGCCGGCAGCGGCGCAGCGCACGGGGTGGCGCGGGTCGCCGGGCGCGAGTGGGCTGGTCAGCGCCTTGTCGTCGTGGATGAGGCAGCCGCGGGCGTCGGCGAACCGCTGGGAGGTCAGGCCCTTGGTCGGGACGTCCTCCTGTGCCGGGTCGCCGACCCAGCGGCCGCGGTCGGCGAAGGCGATCCGGGCCGCCTCGATGTAGCGGTGCAGGAACTGCTTCTCGCTCAGCCGGGAGAGATCGCTCTTCTCCAGGATGTTCAGCGCCTCGGCGACGCTGGTGCCGCCGGAGGAGGACGGCGCCATGCCGTAGACGTCCAGGCCGCGGTAGCCGGTGCGGGTCGGTGCCTGGCTCAGCACCCGGTAGGCGCGCAGATCGCCCGCGGTCAGATCGCCGGGCCGTACCGTGCGCGGGGAGCCGGCGCGCACGGGTGGCTTGCGGACCGTGTGGACGATGTCCCGGGCCAGCGCTCCGTCGTAGAACGCGCCGACGCCCCGGTTCGCCAACTCGCCGTACGTACGGGCCAGATCGGGGTTCTTCAGCGTCGAGCCGACCACCGGGAGCTCGCCGCCGGGCAGGTAGAGGCGGGCGGTCGCCGGGAAGTCGCGGAAGCGGGCCTCGTTGTCCGCGGTCTGTTGGCGGAAGGTCTCGTCGACCGTGAAGCCGCCCGCGGCCAGCCGCTGCGCGGGCCGCAGTACCCGGCGCAGGGACCAGCTGCCCCACTTGCGCAGGGCGGTGTCCCAGGTGGCGGCGGTGCCCGGGGTGCCGACGCTCAGCCCGCTGGTGACGGCGTCCTCGAACGGGAGGGGCTTGCCGTTCTCCAGAAAAAGATCCTTGCCGGCGGAGCGCGGGGCGGTCTCCCGGCCGTCGAGCGTGCGTACGGTCCGGGTCCGGGCGTCGTAGGAGACGAAGTAGCCGCCGCCTCCGATGCCCGCGGAGTAGGGCTCGGTGACGCCGAGGGCGGCGGCGGTGGCGACTGCCGCGTCGACGGCGTTGCCACCCTTCCTGAGGACCGCGATACCAGCGGCCGAGGCGTCCGGGTCGACGCTGGAGACGGCCCCGCCGTGGCCGACGGCGACCGGAGTCTTCTCCGGTGCGGCGGTGGTGGCGCCGTCCCGGTCGGCGGAGGGCCGCGCGGGCGCGGCGGTTCCGGCGGCGGCCGGGACCGCCACCAGGGAGCCGGCCAGCGCGGCGGCCGCTCCCAGGACGGTGAGGCGTCGGGCTCTGGTCATACCGGGGTTTCCTCCCAGAGGTGGGCGGGGGGCGGCAGGGGCCCGGAGCCTACTCGCGGCAACAGCCCGCCGACAGAGGGCATTTCGGGCACGGAGGCCCCGTGGGGGCGGGGGATCAGCCACACCTTTTCCGCACGGATCAGGTATGCCCGTACGGACCAGGACAAGCCGTCCCAGCCACCCGCCCCGCCCTCGAACACCCACCCGGAATGCCGCTACGCTCCCCGGCCATGGACGACACCCTGCTGCTCCTGACCGTGGCGGCCGCGGCCCTGATCCTGGGCCTGGCGGCGGGCTGGGCCGTGCAATCCGCGGTGACCCGCCGGAAGCTCACCCGCGAGCAAGGCTTCTTCGGGCTGCCGGACGGTTCGGAGTGCGTGCTGGTCACCCACCGGGACAGCTCCTCGGCCCACTGGAGCATCCCGCGCCATGACGCGCTGGCGCTGCTGGGACTGGCCGCGGTGATCGAGAACTGCGGGGCCCATCCCGAGGTCGCCCCGCACGACACCGGTCTCCAGGGCTTCGGGGCGCGTACCGAGTTCTGTGTCGGCGACCCGACCGCGCACCGCCGGCTGGCGGCCCACCTGGCCAATCTGCTGCCGGGGGTCGCGGTGCACCCCGGTGACGAGGCCGGGGTGGACCGCGGCACCTTCACGATCGGCGGCTCGGCGTACCGGATGGAGCCCGGCGCCGTCGAGTATGTGCTGCTGGCCCGGCTGACCGCCGGTGAGGGCGACCGCCCGGTGTTCCTGGCGGCCGGCCAGCGCCCGGTCACCCACCGGGCCGCGGTCCGCCACCTGGTCCGCAACCGGGCCAAGCTGACCCGTAAGCACGGCACCGACGGCCAGTTCTGTCTGCTGCTGAAGGTGGTCAACTCGCAGGCGTACGGACCCGATGTCGTCGAGCTGGTCGCGGATGTCACCAAGGCCGCGCTCACGACCCCGGAGCCGAAGGGGCACCGGGCGGCGGCCTGAGCCCAGGGGGACGGCGGTCCGGGCAGCGCGGGTTCACTGCGCCTGCCTGGGTGCGCGATCGCCGTCATGGGTTTGCGGCTCATGCTCAGACCAAGGTGGAGATGCAGAACGGGTGGCCTGCGGGGTCCAGCAGGACCCGCCACCGGCCGGGGTCCGGCTGGAATTCGGGCTTGACGGCCCCCAGGGCGAGCAGCCGGGCCTGGGCGGCATCCAAGTCATCGACGCCCAGTTCGATGTGGGCCTGTTTTTCCTGGGAAGGGTCCGGCCAGGTGGGACGGCGGTAGTCGGCCACCCGGTTGAATCCCAGTCCGGCCGCACCCTCCTGAGCGAGCAGGACAAAGTGGTCGGTGGAGAAGACGGTGGGCAGCCCGAGGACCTCGCCGTAGAAGCGGGCCAGTTCGGCGGGGTCCGGGCAGTCGAAGGTGACGGCCGAGTAGCGGAACGTGGGTGCGGAGGTGTTTCCCGTGTTCATGGAGAAGACGCTACGACGGGACCAGGACAGATTCGGTCCTGGTCATGTGGAACACTTCAGCATGTGATCAGCGCATCCGCCCGCCTGCTGCGATTGGTCTCCTTGCTGGTCACCCGGCCCTTGTGGACCTGCGGTGAGCTGGCCGACCGGATGGCAGTCACCGAGCGCACGGTGCGGCGGGACATCGCCAAGCTCCGGGACCTCGGCTACGCCGTCGAGTCCGACCCCGGGCCATGGGGCGGTTACCGCCTCCGTGCCGGAGCCCGGGTGCCGCCGCTGATCCTCGATGACGAAGAAGCACTCGCCGTGGCTGTCGGGCTGCGCGAGGCGGCGCTGAGCGGGGCTCTCGGCGGCGACCAAGCCGCACTGTCGGCACTGCTGAAACTGCGGCAGGTTCTGCCGCAGCGGATCGCGGACCGGCTGGGCGAGATGGACGCCGCCTTCGTGCACACCCCCAGACCCGACGAGCCGCAGATCACGCCCGGCATGCTGCTGGAACTGGCCGTTGCATGCCGCCAGGGTGAGCGCGCCCGCCTGTCCTACCGCGACTGGGAAGGAAAGGCCACGGTCCGGGACGTTGACCCGTACCGCCTCGTCCACACCGGACGCCGGTGGTACTTCGTCGCCCGGGACGTGGAGCAGGGTCAATGGCGGACCTTTCGGGCCGACAGGGTCGACCGCCTCCAGCCAACGGGGCACCCGGTGGCGCTCATCGACCCGCCTGACCCGGCGCTGCTCGTCTCCCGCTCCGTCGCTACCGGCCCCTACCCCCTCTCCGCGACCATCCGCCTGAAGGTGTCCATGGACCAAGCCCTGCGGCTGATCCCGTCGACAGTCGGTGCGCACCGCCCCGAAGGCCCCGACGCCACGATCGTCGACATCGGCGGTCCCGACGCAGACGGGCTCGCCAGGTACCTCCTCAGCCTGGCCACACCCCTGCAAGTCCTGTCACCGGAGGCTGTGCGGCAAGCCCTGCTGCGCCGTACCCAGGAACTCTTCGAGGACAACGCGACTGGTCAGCCCCAGTAGCGACGTCGCATGAGAACGAGCGCCGAGCCCACATGACGCGAGCAGCGCGCTACTGATCGCAGAGACGCCGCCTACGTCTCCCCCGGCTCCTTGCCGGTCGGGAGCCGATAGGGCACATTGGCCACCGTCACGCCCGGCGTGAACAGCAGCCGGGCCTTCAGCCGCAGGGCACTCTGGTTGTGCAGCGGCTGCTCCCACCAGCGGCCGACGAGGTATTCCGGGATGACGACCGTGACGGCACCGCCCGGATACCGCGCACAGACCTCCAGGACGGCGTCGATCACCGGCCGGGTGAAGTCCCGGTAGGGCGAGCTGAGCACCTGGAGCGGTACGTCGATGTCATGGGCGTCCCACTGCTCGCGCAGCTCCCGCACATCGGCGGGGTCGACCGCGACGGTCAGCGCCGCCAGCGAGGCGGGACGCATCGCGCGGGCATAGCCGAGGGCCTTGAGGGTGGGCGCGTGCAGCGAGCTGACCAGCACCCGCACATGGTTCCCGGCCGGCTCCCAGGGCCGGGCGCCGGGTGCGACGGCCAACTCCCGCTCGAGGCGCCGGTAGTGCTGGTGGATGCCGCGCATCCCCAGGAACAGCAGCGGCATGGCGATCACCACGATCCAGGCGCCGTGCAGGAATTTGGTGATCAGGGCGATGACCAGGACCGCCCCGGTGAGCACCGCGCCGACCGCGTTGATCGCCTGGGAGCGCCGGTGCCGGGCCCGCTCCCGTGACGGCAGCCCGGGTCCGGCGAGGACGGTCCGCCAGTGCCGGACCATGCCCGTCTGGGAGAGCGTGAAGGAGACGAAGACGCCGATGATGTAGAGCTGGATGAGGCGGGTGAGCTCCGCGTCGAACAGGATGATCAGCCCGATGGCGGCCAGCGCGAGCAGGATGATGCCGTTGGAGAAGACCAGCCGGTCCCCGCGGTTGTGCAGCTGACGGGGCACGAACCCGTCCTCGGCGAGGATCGACGCCAGCATCGGGAAGCCGTTGAAGGCGGTGTTGGCGGCGAGGATCAGCACCCCGGCCGTGAAGGCCTGGAGCAGGTAGAAGAGCGTGTCGAGGTCGCCGAAGGTGGCGCGGGCGATCTGGGCGAGCGCGGTGGAGGTCGGGGTGTCCGGCGGCAGCCCGAGTTCGGTGGGCTGCACCGCGACATGCACGTCGTAGAGCATCGCCAGGATCGTGATCCCGCCGAACATGGTCACCGAGAAGAACCCCATTACCAGCAGCGTGTTGGCAGCATTGCGGCTCTTCGGCCGGCGGAAGGCGGGCACCCCGTTGCTGATCGCCTCGACACCGGTCAGCGCGGTGCAGCCGGACGCGAAGGCGCGCATCCCCAGCAGCACCAGCGCCAGGCCCGTGTAGTCCGAGACGGCGTGCAGCGGCAGGTCGGCGGACTCGGCGCGGATGCTCGCACCGGTGGCCATCCGTACGGCCGCGACCGCGAACATCAGGTAGATGAAGAAGACGAAGCCGTAGGTGGGCACGGCGAAGACCCGGCCCGATTCCCGCACCCCGCGCAGATTCATCAGGGCCAGCAGGGCCACGAACCCGACGGACAGCGCCACATCATGGCCGCCGAGGGACGGAATCGCGGAGGTGATCGCGGCGACGCCGGACACCACGGACACCGCGACGGTCAGCACATAGTCCACCAGCAGCGCGCTGGCCGCGGTGAGCGCCGCATTCCGCCCGAGGTTCTGCGCGCTGACGCGGTAGGCCCCGCCGCCGCCGGGATACGCGTAACAGGTCTGCCGGTAGGACGCCACGACCACGACCAGTACGAGCACGATGGCGGCCGCGGCGTACCAGGTCAGATGGAGCAGTGCGACCCCGCCGAGGCCGACGACCAGCAGGATTTCCTCGGTGGCATAGGCGACCGAGGACAGCGGATCGCTACAGAAGATGGGGAGCGCCAGTCGCTTCGGCAGCAGCGTCTCACCGAGCCGCGCACTGTCCAGCGGACGGCCCACCATCATCCGCTTCGGCCTGAGGAAGGGGCTCACAGTCGGACAAACTAGGTGCCGCCCGGTGGCGGGAGAGGGAGGCTCGCGGGTCCGTGCCGCAGCGCGGCCGGTGCCCGCGGCGGCGGCTGCCGGCTCGCGCGGCCGGTGGGTCCGGCCACGGGTGAGGCCGGTCACCCGATGTGCCGGAAGCCGATTCGATGGTTTATCGTTCAATTGGAAGCGCGTGCCGTCCCGACGGCGCCGCAGGGCCCGCCGCCGGGAAAGCCGGACGCCGCCGCACGGCAGCAGGCCCGGGAGGCCCCCCGTCGCCGCCCGCGCCCCCAAAGACCGCCCCGGCCGAATTCCCCCGTTCGGCCGGGGCTTCCCCTTTACCGGCGCAGACTTCTCAGCGTCGGCTTCTGGGCCCGGACCTCTCAGCGCAGATGCGACGCCCCGTTGACGTCCAGTACCGCACCGGAGGACCAGAGCGCCTCGGGCGAGGCGAGGTAGTGGACGGCGGACGCCACATCCCCGGGCGCGGCGACCCGGGCGAACGGGCTCTGCTGCCGCACGTCCTCCGTGAGGCGGTCCGCGACCCGCTCGGTCTCCACGAATCCCGGGGCCACGGAGGCCACGCCGATGCCGTACGGCGCCAGGTGGACCGCCAGCGACTGCCCCATCGCGTGCAGCGCCGCCTTGGCCGCGCCGTACGCCGGGTGATCCGGCTCGCCGCGGAACGCCCCGCGCGAGCCGATGTTGATGATCCGCCCCGCCGCCTCCCGCTCGATCATGTTCCGCGCCGCGCAGTAGCTGACATGCGCCGCACCCAGCAGATTCACGTCCACGACCTGCCTCCAGGCGTTCTGCCAGTCCTCGAACGAGGTGCGGTCCAGGGGGTGGGCCACATTCGCGGCGGCGTTGTTGACGAGCACATCGACGCCGCCCAGCCCGTCCACCGCCGCGGCCACCAGCGCCGCGGCCCCCTCGGGCGTACTCACATCCCCCTGCACCAGCACATGCCCGCTCCCGGCCAGCCCCGCGTATGCCTCCTCCGCGGCCGCCCGCCGCGACGCGTAATGCAGCGCGACCCGGTCCCCGTGCGCGGCGAAGACCTCGGCCACCGCCCGCCCGATCCCCCGCGACGCCCCGGTCACCAGCACCGCCCGGCTCATCGGCCCTCACCCGCCGCGACACCCGTACGACGGCAACAGCCGGAACACTCAAGGGACATACCGGGCTCCACAGGCACCCAGAGATAGTTCATCAACAGATCGGTCCTCACCTCGTGCCGTGCCACAAACGGTCGAGAGGAATCGTAAGGAGCCGTACGGAGAAACAGGAACAGCCAGGCGACGACGGCAAGGCACCCACCGCATCCGCTACACCGCGGAAGCCGAGCGCGATCTGCTCATGGCTGCACCGGAAAGAGCTGCCTCAGGCGTGCCTGAATCAGCGGGAGGCCGACCGTGGGGACGTCATAGTGGCCGGCCCCCTCGAAAACGGCGAGGTTGATGTCGTTGGCGTTGGCCAGCATCTTGTTGACGACGTGGTAGGTGACAGAGCTCGGGCTGGTGATGTCATCGGCCCCATAGAGCCAGAGGACCGACCCCGGCAGTGTCGAGTTCTCGAGCCTTCCTTGGTTCCGTTCGAAGAATCGCCTGTTCTCCGGCAGCAGGTTCGGACCGTTTCCGCGGATCCCCGGATATGAGGACAAGCGGTGGGAAGGAGAGGAATTCAGATAGTTTTTGATGTCACGCTTGACCATTGCATTCAGATCGTCCAGGCACGTCCGCCAGTTCTGCCGATAGAATTTCAGCATATTCTGGCCGTAGATCCTCTCGGGGGCCACACGATAGCCCGCATAGCGTTGGGTTTTCGTGAAATAGATGGTCTCCGCGTTGGCGAAGACCAGCTGGTCGATCTGACGTTCTGTGGGCGTCGTCCCGGGTTTGGAGGCGTTGGCGATGTCCCGCCACAGGAGCTTGTTCATGGCGGGGACGTCCGGGACGGGGGCGAGGGAAATCGCGCCCCGATAATCCAGAGCGGGCTCTGCCTTCTTGGACAACCGGGAGTAGTATGCGGCCGCGAGTGCAGCAAATCCCCCTTCGGACCAACCAGCCGGCACCCATTTCCCGGACGCCTTTCCGCCGAGATACCGTTTCGCGGCGACTGCGGCGTAGACCATGGACTTGCCCTGGCTTGAGAGATCGTAATAACCGTGCCCGGCCGTGACGCCGGCTGCCGCCGGGCCCATCCCCTCGTAGTCCGGGGCCACGACAGCAATGCCCATCTTCAGGACGGCCGCCAACAACGCAGCGTTGGGCCCGTCAGCCCATTTTTTGTGTTCCTGGAGCTGGACGCTCGGTGCGCACTCCGGGGCCCATCCGACGGTCCCGTGACCCCAGACGAAAAGCGGCCAGCCGCCGGCCGGAGGAGATCTTCTGGGAGTGAACAGCATGGCGGTGGCATTGATCCGGTTTCCTTGAATGCCCGGCATGCGGTAGACGACCAGTTTTCCGTCGGCCACGGTGGACAGTTCGCGGGGCACGTTGCGCAGCGGCGTGGGAGCGCCCACCACGTCGCCGTTACCCGTCGTTGCGCCGGAACCCTCGGAGTCTGCCGAGGACGCGGCGAATCCGCACCCGGTGAGGGCCATCGTCAGCAGCACAGCAGCCGTCGGTCTGCTCGACCGTCCGATGCGTCCCATAAGGCTGCCCACCCGCCGGCCTCCTTCCTGTCGTCCTTCTCCCGGCCATACACCCAGAACTGTTCCGGCAGCCGTGCTCTGTGACGGTAGGCACCGAAGGCCCGTCCGCGCCTGCCCAGGCGCCGGTCTGATGACCCGTTGGGGGCCCCGACCACGTATGCCGCCGTTCTGATGGTCCGTTGGGACGGACTGACCAGGTATGCCGCCGTCATCGGGGTGAGGTCCGAAAGCAGCCGGCCGGGACGGGGGCTGGGTGAACGGTCCACCGGACGGAGTTTCCAGCGGGCGGCGGCTGACCGTAGTGCTTAACGTCACCAGCAAGTGCAGGTCTCCCGGCTCTGAATCTTGCTGACGGACTTCCCGGGCGGCTCAGGAATGTGACACCTCGCAATGGAGCGATGATGGCAGTGGGAAAGCCGTGGGCCCGCAGGACCATGAGGCGGATGAGCCGCACCGCAGGGACCTGCGCCCTGGCCGTGGGACTCACCTTCGCGGGCTGTGCGGTTCCCGCCGAGGCGAGTTCGCCGCCAGGGCCCCGCTGGTGTGCGACCGAGCCGGCGCCTCCGACGGGGAGTCCCCCGGCACCGGAGCTGATCACTTCGGGCCCCGGTGTGTGGAGCTTCGTCTCCGCGCCAAGGCTTCATCCCATGCGGGTCAGCGTGACCGCGCAGCGCCCGGGAACGGCACCCGGGAAAATCTTCACCGGCCCGTACACCATCAGCAGCCCGATGATCGGCCAGACCGGAGCGTTGATTTCCGACAACTCCGGTGCGCCGGTCTGGTTCCGGCCGCTGCCCTCGACGAGCCTTCAGAACGCCGACTTCAAGGTGCAGACGTACCACAACCCCCGGAGTGGCAGGGCGGAGCCCGTGCTGACCTGGTGGCAGGGGTCCATCGCGATCCCGCCCGCCTACACCAATCTGCCGGGCGGCGCCCCCGAACCGGGCGGTTGCTACTACGTCTACGACAGCCACTACCACCTGGTCAGAACGGTTTTCGCCCGTCACGGCTTCCATCCGGACGAGCACGAATTCATCCTGACCCGCAGAGGAACCGCACTGTTCATCGCGACCAAGCCGGTCCCCAAGGACCTCAGGCCCTACGGCGGTCCGGAGAACGGCGCCATCCTGGACAGCGAGGTTCAGGAGGTCGACCTCGCCACGGGAGAACTCGTCTTCGCGTGGGACATTCTCGATCACGTCAATCCGGCCGACTCCGAGGTGTCCGCCTCCGATGCGTCGTCATCCGGAGGAGTGTGGGACGCCTACCACATGAACTCGATCGACGAGGGGCCCAACGGTGAACTGCTTATCTCGGCACGCAACATGTGGGCGGTCTACGACATCTCCCGAAGGACCGGCCGGATCCGCTGGCAACTCGGCGGGAAAAAGAGCGCCTTCACCTTCGGCCCGAACGCGGACTTCTTCTGGCAGCACGACGCCAGGTTCCGGCCGGGAAGCCGGATCAGCATGTTCGACGACGGCTGCTGCAACCAGCCGGACGGCACACCGGAGCAGGAGTCACACGGCCTGATCCTCGACCTTGACTTCCCGCGCCGCCGGGCGACCGTCGACAAGACCTACTACCACGCACCGCCCTTGTTCTCCGCCTCCCAAGGAAACACCCAGGCGCTTCCCCACGGGAACCAGTTCATCGGGTGGGGGCAGAATTCCTACTACTCGGAGTACGCCCATCCGGGAAACTCCCAGAACAACGGCGAGCAAAACCTGCTCTACGACGCGAAGATGCCGGGCTCCGACATCTCGTACCGTGCCTTCCGCAACCGATGGGTCGGCAAGCCGTACTACCCGCCGAGTGCAGCGGCACGAGCCAGGGGCGGACACAGCGTCGTCTACGCCTCGTGGAACGGATCCACGGAGGCCAGAGGGTGGCAACTGCTCGCCGGGCCCCATCCCCGCACCCTGCGGGTCGTCGTCCCACACGCCCCCCGCACCGGATTCGAGACGGCGCTCACGACAGCGAACCGGGGCCCGTACTTCCAGGTCAGGGCGCTTGACGCGCACGGGCGGGTGCTCAGAACTTCGAGAATCGTGACGCTGCCCAGGTGACGGCGAGCACGGCGCCACATAAGCGGCTGATCCCGGCGGGGGCGGCCGGCGCGGTCCTAGGGTCGGTGGATGCCTTTCGACCACAACGACCACTACCACCGTCTGCTGTTACGGCACCTGCCGCGGGACTGCCGCACCGCGCTCGACGTCGGGTGCGGGACCGGCCGGTTCGCGCGGCGGCTGGCCGGGCTGGGGATCGATGTCCATGCGGTCGATCCCTCGGCCGAAGTCCTCGCACAGGCCCGGGCCGCAGCCGGGAACGCCGCGGACGGTGGCGGGCCGCCCCGTTATGAGCACGCGGACATCGCCCAGCTGAAACTGCCCGACCGGTACTACGGGTTCATCTCCTGCCTGGCGAGCCTGCATCACATGCCCTTCGACACGGTCACCGCCCTGCGGCAGGCGCTCGCGCCGGGTGGCGTGCTGGTCATCCTGGGCTGCTATGCGGAGAGGTCGGCGGCCGACTGGTGGTGGGGCCTGGCCGCGTCGCCCGTGAACGCGGTGGTCCGGCTCGCCGTCGCGGCCTCGGAACGGCTCCGCCCGGCCGGTACCGCTCCCCTGAAGGCGCCCATCGCAGTGCCGGACATGCCGCTGCCCCGTATCCGCCGGGAGGCCGCCGCGCTGCTTCCCGGGTGCCGGATCCGGCGGCTGCTCTTCTGGCGCTATCTGCTGGTGTTCCACAACGAAGCGCCGCCCGCGGGCGCTTGACGCCGGGGGACGTACCCGTTCGGCCGACACCCGTATTCCCCGGTGGGCATGCCGCGGCGGCGGAACCGGCGTTGACTGCTGCATGTCCGTATGTGCCAGCAGCGCCGGCCCGCATCGGGAGCACCTATGTCGTTGCCGAGGAAACCGAGCGGGGCGGCCGCGCCCGGCGCGTCCGGCGGCAAGGGGGCGCTGCGCCGGATCGGCGAGTGGTGTGCCCGGCACTGCGTCATCGTTCTCGTGCTGTGGCTGGTCGCCCTGGCCGGGCTCCAGTTTCTCCAGCGGACTTACGGCGGGGAGTACTCCGACGATTTCGCGCTGCCCGGTGTCCAGTCGACGCAGGGCCGCGAGGTGCTCCAGAAGCACGAGCCGAAGGCCGGGGGCTACAGCAGCCAGGTGGTGCTGCACGACACGGCCAAGCCGCTGACGGACTTCCGCGACGACATCAACAGCGCCGTCACTGCGCTCGGCAAGCTGCCGGACGTACTGTCCGCGCAGAACCCGCTGCCGCCGCCCGGCGCCCCGCCCGCCAAGCCGCCGCCCGGGACGCCGAACGTCGGCCCGCTCTCCACCGACGGCCGGACCGCGTACATCACCATGCGGTTCAGCGTGCAGCCGTCCACCCTGAAGCCGGACTATCTGAACGGGGTCGACGCGGCCGTGCGGCCGCTGCGGCAGGCGGGCGTGGAGGTGGAGTACGGCGGGCCGCTGGGCGAGCTGGCGCGGCCGGAGCCCGACGACCGGACCAGCGAGGCGATCGGCTTCGGGGTGGCGATCCTGGTGCTGCTGGTCGGCTTCGGGAGTGTGCTGGCGGCCGGGGTGCCGCTGCTGACCGCGCTGATCGGCGCGCTGTGCGGGCTGGCCTGTCTGGGGCTGATCGCCGCCGTCTTCATCTTCGCCACCGTCTCCCCCACCCTGGCCACGATGATCGGCCTCGGTGTCGGTATCGACTACGCGCTCTTTCTGCTCACCCGGCACCGGCAGAACCTGATGGACGGTGCGGACCCGGTCACCGGCGCGGGCCGGGCCGTGGCCACCAGCGGCCGGGCGGTGCTGGTGTCCGGCTGCACGGTCATCATCGCGCTGATGGGGCTGTGGGTCTCGGGCGTCTCCTTCATCGGCAAGCTGGGGGTGGCGGCGGCCATCACCGTGGTCTCGGCGGTGCTCGGCGCGCTGACCCTCGTCCCGGCGCTGCTCGGGCTGATCGGCCGCCGTATCGACCGGCTGCGGGTCCGCCGCCCGATCGCCGAGACGGACGCCGGACCGGGCGAGGAAGCACAGGGCACCTGGCACCGGTACGCGCAGCGGGTGGAGCGCCGCCCGTGGTGGTATCTGGCGGGCGGGGTACTCATCGTGGTCGTGCTGGCCATTCCGGTCTTCTCGATCCAGCTGGGGCACATCGGCGACGGTGCGGACCCGAAGTCGTTCACCGACCGGCGCGCCTTCGACCTGATGTCCTCGGCGTTCGGCCCCGGTTCCAACGGGCCGCTGACCCTCGTCATCGACGAGACCGCGGTCCCGCAGGCGGACCGCGCGATGCTGGCGACGCAGGCCGGGAAGGTGCTCACGGATGTCCCGGGCGCGGCCTACATCACGCCGCTGAAGGCCACCCCGGACGGCGCGGTGCTGACCGGGACCGCCTACTCCACCCAGGCCCCGCAGAACGCGGACACCACGGATCTGGTCAACCGCCTCAAGCACGACCTGCTGCCGGCGGCCGTGAAGGGGACCGACGCGCACGGCTATGTGACGGGCACGACCGCCGGCCAGGTGGACTTCCTGGACATCGTCGCCAGCCGGCTTCCGCTGATCATCGCCGTGGTCGTCGCGCTCGCCTTCCTCATCATCCTGGCCGTCTTCCGTGGCGTGCTGGTCGCGGTGAAGGCGGCGGTGCTCAACGT
>Ga0207426_1002074_pt1 | contig 13904 bp, 13 predicted proteins | sample AraplaMF_Cvi_mMS_FD_184265 | JGI IMG/M metagenome (GOLD analysis project Ga0207426, IMG submission 184265) | Arabidopsis root microbial communities from the University of North Carolina, USA - plate scrape MF_Cvi_mMS (SPAdes) (version 2) | ecosystem: Host-associated > Plants > Roots > Endosphere...
TATATATCACTAATAACAATCAATATGGAAAAAGAAAAGTATCCACAGAAGCACTACCCTGGAAGCAAATATCCAGGTATTCCTGATGAGGAATTGATTAGGGTAAAATGCGCCACCATCAATTTATGGACTGGTAAGGTAACTCCTGCAACGTTTACATTTCCTGATGGAGAAGTATTGGAGATTTACCCATTCTAATCACTAAAACAATCATCATGGAAAAAGAAAAATTTCCACAAAGGCACTACCCTGGAAGCAAATATCCAGGTATTCCTGATGAGGAATTGACCAAAGTAGAATGCGCCACCATTAATTTATGGACAGGGAAGGTAACTCCTGCAAGGTTCACATTTCCTGATGGAAAAGTATTGGAGATTTACCCATTCTAATCACTAAAACAATCATCATGGTAAAAGAAAAGTATCCACAAAAGGATTACCCAGGCAGTAAGTATCCAGGTATAGACGACAAGGATTTAATCAAAGTGCAGTCTGCTTATTTGAATCCCTGGACTGGCAAATTCACTCCTGGTAAATGGACCTTACCTGATGATACCGAAATTCCATTTTATCCATGGTAAAAAAAAGCGCAATTGCCCGTAAGCAAATGCGCTTTTTTTTACTTAATATCTATCACTTTCTGAATTATAACATTTAATGTTGCAACAATGTATCCGCCGCCGGAGCCACACCTTCCGTATCCCCCACTACCTCATTAATCTCTATCCTATTCGTCTCTGACAAATCCTTCCTCACCTCCATCTCCTTCATACTCTTAATAAAATCCCCCTTCTGTATAATACATATCGCCCCATACACATTATTCATACTCAACTGCACCCACACTTCCGCCCCCCTATTCCTCAACACATACGTATTCAACTCAATCCCCCCAAAACCCACAGTAAACCCTCTCTCCTTATCATAAATCTCCTCATCCCCCACTCTCTCCATCTCCGCCTTCGTCGGTATATCCGTACTCACTTTCACGCCCCCTACACTCGCTATCATCCTGTCAAAACTCTTCTTCACCTTCGACATACTAAACATCGCCGGCCTGCTTTCTTCTCTCACCAACTCAGCCTTAAAAGACCTCCCTTCCATAGGCATCAATTTTCCATCCGCGAGAAAATATTCCTCACCCCGATCTTTCAGTTTCACATTTCTATATTGATACCCTTTTGGTGCCGGGAAGAATGGGAAATTTCCCAGGTCTATATTGGTGGTAGGTACTTTGTTCATATCAAATGCAGCACGTGCGACAGTAGGGTACGTCTCTGCAGTATCAGCAGTGACCATTGTATCTGTAACAGTGCTATCTCTATGAACCATAGGCTGTTTATGCGGCTGGCAGGCTGGAAGTATGAATAGTAGAGGGATTAGAGCACAGAGATACCGTTTCATAGAATGCATAAATTTGGCTGACATTAAACAACAATCATGCTAATTAAAGTTGGATAGCTAGGATGACAAATATAATACGCTCATATTCAATATACAAGAGGCCAGCCAAAAAGATTCGGCTGACCTCTGGATAATTTGGGATTTCCATTTTATGGAATGATGGGAGCATATTGGGAATGCTCTCAAACCAATCACACCACCACACCCACTGGCACCTGCTCATAACCAACAAACGTGATCGAAGCCGCAGCCCTGCCCGCACTCAAAGACCTAAGGGTCGTCACATAACCAAACAACTCCGCCAAAGGCACATCTGCTTTTATCACCTGCGCATTTCCTCTCATCTCCATATGCCTGATCATCCCCCTTCTTCTGTTCAAATCACCAGTGAGCAAACCTGTATATTCTTCAGGCGTTGTTACTTCCACACTCATTATCGGTTCCAGCAATTTTGGCTTCGCTTGCGCAGCCGCAGTCTTGAAACCAAGGATTGCAGCGTGTTCAAAGTCCAGGGCATGAGAATCATTTTCATGGATCTGGCCATCCAGCAATCTAACTTTCATAGATTGCATGGGATAAGCGGATAATACACCCGTCTTCATGGCTTCTTCAAAACCTTTCTGCACAGAAGGGATGTATTCTCTCGGAATCGCACCACCTTTGATCTCATTCACAAATTCCAGTCCTGCCTGTCCATCTGTTCTCGGACCCAGTTCAAACTGAATCACGGCGAAACTACCACTACCACCATTTTGTTTTTTATACACTTCCTTGTGGATAACTGGTGTTGTAAACACTTCTTTGTAAGCGATCTGTGGTTGTCCTGTGCTCACAGCCAACTGATAGTTGGTAGCGATTTTTTCAAGGACTACTTCGAGATGTAATTCACCCATACCTTTCAGGATCGTTTGGCCGGAAGCAGGATCTACACTCACTTGTAGCGTAGGATCTTCATCGACTAATTTTGCGAGCACTTCACCTAAGCGGTTCGCATCTTTTGCCAGTTTTGCTTCTATGGCATAGCCAATCATGGGTTCGGGGAAATCAATGCTTTCTAAAGAAACTGGATGTGCGGGGTCAGATAATGTATCACCTGTACGCACTTCTTTTAATCCTACGACTGCACCGATATCACCTGCACCGATTTCGTCTACTGCTTCGAACTTGTCAGACATGATGCGGAGTAGTCTGCTGATGCGGACTTTTTTATTGGTACGGCTATTCCATACCATGTCGCCGGTACGCAAGGCACCAGTGTATACGCGCACCAGGGTTAGTTTGCCGGCGTAGTCATCGGCCATGACTTTGAAAGCCAGGGCGGTCAATGGGCTATCGCCTGCGGAAAGTGAAGGCAGGTTGTGTTGTGTGGAAGATGAAGTTGCATTCTCTGCAAGAGAAGATGGATTTTTATCCATTCCAGCAGCAGACTGACCATCATCCCTGGCAAGCGCAGACTGTCCTTTATTCTTTTCAGGAGAAGACAACGCTGCATTCTCTGCAAGAGAAGCCTGACCTTCATTCTTCGCCGCCTTCAAACTTCCAATCTCTTCCGGCGAAGGCAAATACCTTACTACCGCATCCAACAAAGGCTGCACCCCTTTATTCCTAAAAGCAGCCGCTGCTAATACGGGGATCAATACACGATTCAGGGTCGCCTGCCTCAATGCCGCATACAAATCTTCCACACTCACAGCAGCCGGATCATCTGTATATTTTTCAAAGATCGATTCATCCACCAATGACAACTCTTCCAGCAAATTTTGTCTTGCCTGCAACACCGCCTGCTGCATGTGCGCAGGGATCTCTGTCACGACAAACTGCTTTCCATCATCACCACTCCACACATACGCCTGCATGGTAATCAAATCCACCACACCAGAGAAATGATCTTCTGCACCAATCGGTATCTGCACCGGCACGGCATTCGCCTGCAAGAGATCCCTGATCTCTTTCACGACAGCCAGGAAGTCCGCACCTTGCCGGTCCATCTTATTGATCAACACGATACGAGGTACTTCATACTTATCTGCTTGTCTCCATACTGTTTCTGATTGCGGCTGCACACCAGATTTCGCACAGAACACCACTACACCGCCATCCAATACACGCAGTGAACGTTCTACTTCGGCAGTGAAGTCAACGTGACCGGGGGTATCGATCAGATTGATCTGATGATCTTTCCAGTAGGTAGTGATCGCGGCAGAAGAAATGGTGATACCACGTTTTTCTTCCTGCGGATCGCTGTCCATGACAGTGTTTCCTTCATCTACACTACCTAATTTATGTGTCAAACCCGTGTAATACAACATACGTTCTGTGACGGTGGTTTTACCAGCATCGACATGGGCCATGATTCCTATATTCCTATATTGAGATAAACGTTTCATAAAATAAATGATAATAAAAAAAGCGCCTCCCGTTTGGTAACGAGAGGCGCTTGCTATGTGCAAATGCATTCCCTGTTACCGGACTAGTCTGGTAATTACGATAATCAATGTTAAAATTGTCAGGAGCATCATGCTATTAAATAATATAAATATGATAAGATTAATTTTGACTCGCGGGGGAGACAAGGCTTAGCTGAAAAATAATAAATGTAATGTGGAGTGTGTAGGTGATACAACATATCCGGGTGCAAGGCTGCCTCCCCGTCTTAAATAAAGACGATACAAGTACTGGCAATTACTGCCCTTATTACTGTACGATATGAGTTGTGAGTAAACATAGTGCAAATTTATAAAGAAAATCTATTAAAACAAAATTTGCATAGACAGGGTAGTGTTGTAGTTTGATTTATACCGGAAATTGTACGCGCAATGAGCTTTGCTCAATGGCCTACAGGTAAAGGTATTTTTTATTTGTAATTAAGAAATTAATTCAAACTACAACACTACCATAGACAGAGGAGTGGGAACACTTTCATTTTCATTTCAAAAACACGCCAAATTTCTGCGCTTTACCTGCGGCAAAACGCAGAAACCTGGTAAGGTACTGTGACCAGCTTAGCTAATTTCTAATAGATTCAATACCATTGAGGGGATTGATTATCAATACTTCTAATTTTGTTGTAATTTACCTGCCATGAGCAAGGATCGCAAATCACCACATATACTCAATACTTCTACGAACCTCCTGGGCTTCTGCCTGATCGTATTGACCTCTATAAAAGTAGCGGGATTTAATCACGTTACCGTGATTGATGATATTACAGGGGTAGCAGCTATATTATTAATGGCAAGTTGTTTATTATCCTTCCTTTCATTGCGTTCTTCCAAACCGGTGTGGAGTGAGAAACTGGAAACATTCGCTGATTATATATTCTTATCAGCCTTAGTATGCATTAGCATCACGATCATTTTTGTGTCTTTCAATTTATTAAAGTAATTTCTTACAAACCTGCTAAACAGAAAATTTCTTTAGCTGTGTTTCCATTAACAGTGCCGATTTTTTACGATACGTATTAGCCGGCCAGGTGATAGTTGCCGGACGAACCTCTTCTCCAATTATTTTAATAGCTTTTAAATGCGGGTAATTAAAGATGGTGGTATTCATTAGGATCGTACACCATTTACCAGTATCCACCAGTTGTAACAATGTATTAATGTCATTCACTTCCATTACTATTTCAGGAGATACCTGGTGCTTTTCAAAAATTGAATCAAGCATGTTGCGGATACTATAACCGTCTGCCGGCAGTAATAATTGAAGTCTTTCTATTTGTGTAAGGTCAATCTGCTTTTTCTTTGACAGCACGTGGCCCTCGTGTACAATCAATGAAAGGTAAGAAGAAAATAGCCTTTCCGCGATAAAGACAGGCGTTCGTTGCACTGGCAAAAAAGACAACATAATATCAATATGACCGCCCTCTAATTTTGCCAGCAGTTCCTGGGTGGTACCAAAACTGATCTGCAGTTTAATATTTGGACATTGTTCATTAAAGGAAACAATCGCTTTCGTCAGCAAATGTGTAAGGCCATACGTTACGCCAATTGTAAGCGTGCCGGTTTGCAGGTTCATTAAATCCTTCAATATACTACGGCCATCATCAGCATCTGACATTGTCTTCTTCGCATAAGGCAAAAATAGTTTCCCGGCTTCAGTAAGCCGTACCCTTTTCCCTATTCTATCAAACAAAGGAATATTTAATCCATCTTCCAATTGCCTGATCTGCTGGGATAATGTACTCTGCGTAATAAATAAAGCAGCTGCGGCATCTGTAAAATTTTCCAGCTCGGCTGCTTTAATGAAGTATTTCAATTGACGTAATTCCATAAAATGCGCTATATAAATATAAAGCTATTAATCGAAAATATCGATTGATTATATTGAAAAAATGAGTTTATACGATTAAGAAAAACGACTGACCTTTGATCTATCAAACCAAAAATAAAATCAAAACAATGGAAATTCTGCAAACACCCGAAAACGCATTATCACATTCAGTCGTAAAAGCAATCATTCATGCGCCAATAGAAAAAGTAAATATTGCTGACTGGTTATTGAATCTTCCTGATGCGGAATATCAGAAATGTTCAGTGAATCATATTGCCGCCGGGGTAACAACTACTTATGATGGCCAACCGATGTCAATTAATGTAGAAATGATTGGTAATGCACTTGTCATTCAACATTATGTGGCAACAGTGCATCGTCCTGACTATTGCCGGATGTTGTCAGTTTCTGATACGATTACCGCAAATGGCAGAAGTAAAGTACAGGTGCTATGGGAACTGAAAGTGACTGCGCTGGATGAAAACACCTGTGAATATACGAATGAAATACATGCGACTGCTACACCAGCATTCCTTGATTTTTTGAAAGAACATAATATTAGTCTTGCCCAGGCTGCAGCGGCCAGACAGGCAGCATCTGATGAACATAATCATGAAGAAACCCCCTTATTTGCGAAAAGCATTGAGAAGAAAGCGCTCACAGGTACTTATGGTATTTAGGGGATAGATAAGCAGCATTTCCTTCTTCAAAAGATGACTGTAATGAATCGTTTTGAAGAAGGAAATACTGTTTTTTTAAATATCATGCATATGTCAACTATATAAGATCATGACTACTGATTCGTGTCCATTACCTCCTCATTTTCCACCTTCAGCATAAAATAAGGGAACATAGATTTCTTCTTTTGTAACATCAACACAAATGGTTTGTCAAAAGCCAGGGTTGGTGGGCGCATCACTTCCATTTCAGTGAGGGCAGCCATCGTATCCACCACCAATTCTGCCGAATCCATCACGATAGCTCCTTCCTGCTCCAACGAAAAAAACGTCTTTTGCCTGGCTGTCTTTATCTTATACGGCTTCCCCTTCGCCTTAAAATCTATTCCCTCCAGTTCCTTAAAGTGCTCCTCCTCCTGGAATTTCAATACCGGGATCTTCAGCGAAGCATATTCCTTTATATTCGTTCCTTTCCTGAGGGCACCCTGGATCTGCTGCAGGATGACATGTAACTGGGCACCTTTATTAAAGCCCTTCGCCAAAACGATATCTGAAGACTTATCCTTTGAATCCAGGATCATGACAAAATGATCTTCATCTCTGTAATAGGCCAGGTGTGCTTCTGCGACTATTTCCGGATCATAATCCACCATCCCAAAAGCCTTTACCGGTTTGCCATTGAAAGTAAACGCCTCTTTCAGCGGTTGCATCGGCACATCAAAACCTAATTCCCGCTGGAAATTCACCAGCACGGTAATTTCCTCCCCCTTGATCCGCACATCCCGCTTAAATTCTTTTGGCCCTAATATATCCTCTGATACCGGGCTATCATTCATCCACTTCACTGCCTTAGCCTTGTTATTGATTGGCGCACCTACCTGTTGCCTCATTTCATTCCATGCCAATGTAAAACTCGCCGCATATGCTACATTTTTATTAGCATCTATCGGCGTAAGCATATTAGGTACTATCTGTGATCTTGAATAATATCTCGTTTTCCTACAGGCGGACATCAGCACCATGGCCGCCAGCAAATAGGGATATAAAGTTTTCATAACTCTAAGTTATGACAAAAACGGCTACCTTTACGATGATGCTTAACAGGGTCATATTTTTCATAGCCAGTCAAACGCACATCCTCGATCTCGCAGGGCCTGTACAGGTCTTTTACGAGTCGGCGGAATATGGGCATCCTTATGAGATTATTTACCTTTCTGACCAGCCGGAAAAAGCATGTTCTTCCGGGCTCATGATCGGCCAACTCCAACACATCAACGATGTTATGATCCGGGAGGATGACATTATTTTCATTCCCGGGTTCCAGTTACAGGCTGATAACCAGGGGCTGAAAGACTGGTTGATCCATATTGCGCATATTGGGGCTACTCTTTGCTCGGTGTGTACGGGATCTTTTGCACTGGCCGCTGCGGGAATACTGGATGGGCATGGGTGTACTACGCATTGGAAATATACGCAACGGCTGCAGGAAGAGTATCCGGAGACGCAGGTGTTAACGAACCGCTTATTTGTGAAAAGTGGGAATATTTATACGAGTGCGGGGATTACGACAGGGATAGATCTTGCATTGTTTATTATTGAGGAACGCCATGGGCCGGCTTTTGCGTGGCAATTGGCAGCGGAATTAGTGGTGTATATACGCAGAGATGGGGATGATTCACAGCAAAGCGTTTACTTGCGATATCGCAGGCATATTAATAATCATATTCATCAGGTGCAGGATTATATTATTCATCATCTGGATCAGAAATTGTCGCTGGAGATGTTGGCGGCACAGGTGCATACGGGGTCAAGGAACCTGACGAGGATGTTTAAGGCGGCTACCGGGATTACGATTGGGCAGTATATTGATCAATTGAGGGTGGAGAAGGCGGTGAATTTATTGAAGGAGAAGAATAAAGTGATGATTGTGGCGCAGCAGTGTGGGTTTAAGAGTGTGGTGCAGTTGAGGGCGATGGTGAAGAAGTATACCGGGGAGTTGCCGTCGAAGATGGCTTGATAAATAGGATTTCCTTGTGGGTGTTCAAGGAGATTAAAACTTATGGTGGTTATTCAGGGGGATTAAAATTTATGGTGGTTATTCAGGGAAATTAAAATTCATTGTGGCTATTCAGGGGGATTAAAATTCATTGTGGTTATTCAGAGCCCTTCTAAATATGTCCTGATACTTTCCTTTCTTGTCCTTTTTCCTACTTTTTCCCTCCCCTACCTTTACCCCCATAAAATTACCGCCATTATGAAACGGATCATTTCAATCCTTCTTTTTACCATGCTGACCGCACTTGCCAGTGCACAAACCTATGTTTGCCCACCCTGTAATGGACCCGGCTGCGACACCCTTACTTTTACCCAGGCAGGCAAATGCCCGCATTGCGGCATGAAACTGATTAAAAAAGAGCAGGAGATTAAAAAACTCAATGTCTGCTTTTACCTCTACGATGGCATCGAAGTCCTCGACTTTGCCGGTCCATTGGAAGTCTTCTCTTATGCAGGATGCAATATTTCTATCGTGTCAAAGACGACAGACCCGCTGCATGCACAGGGGATCCTGAAAGTACTGCCTGCTTATAGCATCCAAAATGCCCCTCCGGCGGATATTTTCGTGACCTTTGGTGGGAATGATGATGTAGCTGCAAATGATCCTGAAGTAATTAAATGGATTCAATCAAGGATACCTGATACGAAGTATTTTATGTCTGTATGTACCGGGGCGTTTATCTTAGGCAAAGCCGGGATCCTGGATCATAAGACTGTGACCACTTTTCATAATAGCATTGAGAACCTGCGGAAGGCATTGCCGAATAGCACCGTGCTGGCGAATACCAGGTTTGTGGAAGATGGGAATGTGTTGACGACGGCAGGGATCTCTGCAGGGATTGATGGTGCGCTGCACCTGGTGGAGAAATTGAGAGGGCGTGATGCAGCGCTGCAGATTGCGAAGCAGATGGAGTATGATAAGTGGGTGCCGGGAGAAGGGCTGGTTGTGAAGAAATAAAAATTAAAAGAGCAGCTATTCATATTAATAAGGAAGCGATTCAAAAATTAAAAAAGAGCAGCTATTCATACTAATAAGAAAGCGGTTCAAAATTAAAAAGGGAGCTATTCTGGCGAATGGCTCCCTTCTTAAAAATCTTATACCGCAATTGCTTCTTTATTATACTTATTCCGATACTCCACCGGCGACAAGCCCGTCTTCCTCTTGAACACCGTCCTAAACGCCTTATTATCCGCATACCCCACCTCACACATCACCTCATTAATATTCTTCCTGCTCGTCTCAAACCCTTTCTTCGCCGCCTCTATTTTCACCCGCTGTATATACTCCGACACGGTATTACTCGTCGCCTTCTTAAATCGCCTTTCAAAACTCCTCCTTCCCATGGCACACAGCGATGCCAACTGATCTACCGTAAGTCGCTCCTGGAAATTTTGCTCTATAAAATCCTGTGCCTTCTTAATATCATTATCCTGATGATCCCGCTGTCCGCGGAATATAATAAACGGCGACTGGCTGAACCTGTCAATTTCAATCGCAAAGAATTTCGCACAGAAGATCGCCATTTCCCGGTCCGTATATTTCTCTACCAGGTACAGGAGTAAATTCCAAAATGAATTTGCTCCGCCACTCGAATAAATGCCATGCTCATCGGTGATGATCCTGTCAGATACCATTTCCACATCCGGGAACATCTTCCTGAACAACTGTTCCGACTGCCAGTGCGTACTACATTTCTTTCCTGCCGCCAGCCCCGTAGCTGCCAGCAAAAATGCACCTACGCACAGACTCGACACTTCCGCGCCACGCTCGTATTGCGCCCGGATCCAGGGAAAGAAATCACTGTTATCGGCAATGACATGATCCATATCCCCGTTTACTGCAGGAATAATGATCAGGTCAGTGTTGAAATTATCCTGTATACTCAGATCCGGTGTTACTTTGGCAAATCCATCATATACCATGGCTTCGTGGGTCATGCCCACAAATTGGATGGTGAATAAAGGATCATCTCCCCTGTCTATGAGGAAACGATTCACATTAAAGAACATTTTGTGTGCGCCTTCAATACAGCCCAGGGACGCGGCACCGCTGGGAATTAATATAGATATGTGTTTCATGGTTGTAGGTAGTGTGCTTCCAGCCCTAAGTTACTGAAAATTGTAACCTGATAAGCGACGGGTTTCGAAAGAGCCCAGCGGCTGGCTTATTTAAATTACCACCAATTCCTGCGAATTTTTGAAAGCAACTATAACTATGCTCAATGACCAATACTGATCACTCTCGTTGCCTTCCATATCCCATCCTTCCATCTCCACACCTGCACAAACTTCATTTGCCCCACTTCCTCTTTTCCATTCTCCTTATGTATAAACCGGTGCTCACCCACTTCTATCGCCCCAAACCCAGGCATTGGATACACCTCTAATGATCCTTTTACCAATTCCCTTCTCAAGCCACTCTCTGCATTCCGCTCAAACATCGCTTTAAAATTCTTCATCGTCGTAGCATAATCACTCACACCACCTCCATCATTATAAAACTCCACATCCTCTGCAAATACCTGCTCCAGTACAGGTATATCGTGGGAATTAAATGCATTGAACATCACACTGTCCATGTGTGCGATCGTATCATACAATGCTTTGTCTTTAGGAACATATTTGGACTTTTGGGCGAAGCTTAACTGGCACAGGGTGATGCTCAGCAACAATAGAATTTTATTTTTCATCTACTCAAGATAAAAAAAGGCCGGCACCTTTGCAAGATGCCGGCCTATAAATTTATAACTTCACAAACTTACCCGTCTTATCACCCACTCTAATTAAATATACCCCGGGAGTTAAACCAGTCACAGAGACGGTATTCATCCCCTTCACGACTTTCCCCGCCCGGATCCTATTTCCTTTCAGATCTGTTATCGTATAATACCCATTGGCAGCAGCACGCAGCGATACCTGGTCCTGTGCAGGATTCGGATATACCATGGATGTAGCCGTTGTCTTTGCGGTGCTCGCAGCAACACGCGCCACACCCGTATCCTCAGCTGCCGTTCCGCAAATCTCAAACTCATAAATAGAATAGCCATACGGCGTATTCCTTTGCACACCATACATTCTCAGATAGCGATAATCCTTGCCTATATTATCGATGAAATCCGTACGATTACCTGTAGTTGTGTTGATATAATGCCCAATCGTATCCCAGGTCAATGTATCCCTCTTCGCACCTAATATATAATACTCCTTTGCATTCGCCACTTCCCATGTGAGGGTGATCTTATTCACATGTGAAAGCACCCCCATATCCACCGTGATCCATTGGGGATCTGTAAACTGACTTTCCCAACGACTCCCCTGGTTACCATCTATTGCCGCATCCGCATTGCCTGAAGATGCTGTTGCAGATGCAGGTACCAGGTTATAACATCCCGCTGGTGTAGCTCCTGAATCAGGTATGATCGGATAGGTCAGCAATGTTCTTGCCGGCACGGAGAAGGAGGCTACCTCACCACCACTGCCGTCATATACCTTACAGGTACTTGCATTGGATGATGGGTTATAGGCTACTGCATGACTGAAGGTACCATTCTTCTCAAATACACTGCTGCTGGGAAAATTCGTATGATACTTAAATGAAAAATCACCCAGGTTCTGATGTGCATGTGTATAATAATACGTCATACCAGCTACTTCATAATCCATGATGTAATCTGTATCTGTTACCGGTAGTAATAAGTTCTTTGCCATGAATGCTGCCGCATATTTCGGATCGAAGATCTGTTTCCAACCCAGGGCTACATGTGCCCAATCATCCCCAAAATCAGTTTCATCTTTATGTCCATCTACTGCCAGGGTCTCACTCATCATATCTGCATACTCTTTCTTTGCCCAGGTAGTATCTCTTGCTACATATTTAAAACCAGGATTCACCGGCAAATACTGAATGGCATGAATATGCATCGGACTTGCACTAAAATAAGTACCATAACCAAAACCCTGGTTACTTAAGATACTACACATATTATGATTGTATGTAGCAGGCAGATTCCGGTTTTTCCAGTCAAACCAATACTCCAGTGCCGCATAGGTTTCACTGCTATAACCAAAGGCTGCCGCAGCGCGAATCGCAGGATCATTCAGCTGATCGCCAAGTAAAAATAAACCAATCCAGGATTGAATGGCTTCTGAAGAAGATTCCTGGTTATTACCTGTTGATGAACTGGTACCGCCTGCATAACTATGTCCGATCCAGGGATCGAATGTACGCAGGAATGGCAAGGTGGTATCTGAGCGATCCCAGTTTGCATATTGCTTTGCAATCAGTTTGATCATATCTCCATACTGTGATATAAAATCAGGATCTACCATGCCATATAACGCAGCGGCCAATACGAAGTAACCATAATGAAAATGGTTATCTGTAAAATACGCGGAGGTATAAGATTCATTGAAGCCTACGATAGCTCCCCAACGATCATACTTTGCAAAGAACTTCTCTGTTTCACCCGGTGTATAAGTCAGCCAGTTTACCAGTGCAGCTCTTGTCTTTGTCTTTAAAGATGCGTAAGCCTGATGATTCAGTTCCTTTGCCATCACGGTGTATTTCGCAAAGTTGAGGATGTCTTTACCACCCCAGTAAGTATCTCCACCATAATCTTTCTTCTTGGAGAACTGCGTAAGCAGGTTATACATCGCACCGGCATTGTAAGGAGATGCATCGCTGTCTCTTTTATAAGGCGCGTTGAAGTTGGGGAGAATACCCCCGAAATCGTACGTAAATGTCCAGCTATTGCCGATGGACGTTTTCATGGTACCACGCGGACTTACATAACTATATGCACTGAAGTTTACATTGTGTGTAGCATCGTCATAGAGGTGTGGCAGGAAACCCTGTATGGTAGGTCCTGCGGTACCACCCTTTAGATTTGTGGTAGTGATATTCCAGTTCACTACTACCTTACCTGCGCTGGCGCTATAATCATAAGATACTTTTGAACCGGTCGGTTTGTTAAATGCATACTGCTCATAGGTGGTCAGATCAGCCGGTGCCTGCAATGCAGATACTACGAAGTAGGCGTTTCCGTTATTTGTATTCAGTACTAATTTTTCTGATTGATTACCATCGGATGCCCAGCGGGTGCCAAAGTTACCATCATTTACATTCGCTGCGGCAAATGGTCCTTCTACGGAGGAGACGGCCACTGATTTATGCTGAGAAAGCAAGGTGGCCTTGTTGAAGACCTGCATTTCCCAGAGAGAGTAGGCATAGATCGTACCTCTTTCATTGAGGGTGATCTTTACATAGCGGGCAGTAGTATCTTTAAAAGATAATGAATCAATACCACCATCTCCATTGATCACTGAGGCAACTGTAGCCCAGTGGGTCGTATCATTAGAAACCTGGATACTATAACCGGAGGCATAGGCCGTTTCCCAACTCAGCTTCACGGCATTTACTGTTTGTACGCTACCTAAGTCGATCCGTACAAATTGCTGCCCCTGAATAGCAGCGGTCGTATTTCCATCGAGGTGAATA
>Ga0207426_1002081_pt1 | contig 13851 bp, 11 predicted proteins | sample AraplaMF_Cvi_mMS_FD_184265 | JGI IMG/M metagenome (GOLD analysis project Ga0207426, IMG submission 184265) | Arabidopsis root microbial communities from the University of North Carolina, USA - plate scrape MF_Cvi_mMS (SPAdes) (version 2) | ecosystem: Host-associated > Plants > Roots > Endosphere...
CCGCCGCGGTGCCGGTCTTGGCGAATACCTTGCCCCGTGACGGGCAGCTGCGGCAGGAATCCGCCAGCGTGCCGTCGACGCCGAGGACCGGCAGCGAGGTGCGGAAGCGCCGCGCCTCGGGGGTGCGCTGCCAGTACGTCAGGATCTGCGCCATGGCGCGCGGGGTGGTGCGGTCGGCGGGGTTGCCGCCGCGGCCGTCGGCGAGTTGTACGGCCTTGCGGTCCACCTGGGCACGCTCCAGGAACGTGGCGAGGACGGGGAAACCGTCGTCGCAGTGGGTGCTTCCCGTGCTGGTGGCCATCAGGCAGATCCCCAGGTTCGCCCCGAGGTTGTGGCTCACCTTGAGGATGAGCTTGGCGTACTGGGCGTACACGGGGGAGGTGTAGCGGGCCACGGTGGGGGCGCCCTGATAGGAGCGCGGCAGCCGGCGGACGGGGTTGGGGCCGACGGCCTTCGCGTGGACCTCGACGCCGGCCCGCTGCAGTGCCTCGATCAGTGCGGTGCGGCCGAAGGCGTTCGGGTCCTTGACGGCGGACACCCGGAGGACGGGGGCCGAGTCGGCGGCGATGGTGCCGGACAGCTGGATGCGGGTGCCGTCGGGGGAACTGCTCACGTTGATGTCGGAGGGCTTGCCCGCCGCGACCGTGCGGACGGAGGACGTGACGTGGTACGGCGCGACCTTCGGGCGCCACTCCAGCCCGGCGGGGGTGCCGGCCTGGCTGCCGGGGGTGCTGAGCAGGTCGATGACGTTGTCATTGATGATCAGCGGGGTGGGGACCGGATCGAGGCCGGGGTCCGGCTTGAACAGCCGCGCGTCGACGACCACATCGCCGTCGACCCGGCGGATCCCCGCCTGCCGTACCTGCCGGGCCAGCTGGTCGATACCGGCCAGCGGGTTCTCCGGGGTGAGGGTGGCTCCCGGGACGTCGTTGGCGTAGGTGTGGTCGATGCTGGTGAACGCGACCGTGCCGTCCTTGCGTGTTCTGCCGCCGAGGGTCAGATCGCCCTGCGCCACCAGGTCCAGATCGCCCTTCAGCGTCGCGTTCCGGCGCTGTCCGACGGCGTGGACCGGCGTGACGAAGCGGTGGTCGCCGCCCAGTGTGTGCCAGGTCCCGCTGACGCTGAACAGCTTGGCCGCCGAACCGGGGATGAAGAACTGGTCGGCGTAGCGGGAGTGGGCCACCTTGCCGGTCCGCGGGTCCTGTTGGAACAGGCCCCACTGGGCATGCCGGTAGTCCGGCTTCCGCATGACCGCGGCGATCCGCGGATCGAGCGCGCGGGGCGTGGTGGACGGCGCCGCCTGGACCAGGCCGGTGATGACGACGCCGACGGCCAGCAGCACGCACAGGGTGCCGGCGAGGCGTCGCCGGGCCGACCGCGAGGGGACGGAGGGGGACATACAGACTCCACCAATGGTGTTGTTCTGCCGCATATCTGCCGATATGCCCGCCCTGACAGTACTGCCCACCGCCGTCGCGAGACCGCGGCACGTCGGCCGGGGTCCCCCGGACGCCCCAGCGCCCAGGTCATGACGGCAGGGGCGGGAGGCCGTCGGCGCCGAGCCCCACGGCCTACGACAGCGGGGAGGGCGGCGGCGCGCGCACCGCGAGTGCTGCGGTGCGGGGCGAGCTGTGGTGGTGCTGGTGCCACCCCGCGAACGGGCACCAGGGTGATCGACCGGGACCGGCGGGACGCCGAGGATTCTTGCCGTGGCAGCGCACTCCGCGCGCCGACGGGAGGACCGATGTCCGCGTTCAGAAAACCACGGTGGCCGAAAGCCGCGCTGTCGGGAATGGCCGCTGCCGCATTGCTGACGGCGGCGCTGCCCACCGCGCCGCCTGCCCGCGCGGCGGACCGGCCCGGGCCGCCGGTACCCGCCCGCTACGCCCACCAGCAGCTCAACTGGCAGCCCTGCGCGGGGAAACCGTCGCTGGAGTGCGCGCGCATGACCGTGCCGCGCGACTGGCATCACCCGGACACCGGGGCCGACCTCACCCTCGCGGTGTCCCGGCACCGCGCGAGCGACCCCGGCCGGCGGCGCGGCGTCCTGATGATGGCGGCGGGCGGCCCGGGGGCCTCGGGGCTGACCCGGCCCGCGGACTTCGCCGAACGCTCGCCCGCCGTGGGCGCCGCGTACGACGTGGTCGGCTTTGACCAGCGCGGCGTCGGCAGCAGCGCACCCGCGCGGTGTCAGACCGACGCCGAGTTCCAGGACTTCTACGCCCACGACTTCCGTGACCGATCGCCCGCGGCGCTGCGCGGTGTCCTCGACCGCTCCCGGCGGCTCGTCGCCGGCTGTCTGCGGCGCAGCGGCGATCTGGTGCCCTGGCTGACCACCGAGCAGGCGGTGCGCGACATGGATCTGTTCCGTGCCCTGCTCGGCGTACGCAAGATCTCCTATTACGGGCCCTCCTACGCGACCTGGCTCGGCGCCTACTACGCGACGGAGTTCCCGCAGCGCGTCGAGCGCGCCGTACTGGACAGCAACTTGGACTTCAGCGGCACCTGGCAGGACGCCGAAGCAGGCCAGCCGAGAAGCTTCCAGCGCCGCTTCGAGCAGGACTTCCTGCCCTGGATCGCGCGGCACGGCGCCACGTACCACTACGGGCGCACCGCGGCCGAGGCGAAAGCACGGTGGGAGGCGCGTCGCCGCGCCCTGCGCGACCACCCGCTGACCGTCGGCTCCCTGACGATCGGGCCCAACCAACTCGACAACGCCACTCTTCAGAACATCTACAACGCACAGGGGCAGTTCCCCCAACTGGCGTCCGCGCTCAGTGCCCTCGACCACTGGCCGACAGCCACACCGGCCGAGCGCACCCTCGTCAAAAAGCTCTTCGGGAGCTATCTGTCCCCGGGTTTCGCCGCCACCTTCTTCTCGGTGACCTGCAACGACACCCCGTGGCGCGGTGACCTCGGCTACTGGATCCGGCGCAGCGCCGAGGACACCGCGGCCCATCCGCTCGCCGGGGCGCGCGAACTCGCCTACGCGGCGACCTGCGTGGCCTGGCCGGTCCCCGCCGCACCCCGGGTACGGGTCACCGGCAAGGGTCTGCCGACCACGCTGATGCTCAACTCGGAGCACGATCCCGCCACGTACTACGAGGGCGCGCTTGCGGCACACCGTGCGCTGCGCGGTTCGCGGCTGGTCACGGTGAGGGGCGGCGGCGATCACGGCCAGTATCAGAACGGCAATGCGTGCGTCGACGGCCTCGTGAACGCCTATCTCCTCGACGGAGCCGCTCCGGAGCACGATGTGACCTGCGCGGCCGGCCCGCTGCCGGCGCCGTCGGGACGCGGATAGCGCACGGCATACACAGCGGCCCGGGAGGCGGGGGCGACTCACCGGTGGTTCAGTGGAAGGAGAGGCAAAGCCCATCCATGTGTGTTCCGAAGGTGAGAGCGATGTCTGAGTTCAACCTCGGCGATCCGCTGGACAAGAACTCGGAAGAGTTCGTCAGGACACCACCCCCCGTCGTCCTCCGGGTCCAGCCGAGCGGCTTTGTGCGGCTGAAGACCCCCGAGCAACTCCGGGCGTGGGAAAACGCGGTGCGGCTGACCACCGGCCTGGACATCGTCGCCGACAACCTCGCGGGTGTGGCCGCCGAATCGGGCTGTGAATTCGGCGAGGCAAGCCATAGCGACGCGTGCGACATGGCATGATCCTGGCCGTCTCCTTCCACGACGACCTGCATGCCCTCGCCGTCCAGCACGCGGTGCGCAGCCGCGGTCACGCCTTCCATATCGTGGAATGCGACACCATCAGCGGCCGGCAGAGCCTCTCCTGGCGCTCCCACCGCGAGGAAGCGGACGGTCGTGCCGGTGCCGCGACCGTCCTGACGTCCGAGGGCGTGCCGGTGTCCCCGGAGGAGGCGGCGCTGCTGTGGTGGCGGCGGGCCAGGGCCGATCAGGACATCACCGGGGCGGCGGGCAGCGCCCATGAGCGCAGTCTGGTCAACAACGACTGTCGTGGCGCGCTGGGCGGAATTCTCGCGGCAACCTTTCACGGCGACTGGATTTCACCGCCCGCCGCGACGGACCTGGCCGCCGACAAGCTGTATCAACTGGCCGTGGCACACGCGTCCGGCTTCCGGGTGCCACGGACCCTGATTTCGCAGTCACGGGAGGAGGTCATCGCCTTCACCCGGCAGGTCGGACGGACCATCGTCAAGCCCGTGGTCGGCGCCCGCGGGCCTTCCCTCTACACACGCTGGATCGACGACCCGGGATTGATTCCGGCGCAGTCGTTCGAGATCTGCCCTGCGACGTATCAGGAGTACATCGAGGGAAGCCGCCACATCAGGCTCAATTGCTTCGGCGACCGGATGTACGCGGCGCTGATCGAGACGACCGCGCTCGACTGGCGCCCCGACCTCAATGTGCCCATCTCCCCGTGGCCCGTCCCCGACGACATCCGACAGCGCGTCGGCACGGTACTGCACCAACTCGGCCTGCGCATGGGCATCGTGGACCTGAAGCTGACCCCGGAAGGGGAGCCGGTCTGGCTTGAGGTGAATCCGCAGGGGCAATTCCTGTTCCTGGAACCGCTCACGGGGGAACCGCTGACCGAGCACTTCGCCGACTTCTTGCTCTCCGCGGCCTGAGCGGGGCCGGCCCGGACCGACGACGGGCGGGCCCCGGTGGAACCCCCGGCCGACGTGGCCCCGAGCCGAATCAGGCCCGTCGCACGAGGAGTTCGGTGTTGCGGTCCGCCGGGGTGCCCGCCAGTCCTTCGTGGACCGCGCCGGTCATACCGGCGAGACCGGGTGCGTTGTAGGACAGCTCGCGGTAGAGGGACGCGAGTCCGACGGCCGACAGGTCGTCGAAGTCCGTGTGGTGCGGCGCGGCGGACTCGATGAGGGTGGTGAACAGGGACAGCGTCCCGTCGTGGTTGTCGACGAGTTCGATGACCCGGGCATGCTGCGGATAGTCCAGATGTGAGGCGGTGTTGACCTCCCAGAAGGAGCGGGCGGCCGTCGGGTGGGCGTGCGGCGTGATGCGATTGACATGGCTGTGGCCGTTGATCCACGCCACCACGTTCGGGAACCGGCTCAGCAGGGCGATGACCTCCTCGCCGTCGTGCCGCCGCTCCTCCGCGCGCGCCGCGTCGGGCCGCCGGGTCATGCTCGGGCTGTGATGGTGGCTGAACACCAGGATGTGCGCGTCATCGGCACCGTCATTGCGCACCAGCCTTCCGTCCGCGTCGTAATGGCGGGAGCTGTGGTCGGCCAACATCCGCTCCAGCCACTGGAGTTGCTCGGTTCCCAGCGACCCCTCGTAGTGACCGCTGCGGTAGGTGGTGTCGATGCTGATGCCGACGACGCCCTCCGCGACGGGGAAGGAGTAGTACATCCGGTCGCCGTCGAGGTGGTTGTCGGTGTAGCCGTGTCCGACGGGTCCCGCGCCCGCGAAGGCCGGGTCCAGGTGGGCCCGCAGATACTCGTGCGGGGTGGCCATCCGCCGGCGCTCGTCGGGGGTCACGGTCCGTGCCCGGCGGGCGTTGCGGGCGAGGATGTCCTTGAGCACCGTGCTCTTGGGGTCGTCGCCGGAATCCAGCACCTTCTTGAACGCGGCGACATCGGTGTCCGGTGCGGAGAACAGCTTGCGTGACCCGGTGATGTACTCCGTCAGCATCGGGTCCTGCGGGGCCAGACAGCCGCCCGGCAGGTCGTCGTGGTTGCCGGGCGTCGAGTACCACGGCATGCGCAGACCGGGGCTGGTGACCGGGCGCATCGCGGCTTCGAGGTAGCCGGGTATCCGCGGCAGCCCCCGCTTCTTGTCCTGGTCGCGCAGACCGTCGTCCGGGTGCCAGTACAGGGGGAGGCCGGAGTTCTGTACGCCTTCGAAGGACGCCGGGTCTCCGGTGTTGGGGGTGATGCGGCCGCCGCTCATGAGGGTGAGGAACCACTCCAGCTCGACCATGGAGTGGTTGTCGATGTTGTCGCCCGTGGACATCACGAACGCCGGCGGACGGCCCGTATGCGGTCCGCCGCCGAGCGCGTTGGCCTGCTCCACCAGCGAGACCGAACCGGCGACCGACAGCGCCTCCTGCGCCCGCCACGACCCCGGTGACCCGGCGCGCAGGAACTCGCTGCGCAACGGGCTCTGGACGTCGACCACATGGAGGTCGGTGAACTGGATGAAGCACGCCAGAGGGGTGCGCCGGTCCTGGCGTCCGGCCGACGCGGCGGCGAGTTCACCCCGGACGACCAGCGGCCAGCCGGGGCCGGAGGTGAGGCGGCGGTAGCCGCTGCTGCCGGCGAGGCGCGCCGCGGTGTCCAGCGTGGTGGCGCCGTACGGTGCCGCGCGGCGTACGGCCGGGCGGGCGGGCGCGGTGCGGGGGAGCGTCCGCGCGGGTCCGGTGCCCGGCGCCGCGCTGCTGCTGCGCTGGCCGGGCAGCGCCCAGGCGGCGCCGGCTCCGGCGACGGCGGCACCGGACGTGAGGAGGAAGTGACGACGGTTGGTGGGGATCTGGGTCATACCGGCCATGCGGCCCTCCGTGCCGTGGCGGGGAGGCCCGACCACAGCGGTGTCACCAATCGGAATGTCTCATTCCAGAGCTTGGGCGGTGCGCGTGACCGGTAGCTGAACGAACCCGGAACGCGGTACACCCATTGCCTGTCGGTTATCGTCCGCCGCTCGCCCGGCCGTGCCGACCGGGACGCCCCGCTCCGAAGCCGCCACATGGCGACGCGATGTCCGGTAGATCTGTCGAAGGCAAACCGCAGGGAAACCTGCCGCCCGCCGACGCCGACGCCGACGGCGACGCGGGAGCAGGTCTCCCGTCCCGCACCGTCCCCGTTCCTCACGGCAGGAGAGCCCATGCCCAGCAGCCCCGCCCCGATCCGCATCACGTCCTACGGCGCCCGCTGGGGCGCCCCGCCCCGGCACGACACCGGCGCCCTCGTACTGGACGTCCGGGACCGGATGTGGGACCCGGCCGACGCAGCGATCACCGCGCCGCTGGTCGTGCTGACGGGGCTGGACCCCGAGGTCCGCGACTATGTGCTGTCCGCCCCGGACGCCCGGCAGACCGTCGAGCGCACCGGCCGTCAGCTGCTCGCTCTCCACCGGGCCGGCACCGACGAGGCGGTGCACCTCTACGTCGCCTGCTGGTACGGCCGCCACCGGGCGCCGGCCGTCGCCCGTGCCGTCGCCGACTGGCTCGCCGAGCGCGGAACGGCCGCCGACGTCGAACACCGCGACATCGCCCGCCCCTTGATCCACCGCGAACCCGCGAAGCAACTGGAGGCCTGCGCCTTCTGCCGGATGGCCGCCGGCACGGACCCCGCCCCACTCGTCCGTGACTGGCCGGACGCCTTCGCGATCGTGCCCCGTCGCCCGGTCACACCCGGACACCTCCTGGTCATTCCCCGCCGCCATGTCCGGGACGCGACGACCGACCCCGCCGTGACCGCCGCGGTGATGCAGCGCGCCGCGGAGCTCGGCGGAGAACTCGCAGAGGACCTGAACATCATCACCGCAGCCGGCCCCGCGGCGACTCAGACCGTCTTCCACGCCCATGTCCACCTGATCCCCCGACGCCACAGCGACGGCCTGCCACTGCCCTGGACCCCACAGCGTCAGTGAGTCCCGCCCCCGATGCCTTGCCCAATACGGACCCAGCGGCATTCGGTAGCGCCACCGCCGCACTAGAGTGAAGCGGTGACCCCGTTACCGGAAGACCTGCCGCCACGGATCAGTGAAGACGAGCGCGACACGGCCGTGCAGCGCCTACAGGACGCGTACACCCAAGGGCACCTCTCGCACGAGGAGATGGACGCACGCCTCCACCAGGCACTCACCGCCAAGACGCCCGGCGAGCTCGCGGCGGCTCTGACCTCGCTGCCCGAGGAGAAGGCGGGGACCACGGCCACGATCGCCGCCGCCGGTGGACGGATCCGGCGGGGCGGCGCATGGCGGGTACCTCGCACGCTCAAGGTCGCGTCCGCATTCGGAAGGGTGCACCTGGACCTGTCCCGGGCGGTGATCGAGCATCCGGTGGTCGACATCGAGCTGCAACTCGGCACCGGCAGGGCCAAGATCACGGTGCCTCGCGACGCGATGGTCGAGGTCGAGGACCTGCACGCCGGGTGGAAGGACCCGCTCTACAAGATCCGGCGGCGCTCCCGTAGCGGCGGACCAACGATCCGGATCTCCGGAACCATGGGGTTCGGACGGTTGAAGATCCGCCACGCGCGGCGCTGAGGCCCCCGCCGGCACCAGGTCCGTCCATCCCGCACGGAGTCGACGAGCCGACCCCGCACCCCCGTATCACCACTCCCACGGCACCCCTCCGCCCGCGACCCCGGCCGAGCGGCGGCCTGCGTCGGTCGAGGCCGGGCGATGGCCGAGGTTGAGGGCGGTAGCGAGGTCGACGGACCGGTCGAGAGCGGCGTCGATACGGGCGTGGAGCAGCGGGCCGCCGCCGGTGAAGCCGGTGGTGCCGAGGGCGGCGTTGAGCTTGGCGGCGGCCGCCGCGGTGACCGTGATGCCGGTGTCCATACGCAACGCCGCGGCATGGGTGTCGATGGCGGAGGCGATGGCCGGGCGGGTGAAGGTGCCCACGGTCATGCTCGGGCCGCGGTTCAGCCGGGCGCGGAGGGTGCCCTGGCCGAGGTCGACGGTGAAGCCGGTGACCTTGACGGTCTTCTTGGCCGTGCGGTTGACCAGCGCGATCCCGGCATCGGCGAGCCGCAGCTCGCCGCCGACCTTGCCGCCGCTGTTGGTGACCGCACCGCCCTTGATGGCCAGGCTGATGCCGCCGGAGTCGTGATGCGGAGTGACGGTGCCCCGGCGGTCGACGTCCGCGAGCGCCACACCGCGTGCCTTGAGCGCGGCAAGAAGGGCGGGCGGCGTGGCGAAGCGGGCCGAGCCGCCCTCGACGGGGACCTCGGTGTGACCGGCCGGGCGGGCCGGGGCGGGCCGGCTGCCCGACGGCGGGGTGGTGGCCGAGGGCTGTGCCGGGGCCGGGGTGGCGGCGAGAAGAGCGGTGGTGAGCGCCAGAGCGGCGGCTGTGGCGAGATGGCGAGCGCGCATGCGTGTCCCTTTCTCCGTGTGACCGTGTCGAAATCGGATGCCGGGAGACCCACCGCCGACGGGCGGCCGCCAGGGCATCCGTACCGTGATCATCTGGTCACTTTAAGTGGGCGTCTCCGGGGCCCTCGGTAGCCCGGCCCGGGACTGGGCCAGCCGCCTGAAAACCGGCACTTCGCCGACGACCCATTGCCACCCTCACCAGGCCGCCGCCGGAGACCGGCCTCGCTGCCCTACCGTAGGGCGCCATGAAGGTTCTGGTCATCGGTGGCAGCGGGTTCCTGGGGACGGCACTGGTGCGCCAGGCGACGGCTGCCGGCTGGGGCTCGGCCGCGACGTACTGTTCCCGCCCCAGCAGCCTTCCCGGAGTCTCGTGGCATCAGCTCGACCTTCGCGCCCCGGGCCACATCGATGAGGTACTGGCCGCGTCCGACCCCGAGGTGGTCATCAACGCGACGAGCGGAGGAAGCGACTGGGCGGTCACCGCCGACGGCTCGATCCGCGTGGCGAGGGCCGCGGCGCAACGTGGTTGCCGACTGGTCCAGGTCTCCAGCGACGCCGTGTTCTCCGGTTCCCCAACTCCCTACGACGAGACCTGTCTGCCCGACCCGGTCACCCCGTATGGCGCGGCAAAGGCCACCGCCGAGACCGCTGTACGGCTCCTGGCACCGGCCGCCGCGGTCGTCCGCACCTCATTGATCATCGGGCACGGCGGCTCCGCGCACGAATGCCTGGTCCATGCCCTGGCGGCCGGCACCCACGACGGCGTCCTGTTCACCGACGACATCCGCTGCCCGGTGCATGTCGACGATCTGGCCTCCGCCATGTGGGAACTCGCGGTGTCCGACGGGGCCGGGGTCTTCCACCTCGCCGGGTCGGACGCCATCAGCCGTCATGAACTCGGCGTTCTCATCGCCCGACGCGACGGACTCGACGCCGGCCGGCTGGCTGCCGGGCGCCGCGCGGACACCCGTATGCCCGGGGCCCTCGACGTCCGCCTCGACAGCAGCGCCACACAGGGGCGCGTCCGCACCCGGCTGCGGGGAGCCCGGGAGTTCCTCCAAGGGCGGTGAGCGGAACCGTCGTTGCCCGTCGGCAGCCGCGGATCGATCCGTCTCCGCGGGTATGGTCACCTCGGCCACCCGTCGGTAACTTGTCCACGGCCGTCGGTGGTGCCCCTGCCGAGCGGCCGCTTGTCGGACGAAGCCGGCGAGCACGCCCGATGAAGCAGGCGATGACGTGCAGCCGTTCTTACGTTCCGTGTGCCGTGCCCTGGCGATGTGCCTCGTACTGACGGGGCTCGCCGTCCCCGGGGCGGCCGCGGCTCCGGCCCTGCGGGATGCTTCCGCGTCCGGACCGTCAGCCGCCGGCAAGGCCGTGGAGGCGTGGACCGCTCCGCTCTCCACCAGGGGCCGCTACATCGTCGACGCCGACGGCCGGCGCTTCCGGCTGAAGTCCGCCAACTGGGACGGGGCGCAAGGCTCCTGGAACGGTTCGGGCGATATCGATGACCCGGCCGGCCACCACGGCGGCCAGAACTCCCACGGCATACCCCTCGGCCTCGACCGCGTAAGGATCGCCGCTCTGCTGGACGACTTCCGGGCGCTGGGTCTGAACAGCGTCCGGCTGCCGTTCTCCAACGAGATGCTGCATGCCACGGCCCCCGTGCCCGATGCCGCGGTCGCGGCCAACCCGCAACTGCGCGGCAAAACTCCCCTGCGCGTCTTTGACGCCGTGGTCGAGGCGCTGACCGCGGGTGGCTTCGCGGTCATCCTCAACAACCACACCAACACCACCCGATGGTGCTGCGGCCTCGACGGCAATGAGCGGTGGAACAGCCGCCAGTCCACCCGGCAATGGGCCGATGACTGGGTCTTCATGGCCCGCCGCTACCAGCACAACAGCCGCGTGGTCGGGGCGGACCTCTACAACGAGGTGCGCCGGGACGTCCTGGACGACCCCAACTGGGGCCTGGGCGACGGCCACGACTGGCAGGCCGCCGCGCAGGAGGCGGCGGACCGGATCCTCACCGAGGCCAACCCCCGTCTCCTCATCGTCATCGAGGGCATCAACTGGACCGGCGTGCCGGTGGACGGTCTGCCCCACGACCGCCCCACCCTCGCCCCGGTCCGTACGCTCTCGCACACCCTCGTCACCTCCGGGAAACTCGTCTACTCGGCCCACTTCTACGGCTACACCGGCCCGCACCACAGCGGCGCCACAGGGGTGGGGGAGACCAGTGACCCTCGCTACCAGGACCTGACCCGCGACCAGCTCCGTGCCGTACTGCACGACCAGGCGTTCTACGTCTCAGCGGAGAGCGGTCAACATTTCACCGCACCCCTGTGGATCAGCGAATTCGGCGTCGGCTCCGAGGAATCAAACCCGGCCGCCCGTACCTGGTTCGGCAACCTCACGGACTACCTCGCCGACACCGATACGGACTTCGCCTACTGGCCGCTCGTCGGCTGGAGCACCGACGGCCAGGGCCGGCCGGCCGGGGACAACTGGGCCATGCTGCGGTACGACAACGCCGGGCGCCGCAGCGGAATCCTCGACGGCGCCGACTGGCGGGCGGCCGCATGGCACCGGCTCATGACCGCGCCACAAAAGACGGGACCGGTGCCACCGGCCCCCGCCTGGCACCTGCTCACCACCGACCACCGCGACTTCGTGCAGTCCCTGAGCGCCCGCTCGCTGGGCGACTGGGACAGCGGGGCCCGCAAGGCGGCCTGCCCCGACGGCGAACGGCTCATCGGCCTCAGCCACACCCGGGGCCGCGGGCTGTGCACCGACGCCCCCACGGCCCGCCCGCTGCACGCACCCGGCAGCACCCCCACTGTGGTGCGGGACGAACGCTATGTCCCCGCCGGCGGGGACTGGGCGCCCGGCTACAGCAAACTCCAGTGTCCCGACGGCCACTTCCTCACCGGCTACAGCCTGCGGGGTGAGAAGGTCTCCGCCGCGTTGTGCACACCGGCCCGCACCGCTCTCGGCACGGGCGGCAGCACCCTCTGGTTCGACCGCGGCGACAACCGTCCGCCCGGCGGTCCCGGCGGCGACTTCGCCCACGGCCACTACAAGGGACAGTGCCCTTCCCGCTCCTATGCGGCAGGCATCGCCTCCACCCAGCGCATCGGCCACCTGGGCCGCCCCGACGCCCTGCTCTGCCGCCCCCTGACCGGAGAAAACTGAGTCGCCCCGAAGGACCGGCCGGGGTATCAAGGGACGCTGTCCACGACACCGTTCCGATGCGGAGGGCGCCCATGTGCGCGCGCAAGATGCACACCGACGAGACGGACACCGACGTGTCTCTCGTGCGCCGTCTGGTGGCTGCGCAGTTTCCCCGGTGGGCTGACCTGCCCGTCACGACGGTCGACTCCGCCGGCACCTCCAACGCCATGTTCCGGCTCGGCGACGACATGGTCGTACGGCTCCCGCGCATCGAGGGGGCCGCCGCCGACGTGGCGAAGGAGCACCACTGGCTGCCACGGCTGGCCCCCTCGCTCCCGGTTGCGGTACCCGCACCGCTGGGCAAGGGCGCGCCCGCCGAGGGCTACCCCTGGCAGTGGTCCGTCTACCGCTGGCTCGACGGGGAGACACCGACTACCGGCCGCCTCGCCGCGCCCCACGCGCTCGCGGCGGATCTGGCGGAGTTCATCACCGCGCTGCACCGGGTCGACCCCGCGGACGGGCCGCCGTCCTACCGCAGCGAATCCCTGGCTGCCCGGGACCAGGCGACCCGCGCCGCGGTGGCGGAGCTGCCCGGCCTCGTCGACACCGGCGCGGCGATCGCCGCCTGGGAGACGGCCCTCCAGGCGCCCGCCTGGCCCGGCCCGGCCGTCTGGATCCACGCAGACCTGCAACCGGGAAATCTGCTGACCTTCCGTGGACGGCTCGCCGCTGTCATCGACTTCGGCTGCCTCGGGCTCGGCGATCCCGCCGTCGATCTGATCGTGGCGTGGTATCTGCTGCCCGCCGACGCGCGCGGCGCCTTCCGTACGGCCCTGGGGGCCGATGACGCCACCTGGGCCCGCGGCCGCGGCTGGGCGCTGTCGATCGCGCTCAACGAACTCCGCTACTACCGCGAGACCAATCCGGTGATGGCGGTCATCGCCCGGCAGGTCATCGAGGAAGTCCGCATCGAGCACGCACAGGCCGCCGTCTGACCCCGGACCACCGTCGGGCGTGGCATCCGGGCCCGGCCGCACGGCCTCCGCCCGGGCGCGTGGGGCCGGTTGTGGAACCGTAGGTGACCGAAGCCCGGAATGATCGTTCTCAGGTGGTGAAACGTATCGTCACCACCTCGTTCCTTGTCCTGTCCTGCCTGGTCCCGGCCGCTCCGGCGCAGGCCGACGGCCCCGAGCGGATGCCACAGGTGGCAGGCCAGGGCCTGGTCGCCGCCTACCGGGCCCTGAACTTCGACACCTCCGTCCAGCTCAGGGACGGCCGCGGCGCCGGCCGCCATGTGCTGTGGCCGGCGAGCTGGAAGGTCTGCTCACAGAGCCCGGAGGAAGGCGCATCCCTACAGGGCCGCCATGCCACGCTCACCGTCGTCAAGACCCATGAGGCGTGTCCGGTCTGATACCCGTCGCCCGCGGTGCCGCGGGGCTCAGCCGCGCGGGAGACGGCCCTTGCTCCGCATGGCGGCGCGGACACGGTCCTCGGCGAGGCGGCGGCCGGCGGCGTGCGGGGTGATGTCCTGCTGCCGGGCCTCGTCCAGGACCGTCACCGTGTTGGCCCGCAGCCTGGCCGAGACCGACTCGAAGATGCTCGCTGTGCCGGGCCGGAACCCGGAGTAGCGGGCATCCATCG
>Ga0207426_1002084_pt1 | contig 13825 bp, 13 predicted proteins | sample AraplaMF_Cvi_mMS_FD_184265 | JGI IMG/M metagenome (GOLD analysis project Ga0207426, IMG submission 184265) | Arabidopsis root microbial communities from the University of North Carolina, USA - plate scrape MF_Cvi_mMS (SPAdes) (version 2) | ecosystem: Host-associated > Plants > Roots > Endosphere...
TCATGGGCAACGGCTTCGCCGCCTTCCCGGTGATGACGGGCGGCGTCGGCGTGCCGATTCTCGTCGGCGTGTTCCACGGCAATCCCGCGACGATGGCCGCGATCGGCATGTTCTCCGGCTACTGCGGCACGCTGATGACGCCGATGGCCGCGAACTTCAACATCGTGCCCGCGGCTTTGCTCGAACTCCCCGACAAGAACGCGGTGATCAAGGTGCAGGTGCCGACCGCGCTCACGCTCTTGATCGTCAATATCTTCCTGCTGAACTGGCTGATGTTCATTTGAACGACAGCGGCTTTTCGCCTGCGCGCGCGTGACCGGGAATGGAGCCCGGTCCGCGTACGCGACGGCATCCCTCACCGCCCGCGTCATCCCCTCGCGGCGCCCATCTCTTCGCGGTCTTGGCCATACGTCGGCCAAGCACTGATTCATGCCTTGCGGCACCCATCTCTTCGTTGTCGTGGCCCTGCGTCCGCGCAGTGCTGCAATTGGCAATTCAGACCAGGCCTATATCTGACTGAAGGACGTTAACGGAGACTCTCGCGGCCTCGTGTGCTTAGGATAAATTCCAAGCGCGACATCTCCGTCGATCGTGCCGTCAGCACGCCGCGGCGCTCAGATCGCGCATTTTTCCAAGCCGACAGAGGACAGCGGTTCGCTATCTGCGCCTCGTCGCGTGAGCGATGGCGAACCGGTTTTCCGTCATCGATTCCGTCGTCATGCGCTTGCCGAGTTACTCCCATCTGCTGGCTTTGCCCGCAGGCCCCGACTTGCTGCTTCGCCTGTGCGAAACGTTCGTCGTTGCAAGCAGCGCGCTCGCGGCTCAACGGATCTATGGCACGGCCGCCGGCTACGACAACGCCGTGGTCGCGCTCACCAGCATCTTCGCGTGGGTCGCGTTATCCGGCTTCTACGTGAAGAGCCCGACGCGCAAACCGTCGTTGCCATGCGCGGTTCTTTTGCCTGCGCTTGGATGGATGCTCTGCGAGGTCTGCGCGGTGTGCCTGATCCGGTGGATGCACCCCATGTATGCGCCATCGGGCGCGTGGCTCGCCTGCCTCGGTATCTCGACCAGCGCGGGCGTCGTGCTCTGCCGCGCGATCGACCGGATCGCGGGCGCGCGCCGGGCGCATCGCGTGTCGGTAGCCGTGGTCGGACGCGGCGCGCGTTGCGCGACGCTTGAATGGCTGTTCCGCGTGATTCAGGAGCCGAGACGCATGTGGAAACGCTACCTCGTGACCAATGCAAAGTTCGCTGTCATGCTTGCGAAGGCATATCTGGCGCGTACATAGGGAAACGGATGACCGAACTCCTCACCCCCCCACCACCACAAACCCCCTCTTCCTTAACAACTCCAACACCCCCCTCGGCCCGCCGAGATGCAACGCCCCGATCGCCACAAAAACGGGCCTATCCGGCCCCGCCAGCCCGACCATCCTCGCGACAAACCGCCGGTTCCGCTCATACACCACGCGATTATCGACCTGCGCCGCCAGCGCCGCGTTCCTCGCCAGCTTGCTCGACTTCGCGTCATCCCACGCTTTCAAGGCGTCCGCATCGCCGATGCGCCATAGCCGGTGCAGTTCCTTCACATCCGCGACATTCTCCGCGGGCGTCTGCACCAGATCCTGCGCGAGCATCTCGCGCTGCTGCGCCGACGTGAGACGCGTGAACGTCGAGATCTGCTCATTCAGCGTCTCGAGCCCGACGATCTTCCCGCGCGCACGCAAATACACATTCTGCAACTGCGCCTCGGTGCCGTACTCGCTCTGAAACCCCGCCTTCAACGTATCGTAGGTTTCGATCAGCATCGACGCGAGCCACGGACGGGTGTGCCGCAACTCCTTCAGCGCCTCCGGATTGCCGCGCATGCGCGTTTCGACCTTCTTCCACATCGAGTCCGGCAGGTAATCGATCAGGCACTCGCTGCGGCACATGCCGTAGCGGTTCACGTCGTCCTGAGACAGCAGCAGTTCATCGGGGGAAATTTCTAGCGCCAGCGTGGGCGATGCATCGAGCGCCGCGAGTATCGATTTGCGAAACGGCTGCCCGGGCGGATAGTCGCTCGCGAAACCTACATGGAGCGTGCCGAGCACATAGATGGTCGTCGTGCCCTTGGTCGCGACGTAAAAGGGCATTCGCGGCGGTTGCGCCCGCACCGGGCCACTCGCGGTCGTGCCGTCCGAGCGATCCGCGCGCGGCGGCGGCAGAGGCGGGGCGGGATTGGACGGCGCGGCGGCGGAGCCGGCATCGCCCGCGGCCTGCGGCGTGCGCGATCCCACCACGGCAAAACCCGATGACGAGACCGAAACGCCAGCCGTAAACAGCACGAACGACAGCACGATGGCTGTCGTTTTGGCGAACGCCGCGCACGGAAGGCGCGGCTTGTCGTATGAATCCGGCACGACCCACATCTTAAAACATTCGCGTGTCGCGCCGAACACCTGACCTGCCCGGTGAGATTCAGGCTTCGCCCTCGCCGACCTCCTCGGCGCGATGGCATGACACCTGACGCCCGTCGACCTCGCGCAGCTTCGGCTCTTCCACACGGCATCGCTCGATCGCATACGGGCAACGCTGATGAAACGTGCAGCCCGATGGCGGATTGAGCGGCGACGGCATCTCGCCCTGCAGCTTGATCTTGATGCGCCGGTCTTCCTCGAAGATCGCGGGCGTCGCGGACATCAGCGCGCGCGTGTACGGATGGCGCGGATTCGCGAAGATCGTCTTCTTGTCGCCCACTTCGGCAACACCGCCGAAGTACATGACCATCACATCGTCGGCGATATGCTCCACCACCGACAAGTTATGCGAGATGAACACGTAGCTCGTGCCGAACTGCGCCTGCAGATCCATGAACAGGTTCAGGATCTGCGCCTGAATCGAAACATCGAGTGCGGACACGGGTTCATCCGCGACGACGATCTGCGGATCGAGAATCATCGCCCGCGCGATCGCGACGCGTTGACGCTGCCCGCCCGAAAACATGTGCGGATAACGCGTCGCATGCTCGGGCCGCAGGCCGACGGTGCGCATCATTTTCGCGATGCGTTCGGCGCGCTCCGTCGCCGAAAGCGACGTGTTGATGGCAAGCGGCTCGCCGAGCGTCTGCTCGACGGTCTTGCGCGGATTCAACGACGCGAACGGATTCTGAAACACCATCTGCACGCGCTGGCGCAACTCGGCGATCTTCGCCTTGCTCGCGCCCGCGACATCATCGCCGTCGATCAGCAAGCGGCCCGACGTCGGTGTTTCGATCATCGTCAACTGGCGCGCGAGCGTGGACTTGCCGCAGCCCGATTCGCCGACGACCGCGAGCGTGCGGCCGCGCTTCAGCTCGAACGACACGCCGTTGAGCGCCTTGACCGTGCCGTGCTTGAACGCACTGCGCTTCACGTCGTAGTACTTCGTGAGCTGGTCCGCGGCGAGCACGATGTCCTGATTGATTTCCTTCGGTACGGCGTTCATCGCGCGCCTCCTTCCACCACGACATCGATGTTCAACGGCTTGATGCAACGCGCGCGCACGGCCGGATCGTGCTTGTCGAGCTGAAAGAGACCCGGCCGGGCTTTCCAGCAATCGTCCACGACGTACTTGCAGCGCGGCGCGAAGAGACATCCGCTCGGCCGGTCGTCCTTGCCCGGCACCATGCCCGGCAGCGCGGCAAGACGCTCCGCGCCGCGGCTATGTTCGGGAATCGCGGCGAGCAGCGCTTCCGTGTACGGATGATGCGGCTCGCTGAAGATCGTCGGCACATGATTCGTTTCGATGATCTCGCCCGCGTACATCACCGCGACGCGCTGCGCCACTTCGGACACGACCGCCAGATCGTGCGAGATCAGCACGAGCGCCATGCCGCGTTCCTTCTGCAGCTTGACGAGCAGCTCCATGATCTGCGCCTGGATCGTCACGTCGAGCGCGGTGGTCGGCTCGTCGGCGATCAGCAGCTTCGGATTGCACGCGACCGCCATCGCGATCATCACGCGCTGGTTCATGCCGCCCGACATTTGATGCGGAAACGCGTTGATGCGGCTCTTCGCATCCGGAATGCCGACCTGATCGAGCAGCTCGAGTGCGCGCCGGTCGAGCGCATCGCCGCGCAAGCCTTCGTGCAGCTTCAGCACTTCCTTGATCTGATAGCCGACGGTGTAGCTCGGGTTCAGGCTCGTGAGCGCGTCCTGGAACACCATTGCAATGTCCTTGCCGATGATGCTTCGACGCGCGCGCGCCGATGCCTTCAGCAAGTCCTTGCCGTCGAACGTGACCTGATCGGCGGTGACCTTGCCGGGCGCGTCGATGAGGCCCATCAGCGCCATCATCGTGACGCTCTTGCCGGAGCCGGATTCGCCCACGACGCCGACCACTTCGCCCGGCTTCACGCTCAGGTCGATGCGATCGACCGCCTGGGTGCCGCCGAACGTCACCTGCAAATTGCGGATAGTCAGAAGATCGTTCATGTCAGCCCATCCGTTTGAGTTTCGGATCGAGCGCGTCACGCAGACCGTCGCCGAGCAGGTTGATGACGAGCACCGAGACCAGAATCGACAGGCCCGGCATGGTCACGATCCACCATGCGCTCTCGATGTAATCCCGCGCCGATGCCAGCATCGCGCCCCACTCCGCCGCCGGCGGTTGCACGCCGAGGCCGAGGAAGCCGAGCGCGGCGGCATCGAGAATCGCGGACGAAAAACCGAGCGTCGCCTGCACGATGAGCGGCGCGGCGCAGTTCGGCAGCACTTGCGAGAACATCAGCCGCACGGTGCCCGCGCCCGCGACGCGCGATGCCGTCACGTATTCCTTCTGCAATTCACCGAGCGCCGACGCGCGCGTCAGACGCACATAACCCGGCAGCGCGACGATTGCAATTGCGAGCATCGTGTTGACGAGCCCCGGCCCGATGATCGCGACGACGGCGACCGCGAGCAGCAGCGACGGCAACGCGAGCAGCACGTCCATCACGCGCATGATCGGCGTATCGAGCCAGTTGAAGAACGCGGCCATGAGGCCGAGCACGACGCCCGGAATCAGCGCGAGAATCACCGACACGAAGCCGATCCAGAACGACAGCCGCGCGCCGTACATCAAACGCGAGAGGATGTCGCGGCCCGCTTCGTCGGTGCCGAGCAGAAACATGCGGTTGCCGCCTTCGAGCCACGCGGGCGGAATTTTCACGTAGTCGCGGTATTGCTCGATCGGGCTATGCGGCGCGATCAGCGGCGCGAACAGCGCAACCAGAACCAGTACAACCACGATCAGGCCCGCGACCACCGCGCCGCGATTGCGCGAGAAGTTCGCCCAGAATTCGCGCGCGGCGACCATGCGGCCGGAGGGCGGCGTAAGCGCTCCGGGCGGGAGATTGTTTTGAATGTCAGCCATATCTTGTGTGACCTCAGCGAGTATGGCGAATGCGCGGATTCAACACGCCGTAGAGCAGATCGACGACCAGATTCACGACGATCACGAGTGTCGCGATCATCAGAATGCCGCCTTGCACGACCGGATAGTCGCGACGCGAAATGGCATCGATGAGCCACTTGCCGACGCCCGGCCACGAGAACAGCGTCTCGGTCAGCACCGCGCCCGCGAGCAATGTGCCGACCTGCAGGCCGATCACGGTCACCACCGGAATGAGCGCATTGCGCAACGCATGCACGACGACCACGCGCAGCGGCGACAAACCCTTCGCGCGCGCGGTGCGGATGTAGTCCTCGCGCAGCACTTCGAGCATCGAGGAACGCGTCATGCGCGCGATGACCGCGAGCGGAATCGTGCCGAGCACGATGGTCGGCAAAATCAGATGCGAGAGCGCCGACGTGAACGCGCCTTCGTCGGTGGAGAAGAGCGCATCGATCAGCATGAAGCCCGTGACGTGCGGAATGTCGTATTCCACCGCGATGCGGCCCGACACCGGCGTCCATCCGAGCTTCGCCGAGAAGAACATGATGAGGATCAAGCCCCACCAGAAAATCGGCATCGAGTAGCCGGTGAGCGCCGTGCCCATCACGCCGTGATCGACGACGGTGCCGCGCTTGAGCGCAGCCGCAACACCTGCCGGCAGTCCGACGACGAGCGCGAAGATCATCGCGCAGATGGAGAGCTCGACCGTCGCGGGAAAGCGCGCGAGAAACTCGCCCATCACGCTCGTATTCGTGATGATGGACATGCCGAGATCGCCTTTCAGCGCATGTCCGACGTAAGTGAGATATTGCAGCGGAAGCGGCTGATCGAGGCCGAGGCGCTTCATGGCTTCGGCATGCATCGCCGGGTCCACGCCGCGCTCGCCCATCATCACTTCGATGGGGTCGCCCGGAATCAGGTGGATGAGCGCGAACGCGAGAATCGTAATGCCGATGAACGTCGGTATCACCATTCCTATGCGTCGCAAAACGAATCGGAACATGATCGCCCTTTTCGGTATTGGAGGGACTAGAAACGTGTCCGGCGGCTTGGATCGTTCTTCGACCCGCGCCGCCGGACCTATTCGATTAGTTATGGTTTAGTGCAAAAAGCGTTCCGCAGCAAAACCTTATTGCATGCCGACGCCGTCGAAACGCACGTAGCCAAGCGGCTCGATCTTCATGTTCGTCACCTTCTTGCTGACAGGCTGATACACGGTCGAGTGCGCGATCGGGGAGAACGGCAGTTGTTGCGCGAAGATCTGCTGCGCATCGGTGTAGGCCTTCGTGCGCGCGGCGACATCGGTCGTCGAACGGCCCTTCACGACGAGATCGTCGAACGGCTTGTAGCACCACTTCGAAAAGTTGCTGCCCTTCACCGCATCGCAGCCGAGCAGCGTGCCGAGCCAGTTGTCGGGATCGCCGTTATCGCCCGTCCAGCCGATCAGGAGCGCATCATGTTCGCCCGCGTGCGCGCGCTTCAGATACTCACCCCACTCGTACGACACGATGTTCGCCTTCACGCCGATCTTCGCCCAGTCGGCCTGGATCATTTCCGCCATCAGGCGCGCGTTCGGGTTGTATGCGCGTTGCACGGGCATCGCCCACAACGTGATCTCGAAGCCGTTCGGGAAGCCCGCCTTCGCAAGCAGTTCCTTCGCCTTCGCGGTGTCGTATGCCTGACCCTTGAGGTTCTTGTCATAGGACCATTGCGTCGGCGGCATCGGCGCCGTGGCCGGCTGGCCCGCACCCTGATACACGGAATCGATGATCGCCTTCTTGTTGATCGCCATGTCGAGTGCGCGGCGCACGTCGGTGTTGCCGAGGTCCTTCTTCGTCACGTTGTACGCGACATAGCCTTCGTTGAAGCCGGCCTGCGACGGCGTATCGACATTCGACGCCGACTTCAGCGCCGCGATGTCGCCCGGACGCGGATAGCTCATCACCTGGCATTCGTTGTTCTTCAGCTTCTGCACGCGCACGGCGGCATCCGGCGTGATCGAGAAGATCAGCTTCGAGATCTGCACCGCATTCGGCTTCCAGTAATCAGGATTGCCGTCGAAGCGGATGGTCGCGTCCTTCGTGTAGCTGCGGAAGATGAACGGTCCGGTGCCGACCGGCTGCTGGTTGATGTCGGCGGCCTTGCCGTCCTTCAGCAACTTGTCCGTGTACTCGGCGGAGAGGATCGACGCGTATTCCATCGCCATGTTCTGGATGAACGGCGCGCTCACTTCCTTTAGCGTGAACTTCACGGTGTACGGGTCGACCTTCTCGATCTTCGAGATCAGCTTGTCCATGCCGAGGTCCGTGAAGTACGGAAACTGCACGTTGTACGCCTTGCGGAACGGATTGTTCGGATCGAGCATGCGGTTGAACGTGAAGATCACGTCATCCGCGTTGAATTCGCGCGTCGGCTTGAAGTACGACGTCGTCTGGAACTTCACGCCGTGGCGCAGATGGAACGTGTAGGTCAGTCCGTCGGACGACACGTCCCACTTTTCGGCGAGACCCGGCTCGACCTTCGTGCCGCCGCGCTCGAATTCGACGAGGCGGTTGTACACGGTGAACGTGTTCGCGGTGAAGTCGGTGCCGGTCGTGTACTGGGCCGGATCGAAGCCGGCCGGGCTGCCTTCCGAGCAGTACACGAGCGTCTTGTTCGGGATGGCGGCATTCGCGGCCGATGCTGCGAAGAGCGTCGCCGTGGCCACGGCGCCCGCGAGCGCCGAACGGCGGACGGCTCGCAACAGGCTGTTTTTGTTCATGTTTCCTCCAAGTCAGTACCGGCTTCTGGCCGGTGTAGCGCGAGTGTACTTGATCGCACCACCCGTTTTTTCGACGCGTGTGCGCAAAGTCGGGCGCTACCCTAGCACGAACAAAAGTGACATGCGCGCTTGGTTTTCCCCACTAGAGTTTGTCGTCGATCGCGCTTCGATAAGGGTAGGTTATCGGCCATGCGTCGAGGTGATAGAAGGACGACGAAATATTGCGCGCGATGGCAATGATCGGCGGGAAAAGTCGAATAAGAGGGAGGAAAGGAAAAGAACCGCGCGGGGAGCGCCGCGCGGGCGAAACATTGATGCAGGTCAGGCGCTCTTGAAGCCGAGACGCTCGCAGACCGTTTTCGAGGCCCACGCGCCGTTGAGCGTGTAGAAATGCAGGCCCGGCGCGCCGCCATCGAGGAGACGGCGGCACAGGCCCGTCACCACGTCGACGCCGAATGCGCGAATCGACTCGCGATCGTCGCCGAAGCTTTCGAGCCGGCGCGCGATCCACTTCGGCACTTCCGCGCCGCACATGTCGGAGAAGCGCATCAGTTGCGTGAAGTTCGTGATCGGCATGATGCCCGGCACGATCGGCACGTCGACGCCGAGCTTGCGCGCTTCCTCGACGAACCTGAAGTACGCGTCGGCATTGAAGAAGTACTGCGTGATCGCGGAATTCGCGCCCGCCTTCACCTTGCGCGCGAAGTTTTCCAGGTCGGCGCGCGGCGACTTCGACTGCGGATGAAACTCCGGATACGCAGCCACTTCGATGTTGAACCAGTCGCCGTGCTCCTGGCGAATGAACGCCACGAGTTCGGACGCATAGCGCAACTCGCCGACTTCGCCCATGCCCGAGGGCAGATCGCCACGCAACGCGACGATATGGCGAATGCCGTGCTCACGGTACTGCGTGAGAATCGCGCGCAGATTCTCCCTGGACGATCCGACGCACGAAAGATGCGGCGCGGCCTCGAAGCCTTCCGCGGCCATTTCGAGCACGGTGTCGAGCGTGCCTTGCTGCGTGGAGCCGCCCGCGCCGAAAGTCACGGAGACGAACTTGGGCGAGAGCGTCTTCAGCTCGGCGCGGGAAGCGCGCAGCTTGTCCACGCCTTCCTGCGCCTTCGGCGGAAAAAACTCGAATGAGAGTTCGATCGGTTTCATGATGTTTTAGACGGACGGCAGCGTCCGCGCTCCAGCGTCACCCGAAATTGCGATTCCCGAACACCAGCGCCGACAACAGCCACGACACGATGCTGTACAGAATCGAGCCGAAGAATGCGGACCAGAAGCCCGATACTTCGAAGCCCTTCAACAGCGACGAGCACAGCCAGAAGCACAGCGCATTCACGACGAGTATGAAGAGCCCGAGCGTGACGATCGTCACCGGCAGCGTGAGGATGATGAGCGCGGGTCTGATGATCGCGTTGATGAGCCCCAGCACCACCGCGACGATGAGCGCCGTGCCGAAACTGCGAATGTGTATCGACGGCACCAGGTATGTGATGATCAGGAGCGCGAGCGCGTTGATCAGCCATGTCAGGAGCACGGTCATCGAGGAATCTCCGGTTGATGCGTGTTGGTCGCGCAGGCGGATTCGAACCTTCCGCCCGCGCAACGATTCGCCGCCGCTCGCGATTAGTAGCGGTAGTGGTTGGGCTTGAACGGACCGTTCTTGTCGACGCCGATGTAACCGGCCTGCTCATCCGACAGCACGGTCAGTTCCGCGCCGATGCGGCCGAGGTGCAGGCGCGCCACCTTCTCGTCGAGATGCTTCGGCAGCACATAGACCTTGTTCTCGTACTTCTTGCCTTGCGTGAACAATTCGATCTGCGCGAGCGTCTGGTTCGTGAACGAGTTGGACATCACAAACGACGGATGGCCCGTCGCGCAGCCCAGGTTCACGAGACGGCCTTCAGCCAGAATGATGATTTTCTTGCCATCCGGGAAGACGATGTGATCGACCTGCGGCTTGATGTTGTCCCACGTGTACTGGCGCGTGGAAGCGATATCGATTTCCGAATCGAAGTGGCCGATATTGCAGACGATCGCGTTGTTGCGCATCGCCTTCATGTGGTCGTGATTGATGACGTGGTAGTTGCCTGTCGCCGTCACGAAGATGTCCGCGCGGCTCGCGGCGTATTCCATCGTCACGACGCGGTAGCCTTCCATCGCGGCTTGCAGCGCGCAGATCGGATCGATTTCCGTGACCCACACCGTCGCGCCCAGACCGCGCAGCGATTGCGCGCAGCCCTTGCCCACGTCGCCGTAGCCGGCCACGACCGCGATCTTGCCCGCGATCATCACGTCGGTCGCGCGCTTGATGCCGTCGACGAGCGACTCTCGGCAGCCGTAGAGATTGTCGAACTTCGACTTCGTGACCGAATCGTTCACGTTGATGGCCGGAAACGGCAGACGCCCTTCCTTCTCCATCTGATACAGGCGATGCACGCCCGTGGTGGTTTCTTCCGTCACGCCCTGAATGTGCGACAGGCGCGTGGAGTACCACGTCGGATCGTTGTCCAGATGCTTGCCGATGGCCTTGTACAGCGCGACTTCTTCCTCGTTCGTCGGCTTGGCGATGACCGAGCGGTCCTTCTCCGCCTTCGCGCCGAGAATGAGCAGCAGCGTTGCGTCGCCGCCGTCATCGAGAATCATGTTGGCGAACTGACCGTTCGGCCATTCGAAGATGCGATGGGTGAATTCCCAGTACTCGTCGAGCGATTCGCCCTTGAACGCGAACACCGGCGTGCCGCCAGCGGCGATCGCCGCGGCTGCGTGATCCTGCGTCGAAAAGATGTTGCACGAGGCCCAGCGCACGTCCGCGCCCAGCGCCGTGAGCGTTTCGATCAGCACGCCCGTCTGAATCGTCATGTGCAGCGAACCGGCGATGCGCGCGCCCTTCAGCGGCTGCTGCGCCTTGTATTCTTCGCGCGTCTGGATGAGGCCCGGCATCTCCGTTTCGGCGATGTCGAGTTCCTTGCGGCCCCATGCGGCCAGCGACATGTCGGCGACGACGTAATCCTTGGAATTTGAATCGAGAACTGCGGCGTTCATCACGCCCTCCTTTTCTAAAAAGACTAGAAATGTTGACGTGAGCGCCGTTCGAATGCGGTGGCTCAGCGGGCGCCCTGATTGCATGGCGCTTTTTGAACCGTCCGGATTGAATGCTTCCGAGCCTGGCGGGCGAATGTTCAACAATTGCCCGTCGCAACGCTCCTCGGAAGCGAGCGTCGATTGTAGCAAAGTCTCGTGGAAACGAGCCTATTCTGAGGCGCGCGCGAGGGCATTCGCGGCGCCGTTCGCGATCAGAACGGCAAGGACGACAGCAGCGGGGCGAGCAGCACCATCGCGACGCCGGCGATCATCATCGTGAGGCTCGCAACGACGCCCTCTTCACTGCCAAGTTCGCGCGCCTTCGCCGTGCCGACGCCGTGTGCCGCCGCGCCGAACAACGCGCCGCGCGCGAGCCGCGTGCGCAACGGCACGAGCGCGAGCACGATTTCGCCGAACAGCATGCCGCAGACGCCCGTCGCGATCACGAACAGCGCGGTCAAGTCCTTCGGCGCGTGGATCTTGTCGGAGACGGCGAGCGCGAAGGGCGTGGAGACGGAGCGCGTCGCGAGGCTGCGCTGAAGTTCCGGCGACAGATGCAGCAGTTTCGCGAGCATCAGCGATCCACCGACCGCGACCAGAATCCCGACCGTCACGCCGACAGTAAGCGAAATCCAGTGACGCTTGATGAGCGCGCGGTATTCGTAGATCGGCACTGCGAACGCGACGGTCGCCGGACCGAGCAGCCACATGAGCCAGCGCGTGTCGGCGTAATAGACGGAGTACGGAATGCGCGCCATCACGACGACGAGCGCGAGCACGGCCGGCACGGCCAGCAGCGGCGTGAGCCAGGGCCGCCGGAAGCGCGCGTAGAGATGCTTGGCCGCGAAGTACAGCGCGACGGTCAGCACGAAGCAGCCCGCCGCGACGAGCCGCGCGGCGTCGTCGGCGATGAGGGCGGCAAAAAAGTGGTTCATGTCGGCTCGCTCAAGCCCGCGCGGCATGCCGCGCCACGAGCGCGCGGCGCAGCGCGAGGCGGCGTTCGAGACCCGCCGCACGGTCGACCGCGAACGCGACGGCCACCATCACCATCAACGTTCCCCCGACGACGACGAGCGCGAGCCGCCAGCCGTCCTCCATAAAGAGGCCGCCGTACTGAACCGCCGCGACCGCCGCCGGGATGAAGAACAGCAGCATATCCGAGAGCAGCCAGTCCGCGCCCGCCTTCACCCAGCGCGGGGCGATGCCGCCGCAGAACAGAAGCGCGAGCAGCGCGACCAGGCCGACAACGCCGCCCGGCACCGGCAGCGCCAGCTTGCGCGCGACGAAATCCGCCGCGACCCAGATCGCCGCGAGCGCGGCGGACTGCACCGCGACACGCAGAAAGCGGCCGAAAGCGGATTGCGGATGGGTCATGGGGACAGCGGACATGGCGGACTCTTCGCGTTGAAATTCAATGAACTAGGGTTAACCTGTAGACCGAGTATATGGGCGCACCTTGCATAATAAAAATGAATTAACCTTATCTCTAACATTCCGAACTGGAATTCCGGAGCCGAAGATGGAATTGCGCGCCTTGCGATACTTCATCGAAGTTGTGAAGCAAAAGAGCTTCACGGCCGCCGCTGAACACATGTTCGTGACTCAGCCGACCATCAGCAAAATGGTGAAGGCGCTTGAGGATGAGGTCGGTTCGCCGCTGCTTCTGCGTGAAGGCCGGCAGATGGTGCTGACGGACGCCGGGCAGATCGTGTATCAGCGCGGTGTCGAGGTGCTGGCGGCGCACGCGAGACTGGAGGCCGAATTGAACGATCTCGGCACATTCGGGCGCGGCACGCTGACAATTGGCATTCCGCCGATGGGCGGCTCGCTTTTCACGCCCGCGATCGCGGCATTCCGGCGTCGCTATCCGAAGGTCGAGTTGAAGTTGTTCGAGCGCGGCTCGAAGGCGATCGAGGCGGCGTTGATCGACGGCGAACTGGAACTGGGCGGCGTATTGCAGCCGGTCGACACCGCGATGTTCGACGTCCTGCCCGTCAGCCGGCAGATTCTGTGGCTCGTCGCGGCCAAGGGTTCGCGCTGGGACGACGCCAGCGAAGTCGCCCTCACCGATCTCGCCGCCGAGCCGTTCGTGTTCTACGGCGAAAGCCTGGCGCTCAACGACGTCGTGCTCAACGCGTGCCGCGAGGCGGGTTTCGCGCCGACAATCGTCGGCCGCAGCGGGCACTGGGATTTCATGGCGGCGCTCGTGCAGGCGGGCATCGGTATCGCGCTGCTGCCCGCGCCGTATTGCCGCCGGCTCGACGCCAACGCGTTCACCTGTCGTCCGGTCGTGGCGCCCGAGATTCACTGGGACATGGCGCTCGGCTGGCGGCGCAACGGTTATCTGTCGCATGCAGCGCGCGCGTGGATCGAAGTCGCGCGTGAAATGCTGCCCGCGAATCTCGATCAGGATTTCATGGCCGATGGATTCCCCCGCGCGCAATGCAACGAAGCGGGAACTCGACCCGCCGAAGCGAAAAACGAAACGCGCCGGCCGCGATGAGCGGACCGGCGCGTTTTTTTTAGCGGCCTCGGGGCGTTTCTGAAATCAGTTCAGTTCCTTGAACTCGATCCG
>Ga0207426_1002085_pt1 | contig 13819 bp, 9 predicted proteins | sample AraplaMF_Cvi_mMS_FD_184265 | JGI IMG/M metagenome (GOLD analysis project Ga0207426, IMG submission 184265) | Arabidopsis root microbial communities from the University of North Carolina, USA - plate scrape MF_Cvi_mMS (SPAdes) (version 2) | ecosystem: Host-associated > Plants > Roots > Endosphere ...
GGAGACGTGGAGTACAACCTTGCCGACCTCTTCGAGTCGATCGTCGACACGGTCCCCGACCGCGAGGCGCTGGTGTACGTCGACCATCCCGGGACCGGCAGCGAACGGCGGCTGACCTACGCCGAACTCGACCGCGCCGCCAACCGCCTGGCCCACCACCTCGAGAAGTGCGGCATCGGCCCGGGGGCGCACGTCGGGCTGCACCTCTACAACGGCGTCGAGTACCTCCAGGCCGTCTACGCCTGCCTGAAGATCCGGGCCGTCCCGGTGAACGTCAACTACCGTTACGTCGAGGAGGAGTTGGTCTACCTCTACCGGGACGCCGACCTGGTGGCGCTGGTCTTCGACGCGGAGTTCACCGCGCGGGTGGCCGCCGCCCTCCCCCAGACACCCGGGCTACGGCACCTCGTACGGGTCGGCACCCCGCCCGCCGGCGCCCCCGAGCCGCCGATCGCGCCCGTCGCGCTCGCGGACGCCGAGGCCGCCGCCTCCCCCGCGCGCGGCTTCGGGCCGCGCTCGGCCGACGACCAGATCGTGATCTACACCGGCGGCACCACCGGCATGCCCAAGGGCGTGATGTGGCGCCACGAGGACCTCTTCTTCGCCGGGATGGGCGGCGGGGCACCGACCGGCGAGCCGGTGCGGCGGCCGCCGGAACTGGCCGAGCGGGTCGCGGCCGGCGGCGACGGCATCGTCTTCTTCCCCGCTCCCCCGCTGATGCACGGCACCTCCACCCTCACCGCGTTCATCGCCTTCCACTTCGGCCAGAAGGTCGTCATCCACCGCAAATTCGTGCCCGAGGAGGTGCTGCGGACCATCGAGCGGGAGCGGGTCACCAGCGTCTCGCTGGTCGGCGACGCGATGCTGCGTCCGCTCGTCGACGCGCTCGCCGGGCCGCTCAAGGGCACCGACTGCTCCTCGCTGTTCAGCGTCAGCAGCTCCGGCGCGATCCTCTCCGAGACCGTCCGCGCGCAGTTCGCCGCGCTGCTCCCGCAGGTCATGCTGCTCAACAACTTCGGCTCGTCCGAGTCCGGCTTCAACGGCACCGCCACCGACGACTCGGGCCCCGGCAGGGGCTTCCGGCTGCACGTCAACTCCCGTACGGCGGTGGTGGACCCGGCGACCCACGAGCCGGCGCCGCCCGGCGAGGTGGGCCGGATCGCGCTGCGCGGGCATGTCCCGCTGGGCTACTACAACGACCCGAAGAAGACCGCCGAGACGTTCTTCGAGGCGCGCGGGGACCGGTGGGTGCTGCTGGGCGACATGGCGACCGTGGACGAGGCGGGCATCGTCACCGTCCTCGGCCGGGGCTCGCAGTGCATCAACTCCGGCGGGGAGAAGGTCTATCCGGAGGAGGTCGAACAGGCCCTGAAGGCGCATCCGGACGTCTACGACGCGCTGGTGGCGGGCGTGCCGGACGCCCGGTGGGGCAACCGCGTCGCGGCCGTGGTGCAACTGCGTCCCGGCGCTGCGCCGCTGGACCTGGCGGGCCTGCAGCTGCACTGCCGGAACCGGCTGGCCGGGTACAAGATCCCGCGCGCCGTCGTCTTCACCGACCACATCCGCCGTTCGCCCAGCGGCAAGGCGGACTACCGCTGGGCGAGGGCGGTGGCGGCGGGCGAGCCGACGGGCTGATCCGGTCCGGGCGCCGGAGCCGCCGTGGGCCGGGCCGCGGCGCAGACCGACCGCAGCGACCGCGCCAGGGCCGCCGTGTGCAGCCCGTCCAGATGCCGCACCCGGCGTACCTGCACGGCGGCCGCGGCCAGCAGCGGGGCGCAGGACGGCGCCGAGCGGGCGCGGGCGGAGCCGGCCAGGGCCCGCACCAGCGCGCCGTTGATGCGGTTGATCTCCTTGCGCACCTCGCTGAGGTCGGGCCGCCCGGCCGGCGCCTGCCCGGGGTCCGCGTCCCACCTGCGGTGCAGCCCCCGCTGCACGATCTTGCTGGCCTCGATCTGGTCCCGGAAGACCCGCACCGTCATGGCCGGATCGGCGCCCTGCTCACGGGCCTCCCGGGCGACCGCGTCCAGCACCTCGCGCTCACGCGCCGGATCGTCGACCGGGCTGCCGGTGCCCCACTTCGCCGCGGCCACCAGATCGCCGGTGGCCAGCCGCTCCGCGGACAGCGCGGCGAGCGGGTCGAGCCGGCCGTACGAGGAGTGCGCGCCCACGGCGGCCGGTGCGGCCGGGTGGACGGGCATCGCCCCAGTGGCCCGGCGGGCGGACGGCGCCGCCGCGGCCGGGTGAGCCGGCGCCGCAACGGCGGCCGCGCCGGTTCCGGAGCACAGGACGGCCGCGGCCGCGGCGGCGGCCAGGGCCCTCCGCATCGAACGGGTCAGGTGCACGGTTCGGCCTCTCTCGAACCCCGGAAGCCCCCGGGGAGTCCAGCGGACGGCATACGACTCCGGCCCCAGGAGAGCCGGGCGGGTGCGGCACCCCCGGCCGCGCGGCGGACTACGACTGCGGTGCGAGGAACGAGGTGACCGCGGCGAGGAACTCCCCGGGACGCTCCTCGTGGACCAAGTGGCCGGCCCCTTCCACCGTCACCAGGCGGGCATCGGGGATCCGCTCGACCAGCTCGACGAGGTGCTCCGCCGGGACGAGCACGGAGTCGCCGCCGGCGATGACCAGGGTCGGGGCGGTGATCTTCGCGAGTTCCTCCCACCACCGGGGGTCGGGCGCATTGCGCTCGGCCACCACCGCGGTCTTGACCGGCCAGTCGAACGGCTGCGGGCCGGCCGGCCGCTCCGGCACCTCCTGCGGCGGGTCGGCGGGCAGCGGCGGCGGCACCTCCTCCAGGACCAGGCGGTCCACCAGCTCGGGCCGTTCCGCGGCCAGCAGGAGTGCGGCCGCCCCGCCCATCGAATGCCCGATCAGGGTCACCGGCGCCAGGCCGAGCGCCTCCAGGAAACCGGCCGCATCGTCGCGCCAGCGGGCGAAGCCGTACTCGCCGGGCCAGTCGCTGAGCCCGTGGCCGCGCTGATCGAGGGCGTAGACCCGATGGGTGCCGGCGAGCCGGCCGACGACGCCGCGCCAGTCCTCGCCGTCCTCCCCGAGGCAGTGCAGCAGCACGGCCGGGGGCGCATCCTCCTCCCCCCACACGCGGTACGCCAGCTGGACCTCACCGACCTGCACTTTCCGGACGTCACTCATGCGCTGGACGCTACCCGGGAGGTACCGGCGCCACGCCCCTTGACGTGTTCGCCGCGCGCTGATTACTTGGATCCGCATGCGGCTACCGAATGATCGGTAGGGAAACGAGGCGGTGAACTCCATGCCGGAAGCGGCTACGGGCAGTGAGACGTTCGACGAAGCGGAGCGGCTCTCCGCGGACGCGTTGCACGCCCTGCAACTGACACGCCTGCGCGCCTCGTTGCAGCACGCCTACGACCACGTCCCGTTCTACCGGGAGTCCTTCGACCGGGCCGGGGTGCATCCGCGGGACTGCCGCTCGCTCGGCGATCTGGCCCGCTTCCCGTTCACCGTCAAGGACGATCTGCGCGCCCAGTACCCCTTCGGGATGTTCGCCGTCCCGAAGGACACGGTGCGCCGCATCCATGCCTCCAGCGGCACCACGGGCCGGCCGACCATCGTCGGCTACACCGAGCGCGATCTGTCGCACTGGTCGGACGTCGTCGCCCGCTCCCTCCGCGCGGCCGGCGCCCGCCCCGGGCACACCGTCCATGTCGCCTACGGGTACGGGCTGTTCACCGGCGGCCTGGGTGCCCACTACGGCGCCGAGCGGCTCGGCTGCACGGTCGTCCCGGCGTCCGGCGGGATGACCAGCCGGCAGGTCCAGCTCATCCAGGACCTCCGGCCCGAGATCATCATGGTCACGCCGTCCTACATGCTCACGCTGCTGGACGAGTTCGAGCGGCAGGGCGTCGATCCCCGTACGACCTCGCTGCGGGTGGGCGTCTTCGGCGCCGAGCCCTGGACGCAGGAGATGCGCCGGGAGATCGAGGAGCGGTTCGCCATCGACGCCGTGGACATCTACGGCCTGTCGGAGGTGATGGGGCCGGGCGTGGCCCAGGAGTGCGTGGAGACCAAGGACGGGCTCCACATCTGGGAGGACCACTTCTACCCGGAGGTGGTCGACCCGATCACCGGTGAGGTGCTGCCGGACGGAGCGCACGGCGAGCTGGTGTTCACCTCCCTCACCAAGGAGGCCATGCCGGTCGTCCGCTACCGCACCCGCGATCTGACCCGGCTGCTGCCCGGCACCGCGCGGGCCGCCTTCCGCCGGATGGAGAAGATCACCGGCCGCAGCGACGACATGATCATTCTGCGCGGGGTCAATCTCTTCCCCGCGCAGGTCGAGGAGATCGTGCTGCGGACGCCCGGGGTGGCCCCGCACTTCCAGCTGAAACTGACCCGGGAGGGCCGGATGGACCGGCTGACCGTACGCGCCGAGGCCCGGGCGGAGACGACTCCCGAGACCCGCGCGGTCGCCGCCGGGCTGATCGCACGCGGCATCAAGGACGGCATCGGCGTCTCGGTCGAGGTCGAGATCGTCGACCCGGAGACCCTGGAACGCTCGGTCGGCAAGATCAAGCGCATCGTGGACGCCCGCCCGCGGGACAGGGGAACGGAGACCGCCTAGCGCGGGTCTCGTTGGCCGGCCCCCAACGGAGCGAGCCGCACGCTCATGCTCCCTTGGCCGGCCCGGTGAAGCGGCCGCTCGGCTCTCCGCGGAGCCGATCGCCCGGGATCCTGCGGCCGTACGCCAGGAGCAGGAGGTCCTGGGCGAGGCCGTACACCGGCGAGCCGGAGCCGTACGACCAGTCGAGGTCCTCGGCGCACAGCCGCACGCCGTCGAGGTCGGCGCCGAAGAACTTCAGCCCGCTGGGCCGGATCTCGTCGAGCAGGATGCGCAGCCGGTCCTCGGGGACGCGCCGGTCGAGGCCGAGGGCGACGGTGATGTCGAGTCCGTGGACCACGTCGTGGCCGAGCGCCCCCGCCAGCCCGCCGACCGGTGGTGTCCAGGGGTGGCCGGCGTTGTCCCGCAGGAAGGCGGCGAGCGCGGCGGTGGAATGGGCGGCCGCGTCCCGGCGCGCGCCCCGGTCGGTCATGCGGTGGAGGTTCCCGCGCGCCTTGGCCAGCTCACCCAGCGTCGCGGGCAGCGAGAGCCGGAACCCCATCGACATATGTGCCGCGACCTCGCGGACCCGCCATCTCCCGCAGAGGCTCTGCCCGTCCCACTGGTCGGCCCGCAGCGTGTCGAACAGGTCGGCCAGTTCCCGTCGTTCCGCCGAAATCGCGGCCCTGACCTCGGCCTTCTTCGCATTGCGGGCTGTTGCGTTCGCCATGCGGTCCAGCCTGCCGCCGGCCCGGGCACAACTCCAATAGAGGGTTCTGCTGGCACCCAGAAGCACGGGTGCTGACACTTCACCGGCCGTGCCGCTTCGTGGCCGTGGTCGGGACGGCGGTTTGCCCCGCGCCGCGGCCCGGCGGCAGCCGGCGCAGCGGGCCCTGCCGCATGCCCGCGCCGCACCGGCCTCGGCGGAGGGGTGCAGCAGATGGTGGCTGCGTACACGGGGGCCTGCGCGGCCGGGTCGCGCTCGGGCCGGGCTGCGGCGGCGTGCTGGGGGGCCGCGGCCCGTGGTTGCTCAGCTCGTCGGGGGCAGGCGGGCGGTGAGGTCGGCGAAGGCGGTGCGGATGGAGCCGGGGTTCTCGATCCAGGGGAAGTGGCCGGCGCCGCCGATCCGGTGGTGGGTGATGTGCGGTCCGTGGAAGCCGGGTTCGTCCTGCCAGAGGCGCTGGTCGACGATGCGGTCCTGGTCGCCGCTGACGATCAGGGTCGGCAGGGTGTGTGGTGTCCAGCGGGCGCGGTAGTCGTCGTCGAAATGGGCATCGGCCCAGGCGACCGCGTCATGGCAATAGGGGAGGCCGGTCAGGAGCGCCCGGCCTTCGGCGGAGGCGGACGGAGTGAAGTTCCAGGGCGCGGCGGCCAGCGTCAGGGCGCGCAGGGTCCGGTCGTCCGGCTGTTGGGCATAGCGCTCGGCCGCGGCGTCGACGTCGGGGAGCGGGTGGTGCTGGGCGTAACGGGCGAAGGCGGGTCGCCATCCGGCGTGCGGGGCGCTGCTGATCAGGGCCAGGCCCGCGAGGTGGGCCGCGAGTTCCGGGACGGACAGCAGGAACATGCCGCCGGTGGAGTGACCGACCATCACCACCTCGTCCAGCGCCTGCGCGGCCTCGGTGAGGGCTCCCGGCCAGTGGGCGTAGGGGTCGGCCGGGATCGCGGGGACGCCGCGGTTGGAGCCCTCGCCGGGCAGATCGACCAGCCAGGCGGTTCCGGGGACCTGGGCCGCCGCCACCAGGCCGAGCAGGGACTCGGAGCCGAGTCCTGGTCCGCCGGGCACGAAGAGCCAGTTTCCGCGCCCGGCACCGGAGGAGACCCGGCGCAGCCTGACTCCCGAAGCCGTCCACCACTCCTGCCGTTCCGCTTCCACCGCGCCCACTCTCTCCGTCTTGCGGCGTGCCGGTGCCGCCGCGTCGCTCCGCCCGGCGGCGTGTTTCCTCGCCGCTCTCTCTGCCCGGCGGCGGCATGCGTTTCCCTCCGCCAAGCGGAACGCGTGCCACCGCTCCGGGGGACGATAGGCGTTGCGGCGGTTGCGGGCGCGTCATTTTCGGAGGCGCGGGGCGGGGAGAGCGCGGCCCCGCGGAAAGGACGGCTCAGGCCAGGGTCGGGTCCCCCTTGATCAGGGCGAACGGGGCTCCCGCCGGGTCCTTGACCATCGCCAGCCGGCCGACCCCCGGGGCGTCCATGGGCGGGATCAGGACCGTGGCGCCCTGGCCGGTGGCCGCGGCGAAGGTGGCGTCGCAGTCGGTCACGCCGAAGTACGGGTGCCACTCCGAGGACGAGCCGGCCTGCAGGTGCTCCTTCTGCAGCTGCATGATGCCGCCGTGCCCGGTGTCGTCGCCCTTGCCGCCGCCCGGCGCGGAGACGACGGAGTAGATCATGTCCCCGCCCATCGGCATGTCCTGGTGGCTCCAGGAGAAGACCGAGCGGTAGAAGTCCTTCGCGGCGGCCGCGTCCGTCGTGTACAGCTCCGTCCAGCACAGGGAGTTCGGTTCCATGACGGTGTCCAGGCCCTGGACGTCGCCGGGCTGCCACACGGCGAATTCGGCGCCCGTGGGGTCGGTGAACGCGGCCAGCCGGCCCGCGGTGAAGACGTCCATCGGGGGGACGCGCACCGCGCCGCCGGCCTGCTCCACCGACTTGAGCGTGGCGTCCGCGTCGGAGGTCTGGAAGTACACCGTCCAGGCGGACTGCGCACCCTCGTCCATCAGCGGGCCGATGGCTCCCACCGTCCTGCCGTCGAGCTGGAAGAAGCCGTACCCGCCGGCGTCCGGGCCGGCCGACTGGAAGGTCCAGCCGAACACGGCACCGTAGAAGGCGACGGCGGCGTCGATGTCGGGGGCCCCGAGGTCCAGCCAGTTCGGTGTGCCCGGGACGTAGTGGGTCGTCAGCATGGGTGGTCCTCCGTCGCACGGATGGTGGCGTGCACGGCTGTTGCCCGCCGTTTCTCAGGATGGCAGGGGGCACTGACAACCGCCCTTCCGCGCACCGGGCCCCGCCCGGGCTCAGGGCGCGCCGAAGCGTGCCCGCAGCTCCCGCTTGAGGACCTTGCCGCTGGCGTTGCGCGGCAGCGCGTCCACGAACATCACCCGTTTGGGCGCCTTGAAGGGCGCGAGACGGGCGCGGGCCGCCTCGATCAGCTCCTGCTCCCCCACGCCCTCGCCGCCGTCCGCGTCCCCGGCGCCTCCCGTGCCACCCGTGCGCCGTACGACCACCGCGGTCACGGCCTCGATCCAACGCTCGTCCGGAAGCCCGATGACCGCGACCTCGGCCACCTGCGGATGCTCGTAGAGCACGTCCTCCACCTGGCGCGAGGCGACCAGGACGCCACCGGAATTGATGACGTCCTTGACCCGGTCGACCACCGTGAAATAGCCCTCGGCATCGCGGACGGCGAGGTCGCCGGAGTGGAACCAGCCGTCCCGGAAGGCCTCGGCGGTCTCCTCGGGCTTGTCCCAGTAGCCGGTGCACAGTTGCGGGGAGCGGTAGACGATCTCGCCCCGGGTGCCGTCGGGTACCTCCCGGCCCTCCTCGTCCACCACCCGCGCCTCCACGAACAGCACCGGGCGCCCGCAGGAGTCCATCCGGCCCTCGTGTTCCCCGGGGCCGAGCACGGTGGCCAGCGGCCCGATCTCGCTCTGCCCGAAGCAGTTGTAGAAGGCGAGCCCGGGCAGCCGGGCGCGGAGCCGCTCCAGGACCGGCACCGGCATGATCGAGGCACCGTAGTAGGCCTTGCGCAGGCCGCTCAGCTCCCGGACGGTGAAGTCGGGGTGGTTCGACAGCCCGATCCACACGGTCGGCGGCGCGAACAGGCTGTCGGCCAGGCCCTTTTCCACCAGGTCGAAGATCCGGTCGGGGTCGGGTCCGTCCAGGATGGTGTTCTCCGCGCCCACCGCCAGGTAGGGCAGCAGGAAGACGTGCATCTGCGCGGAGTGGTAGAGCGGGAGCGAGTGCAGCGGCCGGTCCGTCTCCTTGAGGTCGAGGGCGACGACGGCGCTGGTGTACTCGTGCACCAGGGCGCGGTGCGTCATCATCGCGCCCTTGGGCAGGGCGGTGGTTCCGGAGGTGTAGAGGAGCTGGACGACGGCCTCGTCGGACACCTCGGCCGCCGGCCCTTCGGCGCCGGGCCCGCCGGCATCGGACTCGGCAGCACCCGGCTCGTCGGCGCCGGTCCCGCCGGTTCCCGTACCGCCGCCCGGCCCCTCGGCGTCCCGCTCCCCGCCGGCTCCCGCCCCGGCACAAGCCGCCAGCCGCTCCAGCAGGCCGTCCGGCGCCCCGTACAGCGGCATGGTGCGGACGGCTTCCGGCAGCCGGTGGGCGAGCGCGGCGTCGGTGAGCACCAGGGCGCTGCCCGACTGGTCCACCAGGTAGCGCAGGTCCTCGCCGGTGAGGCTGTGGTTGACCGGCACATGCACCAGTCCGGCGCGTGCGCAGGCCAGGAACCCGATCAGGTACGCATCCGAGTTGTGGCCGTAGGAGGCGACCCGGTCGCCGGGCCGCAGCCCTTCGCCGCGCAGCACCCGGGCCGCGGCGCTCACCGCGTCGTCCAGCTCGCGGTAGGTCCAGGACCGGTCCGCGTACCGCACCGCGGTCCGCCCCGGCACCCGTCGGGCGCTGCGCCGCAGGACTCCGTCGACCGTATTGCTCCGCGCTGGCGTCATGGCGCGATCCTCGGCCGCCCCGCACCGCCGGTCAAGCCACCCGACCGGCGTCCGGGGCGGCAGCCGCCCGCACATCCGGGCCCCGGACCCACGGACCGCCCGTTACACGGCGCGTTCGCGTCCCTCCCAGTACGGTTCGCGCAGTCGGCGCTTGTACAGCTTGCCGTTGGGGTCGCGTGGCATGACGGCGAGGAAGTCGACCGACTTGGGCCGTTTGTAGCCGGCCAGTTGCCGCGCACAGTGGGCCATGATCTCCGCGGCCAGTTCGGGCCCCGGCACCTGGCCCTCGGCGGGTTCCACGACGGCCTTGACCTCCTCGCCCCAGTCGTCGTGCGGGATGCCGAAGGCGGCCGCGTCGGCGACCGCGGGGTGGGCGAGCAGGACGGATTCGATCTCGGCGGGGTAGATGTTCACCCCGCCCGAGATGATCATGTCGATCTTGCGGTCGCGGAGGAAGAGGTATCCGTCCGCGTCCAGGTACCCGAGGTCGCCGACGGTGAAGAAGTCGCCGATCCGGTTCTTCTGCGTCTTGCCCTCGTCCTTGTGGTAGCGGAAACCGCCGGTGCTCATCTTCATGTAGACGGTGCCGAGTTCGCCCGGGGGCAGCCGGTTCCCGTCGTCGTCGAAGACGGCCAGCTCGCTGATCGGCCAGGCCTTGCCGACCGTCCCGGGCTTCTTGAGCCAGTCCTCGGCGGTCGCGAAGGCGCCGCCGCCCTCACTGGCCGCGTAGTACTCCTCGACGCAGTCGCCCCACCACTCGATCATGGCGCGTTTGACGTGGTCGGGGCAGGGCGCGGCGCCGTGCAGGGCGTGCCGCATCGAGCTCACGTCGTACCCGGCGCGGATCTCCTCCGGCAGGGCGAGCAGCCGGTGGAACTGGGTGGGCACCATATGGGTGTGGGTGCAGCGGTGTTCCTCGATCAGGGCCAGCATGGTCTGCGGCGTCCATTTGTCCATCAGGACGAGGCGGTGGCCGATGTGCAGCGAGGCGCCGGCGAACTGCAGGACCGCGGTGTGGTAGAGCGGCGAGCAGACCAGATGGACGTTGTCGTCGAACGGCCTGATGCCGAAGATGGCGAGGAATCCGCCGAGGTGGGCGGCCTCGGGCTCGGTGCCGGGCAGCGGCCGGCGGATGCCGCGCGGGCGTCCGGTGGTGCCCGAGGTGTAGTTCATGACCCAGCCCAGCGTGCGGTCGCCGGGCGCGGACTCCGGCTGCCCGTCGAGGAGTTGGGCGTAGGGCCGGAAGCCGTCGGCCGCACCGACGGCGTAGCGGTGGGACGCGGGCAGTTGCGCCTCGTCCGCCGCCTGCCGGGCCGCTGGGGCGAACCGCTCGTGCGCGATCAGCACCTTCGCCCCGGAGTCGGCGACGATCCAGGCGATCTCCGGGCCGACCAGGTGGTGGTTGACGGGAACGAGGTAGAAACCGGCCTGGGAGGCGGCGAGATAAGCGGTGAAGAACTCGACGCCGTTCGGGAGGACCACGGCGAAGGCGTCACCGCGCCGCAGGCCCGCCGCGCGCAGCCCGTGGACCAGCCGGTTGCTCGCGGCGTGCAGCCGCCCCGCGGTCCACTCCTCGCCGTCCGGGGCGATCAGGACCGTACGGTCCGGGTCGGCGGTGGCCTGCGCCCAGAAGCCGTTGGGCGGTGGGGAGTCTTGGGTCATTCCGCTGTCCTCCTCGGGGATCAGGCACGTCCGGCGATGCGGTCGATGCGGTCGACGGCCCGCTCGAAGCCGCGGGTGAGGTCGTCGAAGACGGCCGCTACGCTGCGTTCGCTGTTCATCCGGCCGACGATCTGGCCGACCGGGGTGCCGAGCAGGGGCTCGACCTCGTACCGCTGGATACGGGAGTTGGCCTCGGCGACCAGCAGCCCCTGCAGCGGCATCGGGAGGGGGCCCGGGCCGTCCGGCCCGTCCCAGGCGTCGGTCCATTCGGTGCGCAGCTGGCGGGCGGGTTTGCCGGTCAGGGCGCGGGAGCGGACGGTGTCGCCCGGTCCCGCGGCGAGCAGCTTCGCGGTCAGCCGCCGGGAGTGCAGATCGGCCTCCTCGGTGGTCAGCCAGAGCGAGCCCAGCCAGACGCCCTGGGCGCCGAGGGCGAGGCCGGCGGCGATCTGCTCGCCGGTGCCGATGCCGCCCGCGGCGAGCACCGGCAGCGGATCGACGGCGGCCACCACTTCCGGGGTGAGGACCATGGTGGCGATCTCACCGGTGTGGCCGCCGGCCTCGTACCCCTGGGCGACGACGATGTCGATGCCGGCCGCCTTGTGGTGGCGGGCGTGGCGCGGGCTGCCGGCGAGTGCGGCGACGAGGATGCCGTGGTCGTGGGCGCGCCGGACGATGTCGGGCGGGGGTGAGCCGAGGGCGTTGGCCAGCAGCTTGATCGGATAGTCGAAGGCCACGTCGAGCTGGGTGCGGGCGACCTGCTCCATCCATCCGGTGATCCGCCAGCCGGACGTCTCGCCCTCCGCGAGCCGCGGCACCTGGTGCTTGTCGAGGAGGTCGGTGACGAAGCGGCGGTGCTCCTCGGGGATCATCGCCTCGACCTCGGCCTCGGTGACGCCTTCGACCTTCTTGGCGGGCATCACCACATCGAGCCCGTACGGCAGCCCTTCGGTGTGCTCCTGCATCCAGTCCAGGTCGCGGGCGAGTTCGTCCGGCGCGGTGTAGCGGACCGCGCCGAGCACCCCGAACCCGCCGGCCCGGGTGATCGCCGCGGCGACCGCGGGGAAGGGCGTGAACCCGAAGACGGCGTGCTCGACTCCCAGGGCGTTGCTCAGCTCCGTCTGCATGGGCGAAGGATGCCGCAGCGGACCGTACGAGGGAAGAGACTTTCTGATGCAGCGTCAGAAACTTGCCCGGGGCCGGGAGGGCGGCCGCCACCGTCCGCGCGGCCACCCCGGAACGGGCGTGCGCCGGCCCTCCACGCGAGGCCTACGACCTGCGGCCGTCCGCCCTCTCCCCGAGTTCCCGGGGCGGCCGGCGCACGCCCCTCACCCCTCCTCCAGTACCGCCATCGCCGCGTTGTGCCCCGGGATGCCGCTCACTCCCCCGCCCCGCACCGCGCCGGCACCGCACAGGAGCACGTTGGGGTGGGTGGTCGCCACGCCCCAGCGGGCCGGTGCGGACCGGGTGTCGCCGGGGTCCTCGTCCGAGGGATCCGCGTACGGGAAGGCCAGGTCGCGGTGGAAGATGTTGCCGCCCGGCAGGCCGAGTTCGCGGTCCAGGTCGAGGGGCGAGCGGGCCTCGACGCAGGGGCGGCCGTCGGCGTCGTGTGCCAGGCAGTCGGCGAGCGGCTCGGCGAGGTGGCGGTCCAGTTCGGCGAGGGTGGCCGCGAGGAGGCGGTCTCGGGTGGCGTCGTTGTCGGCGGTGAACAAGCGCGCCGGGGCGTGCAGGCCGAACAGGGTGAGCGTCTGGTAGCCCTGCCGGACCAGGTCGGCACCGAGGATCGAGGGGTCGGTGAGGGAGTGGCAGTAGATCTCGGAGGGCGGGGAGGAGGGCAGGGCGCCGGACGCGGCCTGCTGGTAGGCGCTCTCCAGCTGGCCGTAGCCCTCGGCGATGTGGAAGGTACCGGAGAAGGCCTCGCGCGCGTCCACCTCGGTGTCCCGCAGCCGCGGCAGCCGGGTGAGCAGCATGTTGACCTTGAGCTGGGCGCCTTCCGCGGGTGGCGGCGGGGCCTCGCCCAGCAGGCGGGCCAGCTCGCGCGGGGCAGCGTTGACGAGGACCCGGCGGGCGCCGACGGTGCCCAGCTCGCAGGTCACCTCCGCGCCGCGGCCGTCCGTCGCGATGCCGGTCACCGCGCAGTCGGTGACGATCTCCGCGCCGGCCCGGCGGGCGGCGTCGGCGAGTGCGTCGGTGAGGGCGCCCATGCCGCCGAGGGGCACGTCCCAGTCGCCGGTGCCGCCGCCGATGACGTGGTAGAGGAAACAACGGTTCTGACGCAGCGACGGATCGTGGGCGGTGGCGAAGGTGCCGATGAGGGCGTCGGTGAGGACCACCCCGCGGACCAGGTCGTCGGTGAAGGTCTCCTCGACCGTCTCCCCCAGGGGGCGTTCGAACAGGGCGTGCCAGGTCGCGTCGTCGTCGACCGTGGCACGGAGCGCGGCGCGGGTGGGCAGCGGCTCGGTCAGGGTGGGGAAGACGCGCTCGGCGAGCCGCGCCGTGGTGCCGTAGAAACGCTGCCAGGCGGCGAACTCCCGGTCCGATCCGGTGAGTTCGGCGAAGGCGGCGCGGGTCCGGTCCTCGCCGCCGCCGACCAGGAGACCGGTGGGGCGGCCGTCGCGGACGGTGGGGGTGTAGGAGGAGACGGTGCGTTTGCGGACCGCGAAGCGCAGCCCGAGGTCCCGCACGATCTTCGGCGGCAGCAGGCTGACGAGATAGGAGTAGCGGGACAGCCGGGCATCGACCCCGGCGAACGCCCGGGTCGACACGGCGGCACCACCGGTGTGGTCCAGCCGTTCCAGCACCAGCACGCTGCGCCCGGCGCGTGCGAGATAGGCGGCGGCCACCAGTCCGTTGTGCCCGCCACCGACGATGACCGCGTCATACGAAGTCCGTTCCGGCATGCCCCTTGGTAGCACGCGGT
>Ga0207426_1002088_pt1 | contig 13802 bp, 14 predicted proteins | sample AraplaMF_Cvi_mMS_FD_184265 | JGI IMG/M metagenome (GOLD analysis project Ga0207426, IMG submission 184265) | Arabidopsis root microbial communities from the University of North Carolina, USA - plate scrape MF_Cvi_mMS (SPAdes) (version 2) | ecosystem: Host-associated > Plants > Roots > Endosphere...
GATGAAATACGTGCCAAACTCCTTCGATCCCGGCCGGCCGAAAGCCATGTTGTGCCGCAGGATCTTCACTTCCTTGCCGTTCTCGTCGATCGTCGTGAGCGAACTGTGCGAGCAGGAAGGCTTGATCGATTCGTCGAGCTCGACATCGGATAACTTTTCGCGTCCGATGATTCGCTCCTGCTGTTCGACGGTGAGGCCGTTCCATGCATCCAGGTTATGCAAATACTTCTGCACGATCACATAGCTGCCGCCGGCGAACTCGGGATCTTCTTCGTCGATGATCGTGTAATGCGCAGCGCTCTTGCCCGTCGGATTTTCGGTGCCGTCGACGAAGCCCACCATGTCGCGCAAATCGAAGTAGCGAAAGCCATGCACTTCATCGACGACCGTGACTGCATCGCCCAGCTTGTTTAGCATTTGCGATGCAAGCTCGAAGCATAGGTCCATGTGATCGGCGCGGATATGCAGGAGGATGTCGCCGGGCGTTGCAATCGCGCGGCGATCGCCCTGGCCGAACTCGCGAAACGGATGCAGCGATGCGGGACGCGGTGCGCCGAAGAGAAGGTCCCACGCATCGGCGCCGAAGCCGCATACGCATGACAGGTTCGCGGCAGGCGCACGCGTGGCGACCGCGCGCACCAGCGCCGCGATATCGCCGCACCATGAGCGCACGACATCGGCTTTGTCTTTGCCGCGGGCCACGGTCGCGACGATGAAGATCGCGCTTCGGGAAATCGGATTACAGACGGCTTGTGGTTCGGGTGTGTTGTTGGGCATCTGAAGAGTTCGATTGCGTGAGGCGGTTGGTCAAAACGATTTGCAAGTCACGGCGCGCGTCGCTTTTTGAAAAGCGACGCGCGCAGGATCCCAGCGGAGGCACCGGCGCCTTGGAAAAGAAGCATCCGGCTCGAGCGAATGTCTTATCGACCGGGCGTAAAGGTGTGCCCGGAAAGTCGTTCCGTTTCGGTGGTGAACCATGTTTGGGCGTGCCGGCGCGTGGCAACCCAGGAATGATGGGCGCGGTCGTCGAGGTGCTGCCTGATCACGCGCCGGGCCCGTTCGATGCCGTCGCGTATCGCCTCGTCCGGTGTGCGCCATTCCGGTTGCACGGTCTCGGGCCAGGGAGCGAGCACGGGCTTGCCATCGCGATTCACCGACAAGTCCGCGACCCATGCGCCGCGTTCGTTGCGTCGCGCCGCAACCGAGATTTCGAATCCCGCATAGACGTCAAAGGCAGATTCCATCTGGTCCTCCGATGCGGATCAAGGCTGCGATAAAGGCAACCTGAAGATTTATACGATTATATGCTCACGTATTCCACGCGCTTTGAGCGAAAGCAGTGGACTGACGATACACCAACTCGATGCAACGAACACTTCACAAGGCATGGCTTTGTAACATCAGGCCGAGCGCGACGCTGTGATCCTTAGCATCCTTTTGACTGACAGGAGCGACTGTGAAACTGACCGACTTCGACACACTGACGTTCGACTGCTACGGCACGCTGATCGACTGGGAAACGGGAATTTTCGAAGGACTGCGCCCGTTGCTGGAGCGCGTAGCGCCCGCATTGACGCGCGATCAGGTTCTGGAAGCCCATGCGCGTCACGAGTCATCGCAACAGAAGTACACGCCGGGCAAACGCTATCAGGCGCTTCTGGCCATCGTCTATAAGCGGCTGGCCGAAGAGTGGGGCGTGCCCTTCACTCAGGAAGAATGCATTGCCTATGGTCGCTCGATTCGCGAATGGCCCGCCTTCGCGGATTCCGCCGATGCGCTCCGATATCTGAAGCAGCATTACAAACTCGTGATCCTGTCGAATGTCGATAACGAAAGCTTCGCCCATAGCAACGCAAGACTACAGGTGGATTTCGACGCGATCATTACGGCGGAGGATGTCGGATCGTACAAGCCTTCGCCGCGCAATTTCGAATACATGCTGGAAAAGCTAGGCGCACGCGGTATCCGGAAGGAAAAGATTCTGCACACGGCCGAAAGCCTTTTCCACGATCACAAACCCGCGAACGGTTTCGGTCTTGCGTCGTGCTGGATCTATCGCCGTCATTCAAAGCCCGGCTTCGGCGCGACGATGGACCCAGGTTCTCAGCCGAGAATCGACTTCCGCTTCAACAGCATGGCCGAACTGGCGGACGCGCATCGCGAGGCGCTGCACGGAAAGTAACGTCATCGCTAGGGATCGGCACGGCGCGATATAGCGCGTGCCGAATCGAATAAATCGGAAGACTAACTATTATTCGTTTCTCACGCAACTAACTGTCTCTCATTCGCGCCGCCTTCAAACGGAATATGTCATCGCCACAATTCGGCCAGTCATGCGACGAGCCGCCAAAAGACGGCGACTTGCCGCTAAAATTCGAAGATTTTCGCTAGCGTTTCATTTTCTTGTCGTCAAGGCGGCAACAATGCCTATACTCGGAGCTATCCCGTGCCCGTGACCGTCGGCATAATGTGGACCATCAAATGAATATCGCAATACGATCGGCAACCGCAAACATATGAGCGAACAACGAGCAAAACGAGACCCGGAAGGCACGCGACGGCGCATTCTCGAAGCCGCCACCGAGCAATTCACGAAATTCGGCCTCGCGGGCGCGCGGGTCGACGCCATCGCCACGGCGGCGGGCACGAACGAGCGCATGCTTTACTACTACTTCGCAAGCAAGGAAGGGCTGTACGTCGCCGTGCTCGAATCGATGTACGCGCAATTCGCGCAGCGGGAGCAAAGCCTCGAACTCACCGCCATGCAGCCGGCCGATGCGATCCGCGAGCTGGCGCAGTCCATCTGGGCGCATTTGCGGGAAAACCCGCAATGGCTGAGCCTCATCAATAATGAAAATCTGCACGAAGGACGCTATCTGGAGCGTTCGAACCACTTGCGCGAGACCATCTCGCCGGTGGTCGACCTGCTGCGCGTCACGCTCGAGCGTGGCGCGGCAGCGGGGCAGTTCCGTCAGGGCGTCGATCCGCTGGACTTCTACGTGACGCTGGTTGGCATGGGCTACTACATCGTGTCCAACCGCTTCACTATCGATATGTTCACGGGCCGGAATTACGTCGAGCAACGCCATCAGGCGTCGATTTCCGCCATGCATCTCGACATGTTGCTCGCGTACCTGCGTCCGGTGAACTAGGCGGCGGCGCGCGGCTTACCTGATGAAGCCGAGCTGCGCGCTGATCCTGTCGAGAACGGGCTTCTTCTTTTCGTTGAACGCGGCCTTGTTCTGCTGAATCAGGTTGTTGCCCTTCGTGTCGATGGAAATGATCAACGGCCCGAATTCGCGGACGCGATTGATCCACAGGGTTTCGGGCATGCCGAGATCCTGCCACTCCGCGCCTTCGATTTCCTCGACCAGCGTCGCTGCCAGCACTGCGCAGCCGCCGGGAAAAATGGCGTGCACCGCCTTGTGCTCCTCACATCCCGCAGCCGTTTCAGGGCCCATTCCGCCTTTGCCGACGATCAGCTTCACGCCGGTCTGCTCGATGAACTCGCGCTCGAACTTCTCCATCCGCATGCTCGTCGTCGGGCCGATGGACACCATTTCGAAACTGCCGTCGTCCTTCTTCCGGACGATCGGACCCGCGTGAAAGATCGCACCGCCTTCGAGATCGACAGGCAGTTGCCGGCCCTGTTCGATCAGTCGCCTATGCGCGACATCGCGGCACGTCACGAGCCGGCCCGTCAGATAGACGACATCGCCGACCTGGAGATCCTCGAGATCTTCGCTCTTGATGGGGGTCGTCAGAATCTTTTTCACAGCACCACTCCTTCGTGGGAAAGGATTTCATAGACAGGTCGGCATGAATGCGGATCTTGCCGCGCCGGTGCGCCCAGCAGCCGGTATTGATGGCGACGCCGATGGTCGATGGATGACGCGCCGACGACTCGATGTTGACGCCCATCACGCTGTTATTGCCCTTCAGGCCTTGCGGGCCGATGCCGATCTCGTTGAGTCCGTCCTCCAGCAATTGCTCCATCAGCGCGGCGCGGGGGTTGTCGCTCTTCGAATCGACCGGCCGCAGGATCGCCAGCTTGGACAGGCGCGCCGCGGTCTCGACCGAAGTCGACACGCCGATGCCGACCAGCAGCGGCGGACACGCATTGACGCCGCGCTCCGTGATCACATCCATCACGAATTCGGCCACACCTTCGTAGCCCTGTCCCGGCATCAGCACCTTGGCCGCACCGGGCAGCGTGCAACCGCCGCCGGCCATGTAGACGTCGATGGTGCAGCTATCCTTTTCCGGGACGATGCGCCAGTCCAGCCACGGAATCTGTGTGCCCGTGTTGGTGCCGGTGTTCTTTTCGTCGAACGTCTCGACGGCGTTGTGGCGCAGCGGCCCCATCCGCGTGGCGCCCGCGGTGGCTTCGCGCAGGATTTCCTCCAGCTCGCCGAGCAGCGGAAAGTTCGCGCCGGCCTCGACGAAATACTGAATGACGCCGGTGTCCTGGCAGCTCGGGCGATCCAGCTTGTCGGCCGCTTCCTGATTGCCGTCCATCGAGTCGTAGATCGACTTGGCGAGCGGATTGGTTTCCAGCGTGCGCAACTCGGCGAGCTTTGCCGTCACGTCGCGGGGCAGACGCTTGCCGATATAGGCGGTGAATTTGGCCATCGTGTCCGTCACGGACTGAATGGCGAGTTCCTTATCCATGTTGCATTCCTCTGACAACGTAACGAGATTGGGGGAGGCGTGTTTTCAATGCGCGGCCGCATTGCCGGGCGCGACCGGCGATTTCTGCGTGCGGGCCAGCAAGAGCGTGAGCACGGCGGAGAGCATGAGCAGGCCCGCCACGAAATAGAGTCCGCCGGTGAAGCTGCCGGTCTGATCTTTCACCCAGCCGATCATCGCCGGGCCGGCGAAGCCGCCGAGATTGCCGATCGAATTGATGGTGGCGATGCCCGTCGCGGCCGCGGCACCCGAGAGGAACATCGTCGGCATGGTCCACAGGGGCGGCTTCGCGCAACTGATGCCGATATTCACGAGCGTCAGCGCGGCGATGAGCCCGACGACGCTGTTGGCCATAGCCGCCACCACGAGGCCGATCGCCGCCGCCACGCACGCCAGCACGACGTGCCAGGTGCGCTCGCCGGTGCGGTCGGAATGGCGCGACCAGAAGATCATCGCGACTACGGACACGATCGGCGGAATCGCGTTGAGCAGGCCTGTCGTCATCGACGAAACGCCGAGTTGCCTGATGATCTGGGGCGCCCAGATGCCGAGCGTGTAGAGGCCCGCCGACGTGCCGAAGTAGATCAGCGACAAAGCCAGCACACGCGGATTCGCAAGGCCGCTGATGATGCCGTGCGCGGCGCCCGCCGTGGCTCTGCTCGCGGTTTCCGCATTCATCACGTTGACGAGCCATGCGCGCTCGTCGTCCTTCAGCCACTTCGCCTTTTCGGGCCTGTCGGTCATGTAGAAGAACACGACGACACCCAGAATGAGCGCGGGCACGGCTTCGAGAATGAACATCCATTGCCAGCCGCGCAGACCCATCACGCCGTTCATTTCGAGCAAAGCGGCGGAGAGCGGCGAGCCGAGCGCCGTGGAGATCGGCGCGGCGGCCATGAAGAATGCCGTCACGCCCGCCCGATGCCGCGCTGGAAACCAGTAGCTGAGATACAGGATGATGCCGGGGAAGAAACCCGCTTCCGCCGCGCCGAGCAGAAAACGTATGACGTAGAAGCTGGTCGGCCCTTCGACGAAGGCCATCGCCGCGGAAATGACGCCCCACGTGACCATCACGCGGGCTATCCACAGTCGCGCGCCGACCTTGTGAAGAATGATGTTGGAGGGCACTTCGAACATGAAGTAGCCCCAGAAGAAGATGCCGGCGCCGAAGCCGAGCATCGAGGCGGTGAAGCCCAGGTCCGTCTTCATCGTGAGCGACGCGAAGCCGATGTTGACCCGGTCGATATAAGCGACGAAGTACAGCAGCATGATGAACGGCACGATGCGCCAGGTGATCCTGCGCAGGGTGCGTTTTTCCAGATCGATATCCATCGAATGTCTCCTTGATTCCGATGACCAGTCGAATGTCTTAGCCGTCTTTTGCGGCCTTGCTCTAGTCGGAACCAAGGTTAAAACCGATGGAATCGCGTATGAATCGATCTAGACTAAATACATCCTTGCAAAAAAATCACGAATGAACATGGACTCGGAACTGGGCTTCTTCTGCCTGCTCGTGAAGCAGGGCAGTCTGGCCGCCACCGCGCGCGAGTTGAACCTCACGCCGCCCGCGGTTTCCCGCCGGCTTTCGGCGATGGAAGATCGTCTGGGCGTGCGCCTTCTCAACCGCACGACGCGGCGGATCAGCCTGACGAGCGAGGGCGAGGTCTATTTCGCGAATGCGCAGCGCATCCTGAGCGACATCGACGACATGGAACAGCTCGTTTCCAGCAGCCGGGCCGCGCCGAAAGGACTGCTGCGGGTGAATGCGCCGCTGGGATTCGGGCGCTCGTATATCGGTCCGTCGATCTCGCTGTTCAGCCAGCGTTTTCCCGATGTCGAAGTGCAGTTGCATCTCACCGACCGGCCCATCGGCCTGCCCGACGAGAGCATCGACGTGTCCGTGCGTTTCGGCGAGATGCCGGATTCGCGACTCATCGCGAAGAAGATCGCGTCCAACCGGCGGCTGCTGGTGTCGTCGCCGGGTTATCTCCGTGGCGCGGGCGAACCCGCTCATCCGCATGACCTGACGCATCATCAGTGCATCGTGCTGCGGCAGAACGAATCCGCCTATGGCAACTGGCGCCTGAGCCGCGGCGGGCGCACGGAGACGATCAAGGTGCACGGCAAGCTGAGCACCAACGACGGCGAAGTGGCGCTCAACTGGGCGCTGGAAGGACACGGCATTCTTATGCGCGCGGAATGGGACGTCGCCAAATACCTTCGCAGCGGTCGTCTGGTGCAGGTCCTGAGCGACTACGACACGCCGCCCGCCGACGTCTACGCCGTCTATCCGGAACGCCTGAATCTCTCGGCCAAGGTCGCGTGCTTCGTCGATCACCTGCGCGACTATCTGGGCCAGCATGCCGACGGCCCGACGCGCGTCAGTTCGAACTGGTAGTCCTCATTCGTGCACAAAACTTAATAATGCTTTAAGTTTCGCGCCGGTTTCCGCGCCCGGATGTGAGTAAAGTCCGGTGACATACCCATCTGGAGGACGGAGACATGAAGACCTATCGCATCGCGACCATTCCTGGCGACGGCATCGGCAAGGAGGTCGTGCCCGCTGGCCGTCAAGTGCTGGAGGCGCTGGCACGCAGCACGCATGATTTTGCATTCCAGTTCGAGAATTTCGACTGGGGCGCGGACTACTACCGCGAGCACGGCGTGATGATGCCCGCCGATGGCCTCGACGCCCTTCGCGACAAGGACGCGATCCTATTCGGCTCGGCGGGCGACCCGGACGTGCCCGATCACATCACGCTGTGGGGCCTGCGTCTGAAGATCTGCCAGGGGCTCGACCAGTACGCCAACGTGCGTCCGACGCGCATCCTGCCGGGCATCGACGCGCCGCTCAAGCGCTGCAAGCCGGAGGACCTGAACTGGGTGATCGTGCGCGAAAACTCGGAAGGCGAATATTCGGGCGTCGGCGGCCGCGTGCATCAGGGCCATCCGATCGAGACCGCGACCGATGTTTCGATCCTCACGCGCGCCGGTGTCGAACGCATCATGCGTTTTGCATTCAAACTCGCGCAGGCGCGTCCGCGCAAGCTGCTGACGGTCATCACGAAGAGCAACGCGCAGCGTCACGCGATGGTCATGTGGGACGAGATTGCCGGCGAAATCGCGAAAGAATTTCCCGACGTCAAATGGGACAAGGAACTGGTCGACGCATCGACCGCGCGCATGGTCAACCGTCCCGAGTCGCTCGATACGATCGTCGCCACGAACCTTCATGCCGATATTCTCAGCGACCTCGCCGCCGCGCTCGCGGGCAGCCTCGGCATCGCGCCGACTGGCAACATCGATCCGGAGCGCCGCTATCCGTCGATGTTCGAGCCGATTCACGGTTCCGCCTTCGACATCATGGGCCACGGCCTGGCGAATCCGGTCGGCACGTTCTGGTCGGTGGTGATGCTGCTGGAACATCTCGGCGAATTCGACGCCGCGAAACGCGTGATGCAGGCGATCGAAGCCGTGACCTCCGACAAGTCGCTGCACACGCGCGACCTCGGCGGCGTCGCGACGACCGCGCAAGTGACCGATGCCGTGTGCGCGCTGATCGGCACGAGAGCGGCTCACGCCGCCTGAAAGGAGCCGGGGCCGCGAGCAGAACGCGCAGACGGACGGGGCCCGACTCACGAAGTACCGCTACCCCTTCGAAGCCGGCGCTAGCCGGAGTAAACTGTTTTTGCGGTGTGCTTGCCGCGAAAGGAGGTTGCGATGAGATTCGCCGACATGTTCAAGCGCCCGAAACGCGGCGCCACGGCTGCTCACACCGGTGACGCGGAGCCTCACCACGAGGACCACGCGAAGTCGGTGCAGAAGCAGGCGCGCAAGCTGTGGGACGCGATCGGACGCAATCGCCATAAGAGCGCGAAGTGGTAGTAGCAAGGCGGGCCCGGGAACGAAAGTCCCGGGCCCGAAACGTCTTCAGGCTTTTAGCGCCCTCACCACGACACGCCGACTTTACTCTTGCGTAAAACCCGCGATATAAAGGGATTACTCTTGAATTAAAGTCAACGATGAAAGTCACTCTCGACGAGCTTCAAACCTTTGCGACGGTAGTCGACACAGGCTCCATCACGGCGGCGGCGCAACAACTCGATCAGACGGTATCCGGTGCGAGCCGCACGCTCGGACGGCTCGAAGAGAAGCTGCAGACGACGCTACTGCGCAGAACCACGCGGCGTCTCGAGCTGACGGAGGAGGGCAAGAGCTTCCTGCAGAGTGCGCGCGAGATCATCGGCGCGGTGGAAAGCGCCGAGGAACAGATCGCCGCGCGCCGCGAGCGGCCTTCGGGGCTGCTGCGCGTCGATGCCGCGACGCCGTTCATGCTGCATGTGATCGTGCCGCTCGTCGCGGGATATCGGGAGCGCTATCCGCATGTCGAGCTCGAGTTGAACAGCAATGAAGGCGTGATCGATCTGCTGGAGCGCCGCACCGATGTTGCAATTCGCATCGGCAGGCTGAAGGATTCGACGCTGCACAGCCGCCCGATCGGCAGCAGCCGCATTCGGGTGCTCGCGACGCCGCGGTATCTCGAGACTCACGGTCTTCCGAAGCGCGTCGACGAACTCGCGAATCACTCTCTGCTCGGCTTCACGCAGCCCGAATCGCTCAATGTCTGGCCGCTTTCGGGGCACGACGACGAGCCATACCGGATCACGCCGAGCATCGCTTCATCGAGCGGCGAGACGCTGCGGCATCTCGCGCTGGAGAGCGCGGGCATCGTGTGTCTGTCTGACTTCATGACGCTGCGCGATCGGCGCGACGGCAAGCTCGTGCAGATCCTCGCGCGTCAAACGCAGGAAGTACGGCAACCGATCAGCGCCGTCTACTATCGCAACACGGCGATCTCCGCGCGCATCGCGTCGTTCGTGGACTATCTTGCCGAAGCCGTGAAGGCCACAGAATTCGCGCCGACGGGCCGTCGCTGACGCGTCAGTCTTCCTCAAGCCGCGAACATCGCCGGGTCGATATCAGGGACCGCCTTGAACGCAGGCCTCGCAAAAAAATAGCCCTGCATCAGCGTCACGCCGTTCGCTGCGAAGAAATCTCGCTCTCCACGCGTTTCGATCCCTTCGGCAATGACCCGGATTCCCAGGTCGCGGCATATTGCAAGCACGCCGCACGCGATCCGCTGGCGCACGAAATCCGTGTCGATTCCGCGCACGAGCTCCATGTCGAGCTTGATCAGATCGGGTTGAAAGTCCGCCAGCAGGGTGAGGCCGGAATAGCCCGCGCCGAAGTCGTCGATGGCGGTCTGGAAGCCGAAGCGCTTGTACGCGCGGAATATGTCGACCAGATGCGGCCGGCTGATGATGTTCTCGCCCTCGACCGTCTCGAAGATGATCCGCTCGATCGGAAAGCCGTGCCGCTCGGCCGCCTCGAGCGTGCTGCGGATACAGGCTTCCGGCCGGTAGACGGCGTTCGGCATGAAGTTGATCGACAGAAACCCGTCCATGCTCAACGCGGCGGCCTGGGCGATCGCGGTTGTCCGGCACCGCTGGTCGAAGTGATAGCGATTGGTCGCGTCGACCTGCGCGAGCACCGATCCCGCCGACTCGCCGTTCGGCCCGCGCACGAGCGCTTCGTGCGCGTATGCGCGGCCGGCGGCCATATCGACGATCGGCTGGAAGGCGAATGCGAACTCGAACGGCGTGGCTGTGTCGCTTTTGCAACCGGCACAGCCACGGTTCGGAGCCAATATTTCAGGGATGCTTGCGTCGGACGTCTTCGTCATGCGTGGTGCTCGATCAGTGCAACGAGGGAACCCGTTGTGCGGGCCTGCTCCTGTTTAACGGACGACGCACGCGGATCTTGAGCCCGGCACGAACGGCAAGGCAGCAAGCCCATGCGCTTCGTGTTGCACGCGCTCACTCGATGAGTCGCGGCGAATCAGCGAGCGCATGGGCCGCGCGAGCCGTGTCTCAAACCTGAGCCATGCCGCCGTCGATGAAAAGTTCGATGCCGTTGATGAAGCTCGCCGATTCGGATGCGAGGAAGGCGACTGCCTTGCCGATTTCCTCGGGTTCGCCGAGGCGGCCGAGCGGCACTTGCGAGGCGAGCGCGTCGTACAGGCCTTGACGCGCTTCATCGGGCACGAGACCGCCCAGGCCCGGCGTCCGGACGGGTCCGGGGCTGACGACGTTGACGCGGATGCCGCGATCTTTCAGATCGAGCGCCCACGACCGGGCGAAATTCCGGACTGCCGCCTTGCTGGCGCTGTAGACGCTGAAGCTGGCGGTCCCCGTGACGGACGTGATCGACGAAGTCAGAATGACCGATGCGCCGTCGACGAGCAGCGGCAACGCCTTCTGCACGGTGAACAGCACGCCGCGCACATTCGTGTCGAAGATACGATCGAAGTGCTCTTCGGTGATCGCGCCCAGCGGCATCATGTCTCCACCGCCCGCATTGGCGAACAGGACATCGAGCTTGCCCGCTGTTTCGGCGATTTGGGCGTACACGGCATCCAGGTCGGACAACACCGATGCATCCGCGCGAATCGCGGTGGCCGACGGGCCGATGGCGGCTACGGCTGCATCCAGTTCGGCCTGACGGCGACCCGTAATGAATACGCGCGCGCCTTGCTCCACGAGTTCCTTTGCCGCCGCGAGACCGATGCCCGTGCTGCCGCCGGTGACGAGCGCGATCTTTCCGTTCAGTTGCGTGTTCATGACTTGCTCCAGTTCGAAGTTTTAGAAAGTGCCAGGATTTGCCCGTTGCGTCGCGCCTTCAAGGTCTTCCGATGCGAGTCGCGTTGGGCATGGGTGAACTTTAGCGGCGGTGAGTTTTTTGATAAATGGTGAATAATGAATTGACTATACACGCGTATGTATAATCGGCGCGGATCATCTACGGGACGCGAATCGAATGGATCAATTGCTGGCAATGCGCGCTTTCTCCCGCGTGGTCGAGGCGGGCAGCTTCACGCGCGCGGCGGACTCGCTCGATATGCCCAACGCGACGATGAGCAAGCTGGTTCAGGAACTCGAAGCGCATCTGGGCGTGCGGCTGTTACAGCGGACGACGCGACGGGTCACGGTAACGCCGGAAGGCCAAGACTATTACGCGAAGGCGACGCGTATTCTCAGAGACCTCGAAGATATCGACTCGTCGTTCAGTGTTGCACGAAGCAATCCGCGCGGCCGTCTGCGCGTCGATGTAGGCGGATTGCCCGCGCGAAACGTGCTGATTCCATTGCTTTCGGATTTCATCGCGCGTTATCCGGACATCAGGATCGATCTGGGCGTGTCCGATCGCCCGGTGGACTTGATAAGCGATAACGTCGACTGTGTCATCCGTGGCGGGCCGTTGGACGACTCGTCGCTCATCGCGCGTCATATCGGCGATGCCGTGATGGTCACATGCGCCACGCCGAAATATCTTAAGCAGTTCGGCGTTCCCGCCTACCCCGAGGAACTGAAGAACGGGCATAAATTGATCAGCTACCTGTCACCGCAAAACGGCAAGGCAATGCCATTCCGGTTCGAGCGTGACGGCGACAGGATCGAGATACAGGCGCAGCGTCATATCGGGATCAACGAAAGCAACGCGCATCTTGCGGCTTCCATCGCGGGACTGGGCATCGTTCAAACCTTTGCCTACGCCGCCAATCCGGCTATTCGCGATGGGTCGCTCGTGGAGATCCTGAAGAAATGGCGTCCGCCGCCTTATCCGTTCCATGTCGTGTATCCGAACAACCGTCACGTGACACACAGGCTTCGGGTGTTCGTCGACTGGCTGCTGGCGTGCTTTCCCGCCGGGGTGCGCGGTACGGACCGGCGCTAGCCTGATTCGACGATCGTTGCCGGCCACGACGCGGCATCCTTTTTGCGCGGGGAGGGTTACGCCTGCATATTGCGGGCATATCGGAGAGCGATCATGAATGAGGATCAGGTGAAGGGCGTCGGGGAGAAGGTCAAAGGTAAGATCAACGAAGGCGTCGGCAAGGTGACGGATGACCCCGTGCAGGAGGCAAAAGGCGACGCCCAGCAGGTCGAGGGCGAAGCACGCAAGGATCTCGGTGACGCCAAAGAGGATCTGAAGGACGCCACTGACGACACGGCGAAGCCCTGACTTGCCGGCCCGTGAAGCCGGGCCGCGTCGATGGCGCGGCCCGGCGCAGCGTGAGCGCCCGCTTCCCGCGGGCGTTTTTTTACTTTCGGAGCGCTGTCAGCCGCCCGTATTCACACGATGAAAGGCGAGACGGTGGCGAGAGACTTGCTTGCACAGTCGCCAACTCCCTCAGCGTTCAGGCTCTTCATGCCGCGACCGTCGTTCTCGACTCAGCTCTTCGCGCTCTGGATTCTCGTCGCCATTTTGTGCGGCCTCCTGACGGCGGTCGTGTGGCTCATGCTTTCGTCAGCGCTCGGCGAGCGCGTCACGACCGCGAAGCAGCAGGCGGCTGCGGCCTGCACGGCGGTCGCATCGCGCTACGATCTGTCGATGCAGCGCCCCGGCGAAATCAACATCGATCTCATGCACGCCGTGCTTGATCTCGTGCTGATCCGCACCGATGGCATCGAAGGCGGTTTCTGGAACGGCACGGCGGCGGCCGGCACGCCCAGCGGCTTTCTGGCCTATGCGTTTCCTACCTACGAAGGCAGCGGCGTGAAGCGCGATATTCCCGAGGCCGAGACGCCGCTCATTCTGCGCACGCTGAGGAAAGCGGGGGGCGCGGGCCAGATGCAGGTCGATGTCGTATCGAGCGGTGCGGATGCCGTCATCGCCGTCGCTTGCCCCGTGCCGCGCCACGCGGGCCTGCTGGCGTGGATGCTCACGCGCGCGCGGCCGCCGCTCGGACCGTACGGCGAGCGTGCCGCGACCATTCTGGCCGGGGTGCTCGCAATCATCGTCGTGCTGGCGTTGTTTCTGGCCGTAGCGCTCAGGCGCTGGAGACGCAACCTCGCGCGGCTGGAACAGGCGCTCGCGCCCGATGGCGGATTCGAGCAGGGCAGGCGGCTCGAACGGCTCGGCGAGCGCGATCTGGACCTTATCGTCGATGCGCTCAATCGCTATGTCGAGCGCGCCGAGCGCCTCCAGCGCGAGGCGAGTGCGCTTGGCACGCAGCTGGCGCAGGCCGAACGATTCGGCGCGCTCGGCAAGAT
>Ga0207426_1002090_pt1 | contig 13786 bp, 11 predicted proteins | sample AraplaMF_Cvi_mMS_FD_184265 | JGI IMG/M metagenome (GOLD analysis project Ga0207426, IMG submission 184265) | Arabidopsis root microbial communities from the University of North Carolina, USA - plate scrape MF_Cvi_mMS (SPAdes) (version 2) | ecosystem: Host-associated > Plants > Roots > Endosphere...
CGTGGAGGAGGACGACGTCCGCGTCGCCGACGGCGGCGTCGTCGTGGAGCGTGCGCCCCACGCTGACGGCCTGGTCGGCCTCGGTCTCCACCAGCGCTCCGAGGCGGCGCACCCGGTCGAGGAAGGTGTCGTCGTGGACCACGTCCAGAAAGTCCCGCAGGCTGCGCCAGTGCCCCAGGTGCACATACGTCTGCGCCTGCTCGACGAGCCGGACGGTGACCAGGAAGTCGAACCCGCGCTGGCGGCGCAGGAACTGGGAGTGCTCGTGGAACTCCCGCTCGAACGTGCCGGTGTCGCCCTTGACGCGGAACCGGTTGATGACGGTGACGGGCCCGTTGAGGTCACGTCCGGGCATGTGCTTCCTCCGCGAACTGCTTGGCGTGGCGCAACGTGGTCGAGCTGTTGGTCCCCAGTGCCTTGCGCACCAGGGTGCGGGCCTCTTCGAGCGTCGCCCCGGGTCCGAGCGTCTGGCGCACCCCCTCCGGATCGAGGGTGACGGTGTGCCAGGAGGTGGCGGTGACGCCCGTGCCCTGCGGCGTGATCTCCCAGCGGCCGGTGTGGCCGGCCATGGCGACGGGCACCCGCAGCTGCTTGTAGACGATCTCCGCACGGTCGGCGAAGCAGATCCGCACGGACGTGGTGTTGTGGGTGGAGCCGTCGGGGCTGCGGGTGTCCATGTCCAGGTGCTGGAGGCCCGGTTCGTCCTCGGTGAGCCGGAGCCGCGCCACGTGCGGCAGCCGCTCGGGCCACCGGTCGGCGCGGTCGAGGAAGGCGAAGACGTCGGCGGCGGACCCGTCGATCTCCACCGAGTCGCTGAACGTGAAGGTGGTCTCCTGGCGCCGGCCGGCGAGTTCGGCGGCGTTCTTCAGCGCCTCCAGTTCGGCGCGGCTGTTGCGGTCGACCGCCTGCTCGATGAGGGCGACGGCGGCCGGGTCGTCGCCGACGGCACGGTAGTCGTGCAGCAGCACCACCCGGCAGCCGCCGTCGTCGTCGGGCCGTATCCGCCAGGTGCCGCCCATCGACGCCACCGGCGCGGCGGAGACGACCTGGCGGAAGGTGATGGTGTGGGCGGCGGGGTCGAGGGTGCGGCGGGAGGTCCAGTTGCGCACCTCGCCGTTGGCGAACGCCCAGATGTGCAGCAGTTGTTCGCCGCGGGCCTCCTCCAGCACCTCGACGTGCACGGTCGGCCCGAACACCTGCGGCCAGGCGGTGACGTCGGCGACCAGGGCGTAGACGGTGCCGGGCGGGGCGGCGACCGTGACGGTGTGCTCGGTGACATGGGTTGTGCCGGTGGTGGTGACGGTCGGCGCCACGGCGGACCTTCCCTTCGTTACGCGCCGCGCAGGCGGCGGCAGCAGACTGGCAGGGGGGACTTGAGCGGAGCTGGAGCGCGGGTCGGACGGTGCCCGGACCGGCGGCGGGCCGGACCGGGGCCAGGGGGGAGGGCGGCGGCCGGCCGGGGAGTCACCCCGCCGGGCGGGCTCAGGCCGTTGCCCAGGCGGGGCGGTCGCAGATCTCCACCACGGCGGCGCCCCAGCTGTAGCCGGCGCCGACGCCGATGAGCACGACCCGGTCGCCGGGCCGGGCCCGGCCCGAGGTGACGAGGTGGTCCAGGCCCGCGAACTGGTCACCGGCGCCGAGGTGGCCGACGGTGCGGCTCCACTCCCAGGTGGTGCGGGCCGGGTCGATGCCGTAGGGCCGGTAGTAGATGGCCTCCAGCCGGCGGCGGCCGAAGTGCGGCAGCACCACCCACTCCGCCTCGGCCAGCTCCAGGTCCGCGTCCGCCAGGGCCTGTTTGACGACGGTGCGCTGGCCGGCATTGGCGCGGCTGATCGCGAAGGACATGCCGACCCGGCCGACGAAGGCGCGCTTGGCCTCCTCGAAGTCGACCGGGGTGCGGTGGCTGAAGGGGGCCGGGCCGAAGGGTTCGTCGCCGCGGTGCATCGGCTCCAGTTCGGGGTCGGCGAGCAGCGCCAGCGACCGCAGCCGGGCGAAGCCGCCCTGCCGGGAGAGCACCAGGGCGCTCGCGCCGTCGGCGTAGGGGGTGCCGGGGTCGGTGCGCCAGCGGTCGATGCCGGGCGCGCAGAACCGGTCGGCGGCGCTGAGCAGGGCGTCGCGGCGCCCGGCGGCCGCGGTGAGGTAGGCGGTGGCCAGGTCGAGGGCGGCCATCCCGCCGTTGGACATCTGGCGGATCTCGATGGCCGGGCAGGTGTTGCCGACCGCCTCGCGCTGGATGTACGAGGCGACCGGCCACAGGTCCTGGCCCTGGTGGTAGGTGTCGGCGTGCAGGATCAGCGCGATGTCGCCCGGGGCGGACGCGGCCCTGGCGAGGGCCTCCCGGGCGGCCGCCGCGCCCATCTCGGCGGCCGACTCGTCCGGTGAATGGGCCACCGCCAGCATGCCGGTGGCCCGGGCCACCTGGGGCGGGCAGCTTCCGTCGGCGACGGCGTCGGCGATCGGTAAGGAGGAGGGCAGCCTGGTCGCGGTCCCCCGGATGAAGATGTCGTCCACTCGCACAGCCACTCCTGGAGTGTGGTTCGCGGCCGGCGCGGCCGGGTGTCCGGCGGCGCCCCGGCGGATTCAGTCGGCAACGGCGGCGGTCGGCAGTGCCCGGCGGCGCTCACCGCCGGTCCGCGCACCGGACAACAGCACGTAACGGACCGCGTCGAGCAGGGCCCGCCAGGACGCGGCGACGGTGTTCTCGTCCACGCCGACGGTCCCCCAGCGGCGCTGCCCGTCGCTGAAGGTGACCAGCACCCGGGCGGCCGCGCCGCTGCCGTCGCCCGCCCCGGCACTGCCGGGCAGCACCCGTACCCGGTAGTCGACGACCTCCAGCGCGCCGAGCTCCGGGAAGAACGGGTCGAGGGCGGTGTGCAGCGCGCGGTCCAGGGCGTTGACCGGTCCGTTGCCCTCGCCGGCGGCGCTCAGCGGGACCCCGTCGACCCGCAGCCGCACCGAGGCCCGGGTGCGGGTGCCGCCGCCGGGCCGCCGGTCCACCCCGACCCGCCAGGTCTCGACGTCGAAGGGGCACTCCAGCGATCCGGCGACGGCTCCCTGCAGTTCCTCGCGCAGGAGCAGTTCGAAGGAGGCGTCGGCCGACTCGAAGCTGTACCCGCGCATCTCCAGGTCCTTGATGCGGGCGGCGGCGCGGGCGACCGGCTCGGAGCCGGCCTCGACGTCGTAGCCCAGTTCGCGGGCCTTGAGCTCCACGGAGGAGCGGCCGCCCATGTCGGAGACGAGGGTGTGCATCGCGTTGCCGACCAGCGCCGGGTCGACGTGCTGGTAGAGGCCGGGGTCGACGCGCAGCGCGGAGGCGTGCAGCCCGGCCTTGTGGGTGAACGCGCCCGCGCCGACGTACGGGGCGGCGGCGCGCACCGGGATGCCGGTCAGTTCGGCGATGGACCCGGCGGAGAGGGTCATCTCCCGCAGCTGTTCGAGGGAGACCACCTCCAGTCCGCGCTGGAGCAGCAGGTTGGCGGTGACGGTGAACAGGTCCGCGTTGCCGCAGCGTTCGCCGTATCCGTGGGCGGTGCCCTGGACGTGGTCGGCGCCGGCGTCGACGGCGGCGAGGGTGTTGGCGACCGCGCAGCCGGAGTCGTCGTGGCAGTGGATGCCGAGGCGGACCCCGGTCGCCGCGCGGGTGTCGTCGACGACCGCGCCGATCCGGTCCGGCAGTCCCCCGCCGTTGGTGTCGCACAGCACCACCGCCTCCGCCCCCGCGTCGGCGGCGATCCGCACCACCTCCAGGGCGTACTCGCGGTTGAGGCGGTAGCCGTCGAAGTAGTGCTCGGCGTCGACGAAGACCCGCCGGCCGGCGTGCACGAGGAAGCGCACCGTGCTGCCGATCATGGCGAGGTTCTCGGCGAGCGTGGTGCGCAGGGCCAGTTCGACATGGCGCGGGTGGCTCTTGGCGACGATGGTCACCACCTCGGTGCCCGCGGCGAGCAGGGCGCGCACCTGGGGGTCGTTGGACACCATGGCACCCGGCTTGCGGGTCGCGCCGAAGGCGGTCAACCGGGCGTTGCGGAGCTGGAGTTCCTGTGCGGCGCGACGGAAGAACTCGGTGTCCTTGGGGACCGCTCCCGGCCATCCCCCCTCGATGAAACCGACGCCGAAGGCGTCCAGATGGCGCGCGACGGCGAGCTTGTCCTCCACCGTGAGCACCATGCCCTCCTGCTGCGTTCCGTCGCGCAGGGTGGTGTCGTAGAGCTGGAAACGCTGGTCGGCCATGGCCCCTCCGTCTCCCTGACTCACGCCGCTCTCGGTCAGGCGGCTCGGAGCGGTCACGGTCGGGCGGCGGGGTGGAGCGGGGATGGAGGGCCGCTCAAGCCGGTGGGGCGGGAGCGGCGGGGCGGCCGGGCGCGGGCCGTCACAGGCCGGCGCAGGCACTGCCGGCGCGGGGTACGGGGAGAGAGGGCGACGCGCCCGCACGGCGGCGCGGCGACGTGCCCCGGTGGGCATGCCGGACGGCTGCCGTGGCCATCCGACAGCCGGGTGGCAGCGGTCGGGTTGTGCGCTCCCGTCGGCCGCGGTGCGAGGTGGGTGAGCGCGCCCCCGGCCGGGGAACGCTCACCCATCCCTCAGGCGGCGACCTCGACGCTGGAGTGGTCGCCGACGACGAGACGGGAGCAGCGGGTGCGGACGGCCGAGGTGACCGTCGCGTCCCGGCCGATGACCGAGCCGCGGACACCGCCGACGCGCCGGACCGTGGCGCCGTCCAGCATGATGGAGTACTCCACCTCCGCCGCGGTCAGCACACAGTCCCGGCCGATGGAGGTGTGCGGGCCGACGTGGCTGTCCTCGACCACCGTGCCCGCGCCGATGATGACCGGGCCGGTGAGGCGGGAACGGACGACGCGCGCACCCTCCTCGATCACCACCGGGCCGCACACCTCGCTCGCCCCGTCCACCGTGCCGCGCATCGACGGCGCGAGCCGGTCGAGGAGTTCACGGTTGCAGTCGAGGACGTCCTCGATCTTTCCGGTGTCCTTCCAGAAACCGGAGTAGATCCGCGCCCGCACCTCCGCGCCGCGGGACACCATCCACTGCAGCGCGTCGGTGATCTCCAGTTCACCGCGGGCACTGGGCTCGATGGCGGCGACCGCCTCGTGCACGGCCGGGGTGAAGAAGTAGACGCCGGTCATCGCGAGGTCGCTGCGCGGCTCGGCGGGCTTCTCCACGAGCCGCACCACCCGGCCGTTCTCGTCGATCTCGGCGACCCCGAACGCCCGGGGGTCCGGCACCTTGTGCACCACCACCTGGGCGGCGGGCCGGTCGGCCCGGAACTGCCGGGCGATGTCCGCCACGCCGTCGGTGAGCATGTTGTCGCCCAGGTACATCACGAAGTCGTCGTCACCGAGGAAGCCCTGGGCGATGGTGATGCAGTGCGCCAGGCCGAGCGGTGCGTGCTGCCGGATGTAGGTGAGCTCGACGCCGAGGCCGGTGCCGTCGCCGAGCGCGGCCACGATCTCCTCGCCCCGGTCCCCGACCACCACGCCGACCTGGGTCACGCCGAGGGCGCGCAGCTCCGCCATCACATGGACGAGCACCGGGCGGTTGGCGATCGGGATCAGCTGCTTGGGCATGGAATGGCTGAACGGGCGCAGCCGGCTGCCCAGCCCGCCGGCCAACACGAGTGCCTTCATGGGAAGTCCTTCCTCACCGCGTCGCCGGCCGCCGCTGCACGGCGGCGGCGGGCCTGTGACCTAGCCGGCGCAGAATGCGGCGGCCGGGTCGCGGCGCGCTCAACCCCCGCTGGTTCTCCCCGCTTCGTGACGCCTTGCGGCCGTCCTCCCCGCCCCTGGCGGCTCGGCGGACCGGACCGGCTCGGCAGGCCCGGCCCGGCTCAGCCGCTCAACGGACCGGGGCGGACTCCCCCGCGCCCAGCCGTGCGCTCTCCGCCTCCGTGAGGCCCCAGCGGGCGAGCAGGCGCCGGGAGGGCCCCTGGGGCGGCGCCGGGTCCGGCTCCGCCGGGGTGCGTCCGAACCGGGGCGCGGGGGCGGGCTGGACGCCGTCGGGGGTGGGACGGTAGGTGCCGCGCGCCCGGTGGTGCGGGTGGCCGGCGGCCTCCGTCAGGCTGAGCACGGGGGTCACACACGCCTCGGTGCCGTCGAAGGCCGCGCTCCACTGCGCGCGGCTACGGGTCGCGAACCGGGCCTCGAACTCCCGCCGCAGGGCTGGCCAGTTGGCGGGATCGTCACGGTCCGGCAGGCGGGCCGCGTCCAGTCCGAGGCCCGCCAGCAGCGCCCGGTAGAAGCGCTCCTCCAGCGCGCCGACCGCGACATGCCCGCCGTCGGCGCAGGGGTAGACGGCGTAGAAGGGCGCCCCGCCGTCCAGCAGGTTGCCGCCCCGGTCCGCACCCCACTGGCCCGCCTGTGCCATGCCCAGCAGCATGCCCGTCAGCGACGCGGTGCCGTCCACGATGGCCGCGTCCACCACCTGGCCCAGGCCGGAGCGGGACCGTTCGACGAGGGCCGCGAGGATCCCGGCGGCCAGCAGCATGCCGCCGCCCCCGAAGTCGCCGAGCAGGTTGGCCGGCGGGACCGGGGCGCCGCCGGCCGGTCCGATGGCGTGCAGCGCCCCGGTGAGTCCGATGTAGTTGATGTCGTGGCCGGGGGCCTGCGCCAGCGGACCGTCCTGGCCCCAGCCGGTCATCCGGCCGTACACCAGCGCGGGGTTGCGCTCGCGGCACACCCCCGGCCCGACGCCGAGCCGCTCGGCCACCCCGGGCCGGAAGCCTTCGACCAGCACGTCCGCGCCGTCCACCAGCCGCAGCAGCAGGCCGGTGCCGGCGGGGTCCTTGAGGTCGAGGGCGACCGGCCGGCGGCCGCGGTCGAGGATGCGGTGCCACGGGGCGAAGGCGCGCTCCTGGCCGGGCCGGTCGACGCGGATCACCTCGGCGCCGAGGTCGGCGAGCATCATGCAGGCGTAGGGGGCGGGGCCGATCGCGGCGAGTTCGAGGACCCGCAGCCCGCGCAGCGGGCCGCCGCTCACCGCGGGTCCCGGTGGTGCGGGGCGGACGGGGCGGCGGGGCGGGCCGGAGCACCGGCGGGCGGGCGGCCGGCGAAGGAGGAAGGCGGCATCCGCGGAGGGTGGCAGCGGGCGCTGCACCGGGCCTTGAGGGGCTCTCGCGCCACGCCGACGCCCCGGCCGCGCGTGGTTCGAGCCGGAGGCGAGTGCCGCGGTCCATAGTGGGCCTGCCCTCCCGCACCACGACCGAAGGAACCCGATGGCCACCCGGATGCCGGCGAGCAGCCGCCCGCACCACGGCGACGACGACCGTCCCGTCCTCAGCGCCCGAGCCCTCAACCGCGCCCTGCTGGCACGCCAGTTGCTGCTGCGGCGTCACCGGCTGGGCGTCCTCGACGCGGTCACCCGGCTCGTCGGGTTGCAGGCCCAGGCGCCCAACCCGCCCTACATCGGCCTGTGGACCCGTCTGGACGGGCTGGCGATCGAGGACGTGGCGGGGGCGATCGAGGACCGCTCGCTGACCCGTATCGCCGTGATGCGCAGCACCGTTCATCTCGTCACGGCACAGGACTGCCGCACGCTGCGGCCGCTGACCCAGCCGGCCCTGGACCGCGATCTGTGGGTGGGCAGCGGGTCCGGCAAGGCGGTGGACGGGGTGGTGGACCCGGCGGAACTGACCGCCGCGGCGCGTGCCGCGCTGGCCGACGCCCCGCTGACGACCGCGGAGTTGGGCGAGGCGCTGCGGAAGCGGTGGCCCGACGTGGCGGCGCGGCATCTGGCGTACGCGGCACGCACCCTGCTGCCGCTGGTGCAGGTGCCGCCCCGCGGCATCTGGGGCGTGGGCGGCCGGACCCGGTACGCCACCGCCGAGTCCTGGCTGGGCGAGCCGCTGGTGGCGGACCCGCCCCTGGACGAGATGGTGCTGCGCTATCTGGCGGCGTACGGTCCGGCCACCGTCAAGGACGTCCAGACCTGGTCGGGGCTGACCCGGCTGCGCCCGGTGCTCGACGGGCTGCGGGACCGGCTGCACACCTTCCGCGACTCCGCCGGCAACGAGCTGTTCGACGTTCCCGGGGCGCCGCTGCCCGACCCCGGCCTCCCCGCCCCGGTGCGGTTCCTCCCGGAGTTCGACAACATCCTGCTGTCGCACGCCGACCGGGGCCGCATCATCAGCGACGAGGACCGCCGGCGCATCTTCACCCGCAACGGCATCGTCCGTGCCACCTTCCTCGTCGACGGTTTCGTCCGCGGGATGTGGGCCCTCGACCGCGAGCGTGCCGGTGCGGTCCTGCGCATCGAGCCGTTCGCGCCGCTCGGCGCCGCGGACCGCGCCGCGCTGGCCGAGGAGGGCGCCCGCCTGCTGGCGTTCGCCGCGGCCGACGCCGGCGCGCACGACATCCGCTTCGCACCGCCCGGAGGGTGACCGCGCCCTCCCGTCACGGCAGGTGCGCCCGTACGACCCGCCCCGGGCGGACGAGCCGCCCGGCCTTCCCGAGAGGAACCCGCCATGCCCCACGCACCGTTCGCCGGCCGGACCGTCGTCGTCACCGGCGGCGGCAGCGGCATCGGCCGTGCCACCGCGCTCGCCTTCGCCGAGCAGGGCGCCGCCGCCGTGCTCGTCACCGGCCGCCGCAAGGAGCGGCTGGCCGAGACCGCCGCGGCCCACCCCGCGGTGGTGCCGGTGACCGCCGATGTCACCACCGGGTCGGGCGCCGAGGCGGTGGCCGAGGCCGTGCGGGCGCACGGCGGGACGGTGGACGTGCTGGTGCACAACGCCGGCATCTTCCGCTTCAGCCCGCTGGCGGCGCTGGACGCGGCCACCGCCCGCGAGGTGCTCGACACCAATGTGATGGGCCCGGTGCTGCTCACCGCGCACCTGCTCCCGCTGCTGCGGACGCCCGGTGGCTGCCTGGTGCTGGTCTCCAGCCGCGGCGGCCACAACCCGGGCCCCGGCAGCTCGCTGTACTCGGCCAGCAAGGCGGCCGTGCACAGCCTGACGCGCAGTTGGGCGGCCGAGCTGTCCGGTCAGGGCATCCGGGTCAACGCGGTCGCCCCCGGATTCGTCCGCACCGACGCCTACGCCGCGAACGGCCTGGCCCCGCAGGAGGTCGAGGGCCTGTTCGCGGGGGTCGCGCAGCACATCCCGCTGGGCCGGGTCGCCGAGACCGACGACATCACGCCCTGGATCGTGCAGCTGGCCCATCCGTCGTCCGCCCAGGTCACCGGGCAGGTCATCACCATCGACGGCGGGATGGACGTGGGCGGGCCGCAGGGCGGCTGACCTGCGGCGGCACCCTGGTCCAGCCGGGCTCGACCCGCTGTTCAGGGCCCGCTCCTAGCCTCGGTGCGACCGAGGCACACCGCAGCGCTGGAGGGGACGTCCACATGAGCCCGGCAATCACCCCGTTCCGCATCGACGTTCCGCAGCCGGAGATCGACGACCTCCGGCTGCGGCTCGCCCGGACCCGCTGGCCGGAGGCGGAGACCGTGTCCGACCGGTCCCAGGGCGTACCGCTGGCGGTCATGAAGGACCTGTGCGCCCACTGGGCGGAGCGCTACGACTGGCGGGCCACCGAAGCCCGGCTGAACGCGCTCCCCCAGTTCCGTACCGAGATCGACGGGCTGGGCATCCACTTCCTGCATGTGCGCTCCCCGCACCCGGGGGCGGTACCGCTGCTGATCACCCATGGCTGGCCGGGCTCGGTGGTCGAATTCCTGGACATCATCGGCCCGTTGACCGACCCGGCGGACCCGGCGGACGCGTTCCACGTGGTGTGCCCGTCCCTGCCGGGCTACGGCTTCAGCGACAAGCCGTCCGCAGCCGGCTGGACCGCCGAGCGGATCGCCGCCGCATGGCAGGAGCTGATGGCCCGGCTCGGCTACCGGCGCTATGCGGCGCACGGCGTGGACTGGGGTTCCTTCATCTCGGCGGTGATCGGCGAGACCGACCGCGGCGCTCTGCTCGGGCTGCATCTGACGATGCCGTTCGCCCGTCCCCCGCAGGAAGAGGCCGAGCTGTCCGAGCGGGACCTGGCCGGGCTGGCCGCGATGAAACGGTTCCAGCAGGAGGAGGGCGGCTACTCGGTCCTCCAGACCACCCGGCCGCAGACGCTCGGCTACGGGCTGACGGACTCCCCCGCCGGGCAGTTGGCCTGGATGGCCGAGAAGTACTGGGCGTGGAGCGACCACGACGGGGACCCGGAGAAGGTCATCTCCCGCGACCGGCTGCTGGACGCCGTGTCGGTGGCGTGGTTCACGGCCTCGGCCGCGTCGTCGGCCCGGATCTACTGGGAGAGCCAGAACAAGCTCGCGCTGGCCCCCGTCCACGTCCCCACCGCCGTCGCCAACTACCCGAAGGACGGCCGGATGCCGCGGCCCTGGATCGAGGGCCGCTTCACCGATCTGCGCGACTGGAAGGACCACGCGCACGGTGGCCACTTCCCCGCCCTGGAACAGCCCGAGCACCTCGTCCGCGAGCTGCGCGCCTTCTTCCGCACCCTGCGCTGACCCACGCCCCTTCTGGAAAGGACCCATCGTGACGACCTCTGCCACCGGACCCGGCGCGGCCACCGGCGCCAAGACGTTCCCGTACCAGCGCCTGTGCCCCTTCAGCCCGCCGGCCGAGTACCGGGAGATGACCGAGCAGGACGTCTCGCAGGTGACCCTGACCGGTTCCGGGCTGCGGATCTGGACGGTGACCGGCTACCAGACCATCCGCAGGCTGCTCACCGATCCGCGGGTCAGCGCCTCGCGCAAGCACGCCAACTTCCCCTTCTACTTCGTGGCGCCGCCCGAGTACCGCACCGAGACCTCGTTCATCGGGTACGACGGCACGGAGCACACCACGACCCGGCGCAAGGCCGCGCTGACCTTCACCAACCGGCAGGTGCAGCGGCTGCGTCCGCGCATCGAGCAGATCGTCGACGAACACCTCGACCTGATGCTGGGCATGCAGCCGCCGGTCGACATGCACCGGGTGTTCTCGCTGGCGGTGCCCATGACCGTCATCTGCGAACTCCTCGGCATCCCGCAGGACAAGCACGACTTCTTCATCAAGCACGGCACCGCACTGCTCGGCGGGCACAGCTCCACCGAGGAGCGGCAGGCCGCCATCGTCGAGGTCAACGCCTATGTGGACGAGCTGATCCAGCTCAAGAAGCGCGAACCGGGCGACGACCTGCTCAGCCGGGCGATGGCCGACTACGCGGCGTCCGGCGAGGAGTACACCGACCGGGACCTGTTCAACATGGTGCGGCTGCTGATGAACGGCGGGCACGAGACCACCGCCAGCCAGATCTCGCTGGGCACCGCCTGCCTGCTGGAGAACCCCGACCAGCTCCGGCTGCTGCTGGACGACCCGTCGCTGGTCAAGCCGGCCGTCGAGGAGCTGGTGCGGTTCGCCACCATCGGGGACACCGCGGTGCCGCGCGTCGCGCTGGAGGACATCGAGATCGGCGGACAGCTCATCCGCAAGGGCGACGGGATCCTGTGCCTGGGTCTGGCCGCCAACCGCGACCCGGAGACCTTCCCCGAGCCGGAGAAGCTCGACATCACCCGCGGCAGCCGCAAGCACCTCGGCTTCGGCCACGGCGTGCACCACTGCATCGGCGCGGACCTGGCGCGGCTGGAGCTGGAGATCGTGTGGAGCAAGCTCTTCCGGCGCATTCCGACCCTCCGGCTGGCCAAGCCGTTCCTGGAGATCCCGCGCAAGGAGGGTGCGGTCATCTACGGGCTGTGGGAGCTGCCGGTCACCTGGTGACCTCCCGGTCCGTCCGGCGCCGCACCGGCGCCCCGGTCCCCTGCACCAGCCGTCTTCCGGCCGCCACCAGACGAGGAGAGCTCCATGGCCAAGATCACCTACCGGCACCCGAACGGAACCGAGACCGTCGTCGACGTCCCGGTGCCCAACACCGTGATGCGGGGCGCGAAGATCAACAACATCGACGGGATCGAGGCCCAGTGCGGCGGTTCCGCGCAGTGCGGCACCTGCCATGTGTACGTCGACGAGGCCGGCACGCTGCCGCTGCCCGCGATGCACGAGTCCGAGGACGACGTCCTGTACGGCACCGCCTCCCCGCGTCGCGCGAACAGCCGCCTCAGCTGCCAGCTGCCGGTCACCGAGGAGCTCGACGGGCTCGTGGTGCACCTGCCGGAGACCCAGAGCTGATGGCCGCGCCGTCGGTCGTCGTCATCGGCGCGGGTCAGGCCGGCTCGGACACCGCCGCCGCGCTGCGGGCCCAGGGCTTCGACGGGCGGATCACCCTGGTCGGCGCCGAGGGCGTGCTGCCCTACCAACGGCCGCCGCTGTCCAAGCAGTTCCTCGCCGGCACCGCCAGCGGCGGCGAACTCGCCCTGCGCCCGGCCTCGTTCCACACCGAGCGGGACATCGAGTTCGTGGCCCGGGACCCCGCCGTGCGCCTCGACCGGGACGCCCGCCGGGTCGCCCTCGCCTCCGGGCGCACCCTCGGCTACCGACACCTGGTCCTGGCCGTCGGCGCCCGTCCGCGCCGGCTCACCGTGCCCGGCGCCGGGCTGGACGGAGTGCTGACCCTGCGCTCCCTCACCGATGCCGGCCGGCTGCGGGACGCGATGCGCGACACCGGCCGCCTCCTGGTGGTCGGCGGCGGGTTCGTCGGGCTGGAGGTCGCCGCGACGGCACGGGCGGCCGGACTGGCGGTGACCGTCGTGGAGGCCGGGCCGCGCCTGTTGGCGCGTGCGGTCAGCGGCGCGATGTCGGCGCACCTGCTCGCCGAGCACCGGGCCCACGGCGTCCGGGTCCTGCTCTCCCGCGAGGTGACGGCCCTGCACGGCGACGGCGCGGGCCGGGTGCGGGAGGCCGAACTCGCGGGCGGGGAGCGGATCGCGGCGGATCTGGTGGTCGTCGGGATCGGCGCGCTGCCGGATGTCGCCCTCGCCGCCGGCGCCGGCCTCGCCGTGGACGACGGCATCCTCGTCGACGGGCACCTGCGCACCGGCGACCCCGCGGTGTACGCGATCGGCGACTGTGCCCGGTTCCCCGACCCGCGCACCGGGCGCCCGCTCCGCCTGGAGTCGGTGCAGAACGCGGCGGACCAGGCCCGGTGCGTGGCCGCCGCGCTGTGCGGGGCGCCGCGGCCGTATGCGGCGCTGCCGTGGTTCTGGACCGAGCAGTACGGGCTGCGGCTGCAGATCGCCGGGCTCGGGGCGGGACACGACCGGGTGGTGACCCTCGGCGATCCCCGCACCGGCCGGTTCTCGCTGCTGTGTTACCGCGGCGAGCGGCTGCTCGCCACCGAGTCGGTGAACCGGCCGGCCGACCACATGATCACCCGGCGGCTGATGGGCGCGGGAGCGCCGCTGCCGACCCCCGAGGAGGCGGCCGCCCCCGGCTTCGGCTTCAAGACGTTCCAGCGGTCCGCCGCCGTATGACGCGGCGGCGCGGGAGCGCGCCCTCCGGTTTCCGGGGTGTCAGGCCGTAGCGCCGTTCTGGGCGCGGGACAGCGCGACTTCGAGGACGACGAGCAGTGCGTCCCGGACCGAGCCGGTGGTGCGGGCGTCGAAGACGACCAGCGGTACGTGGTCGGAGACGTCCAGCGCCCAGCGCACCTCGTCGAGGGCGTGGTGGACCTCACCGTCGAAGGCGTTGACGGCGACGGCGAAGGGGATGCCCTTGTGCTCGAAGTAGTCCACCGCGGCGTAACAGTCGTCCAGACGGCGGGTGTCCACGATCACCAGAGCGCCGAGTGCGCCCTCGACCACGTCGTCCCACATGAACCCGAACCGGTCCTGGCCCGGCGTGCCGAACAGATAGAGCTTCAGCGTCGGATCGATGGTGAGG
>Ga0207426_1002091_pt1 | contig 13785 bp, 15 predicted proteins | sample AraplaMF_Cvi_mMS_FD_184265 | JGI IMG/M metagenome (GOLD analysis project Ga0207426, IMG submission 184265) | Arabidopsis root microbial communities from the University of North Carolina, USA - plate scrape MF_Cvi_mMS (SPAdes) (version 2) | ecosystem: Host-associated > Plants > Roots > Endosphere...
TATTTGTTGTGCATCACCCTGCTTGTGGCTAAAATTACGGCATAATTGTTTTTGCATTGCAATAACCATTTCAGGCCGTTCCGCCTTGAAAGCGCCCCTTCAATGTTCCATATGACGCCCAGAGACCTCTTGCGAATCAAGTGGTCGTCGCGAGCCGCGTGTTCTTAAGCCCTTACGGGCGTCTGGCTTGCCCCATATCTCCCAAGCCATCCGACACCCCAAACACGCAGGTGTCTTCTCGACACCCTTTTGCGTACGCCGCGCTGAATGCGCCGGGCGCCCGCTTTTGACATGGAAAGAACCCCTCTTTTGACTTCGTTTCAGGACTTCGGCCTTGCCGAACCGATCGCGCGCGCTCTTCAAGAAGAGAACTACGTCACCCCCACCCCCATCCAGGCCCAGACCATTCCGACGGCGCTGACCGGCCGGGACGTCGTCGGTATCGCCCAGACCGGCACCGGCAAGACCGCGTCCTTCGCGCTGCCGATCCTGCATCGGCTGCTCGAGCACCGGATCAAGCCGCAGCCCAAGACCACCCGCGTCCTGGTGTTGTCGCCGACCCGCGAGCTGTCCGGCCAGATCCTCGACAGCTTCAACGCCTATGGGCGCCACATCCGCCTGTCCTCGACGCTCGCCATCGGCGGCGTTCCGATGGGCCGTCAGGTTCGGTCGTTGATGCAGGGCGTCGAAGTGCTGGTCGCCACCCCCGGCCGCCTGCTCGACCTCGTTCAGAGCAACGGGCTGAAACTGGGAAGCGTCGAATTCCTCGTGCTCGACGAGGCCGACCGCATGCTCGACATGGGCTTCATCAACGACATCCGGAAAATCGTCGCCAAGCTGCCGATCAAGCGGCAGACGCTGTTCTTCTCGGCCACCATGCCGAAGGACATCGCCGAGCTCGCCGACGCCATGCTGCGTGACCCCGCCCGCGTCGCGGTGACCCCGGTCTCCTCGACCGTGGAGCGCATCCAGCAGCGCATCATCCAGGTCGATTTCTCCGCGAAGCCGGCGTTCCTCGCCAAGCTGTTGAAACAGGAGCAGGTCAACCGCGCACTGGTTTTCACCCGCACCAAGCACGGCGCCGACAAGGTGGTGAAAACCCTTGAGAAGGCCGGCATCGCCGCCAGCGCCATCCACGGCAACAAGTCGCAGAACCACCGCGAACGGACGCTCGCCCAGTTCCGCTCCGGCGACATCCGCACACTGGTTGCCACCGATATCGCCGCCCGCGGCATCGATGTCGACGGCATCACTCACGTCATCAATTTCGACCTGCCCAACGTGCCGGAAACCTACGTCCACCGCATCGGCCGCACCGCGCGCGCCGGCGCCGAGGGCACCGCGATCTCGCTGGTCGCAGGCGGCGAGGAGCTCAGCTATCTCCGCGACATCGAACGGCTGATCAAGGTGGCACTGCCGCGCGAAGATCTCCGCACCGATGCCGGCCGCCGCGATGCGGGCGCTCCCGCGCCGCAGCAACGGCAGGGCCGCGGAGGCCGCCCGGGCCAGCGTCCGCAAGGCGCAAGGCATGGCGAGGCAAGGCATGGCGAGGCACGCCACGGTGACGGACGTCGCAGCGAGGAACGACATTCCGACGGACGCCACCATACCGCCGGCAAGCAGGGCGATGGACGCCCCGGTGAAGGCCGACATGGCGGCGACGCCCGACATGCTGACGGGCGGCCCGGCAATGGCCCGAACGCCTCGAAGGGGTCTCGTCGTCCGCGCTCCGGCGGGAAGACGCATTCTTCCCCAAACGGCCGTCCGGAACAGCGTTCCGTGCATAGCGCCGGGGCGGCTGATGGGATACAAGGCGTGGCCTTTTTGCGCCGTGAGAGTCGGCCGAATGGCCAACCGAACCGCAAACCCCATTCGCACTAGCCGTCCACGACCTGGAGAAATTCATGGCTAAGGAAGAGCTGATCCAGTTCGAAGGACTGGTCACCGAAATCCTCCCCGACGCACGCTACCGCGTGCAGCTCGATGCCGGACACGAGATCGTCGCCTATACCGCCGGCAAGATGAAGAAGAACCGCATCAAGACGCTGGCGGGCGACCGCGTGACGGTGGAGATGTCGCCCTATGACCTCGAAAAGGGTCGGCTGATTTTCCGCCACAAGGACGAGCGTCCCAGCGGGATGGGTGGACCGCCCCGCCCGGGCCAGCGCGGCGGCCAGTTCCGCCGGCGCTAGGCGCCTGTTGGCACCCTCGGAAGTAAAATTCCGCCCTGAATATCGATCCGCCGCGGAGATCGCGGCGGATCAAAAAATCGTGCACGCCCGGATTGTTTTGGCACCCCAATTCCGATAAAATGAATTCATCGATTTTCGGCCGGACGACATTAGCATCCACCGGTACAGCCGGTTCAGACACGCTGACGACCCTTCCAAAAATTCGATCTAACTGGCCTGCGCAAGCGGGCTCCAACATTGTGTTATCTGAGAAGGGACTATCCCCGTGAGCATGGGAACCGTGAAGTGGTTTAACGCGACCAAAGGCTTCGGCTTCATTCAGCCCGACGATGGCGGCCAGGACGTGTTCGTCCACATCAGCGCTGTGGAGCGTGCGGGCCTCGGTACGCTGCGTGAAGGCCAGAAGCTCTCTTACGAGATCGTGGCCGACCGCCGTTCCGGCAAGTCGGCAGCGGACAACCTCCGCTCCGAAGGCTGAGCCGTCGGGCGCGTGGCCCGATCGGCTCGCGCAAGCCAAAGAAAGCAAGAAGGCCGTGCGCGACGCACGGCCTTTTTCATTTTAGCGCCTGCGCGCGGATGTCAGCACGTCGACGGCACGCCGTTGTAGGGAACGCAGATGACCTGGCGCGGCCGCGTGTAGGACAGGTCGCTCAAGGTAATGCTCGACTTCAACACATAGCCTACCGAAGGCGTGTAGGTGTAGTTCGCCTCGCTGAGGATGAGGTAGGTCGATGGGATCAAGAGCGTTGCCGGAATCATGGTGGTGACCTTGTCGCCGGCCTTGCGGGCCGAGGTCGCCAGCGTCGCTTGCGTCGCGCCGCTCGTGATGGTGCCGGCTTTGCTCCACTGGACCGTGGCAATGCTGTTGGCATCGATATAGATCTGGGAGACCGTGCCCTTCACCAGACTGGCGTCGTAGGGCATGACGACCGAGATGCTCGCCGTGAACGTATCTTTCATGTCGGCATCGGCGAGCGTCGTCGACTGCGATGTCAAATCGGACAGAGCCCGCGCGATCAACGTGACTTTGCGATCGATCGCCACGGCCGACGAGAACTCGACGGTGCCGAAGAACATCACCAGCATCAGCGGGACGATGACCGCGAACTCGGTCGCCGCGAGAGCGCGCTTGTCGGCGACGAAGTCGCGCGCGGAACGACATGCATTCCGCCAGATATTCGCAATCGCCTGCATTGGTGCGCCCGGATCCATCTGTCTCAGAAGGGTTCGTTCTTGAAGGCCGTTGTCGCCACCATCAGCCGTTTGTTGCTGCACCCGATATTGTAACCGAGGCCGGTGACGATGAGCGGCCACTGGTAGAACAGCCGCACCACGACCACCTGGCCGGCGTTGCCCGCGCTGTACTGCATGCCGGCCGGGTTGAAAGTGCAGGAATTGCCGTAGTTCGTCAGGCTCAACGACCCGAAGGAGCCGGTGCTCACGACGTCGACGAAAAGCTTGCTGCAATCGAACAGCGCCGGGATCTGCGTGCACACATAGGCCTTGAACGTCGTCTGGTCGCACGCCTTGACCACGCCGGGCGTGGTCTGGCAGGCCGCCACCGAGCCGCCCTGCGCTTGCGCCTGGCCGGTCAGGATCGCACGCGCGGAATTTTGCGTGATGGTCTCGAGCACCTGGCTCGCGAAGAACATGAGCGCCGTTTCGATGATGGCGAACAGCAGCGCGAAGAACATCGGGGCGACCAGGGCGAACTCGACGGCAGCGGAACCGCGGCGGTTGCCGCGAAACCGGCCCAGCGCCTTCCGGAGCGTGAACCTCTTGGGTGCAGGCAATGGCATCACGTCAAATTCCCCAGCAACGGGCGATCAACTGTTCCGTTCAATAGCGGAAACTGATTGTTTAAGTGTTTCAGGCGATCCGCAGCCGGCGGACCGCGCCGTTTAGAATGCGTTAACCAGCCGCGGCCGCAGCCCACGGAAAGCGCGCCGCACACAGAGACCTCCACCTCCCATCCGCAAGCGGCCTGAGGCGATCCGGGCCGGGCAAACCCGCCGATCGATCCTGCTAGTTGGACTTGGCCGGACCGGCGCCGCCGCCACCGCTGGCACTGGCGCTCAGCGAGCCGGCCTGGTTCATCGTGTTGTTGAAGTAGGTGTCGCTGTCGCCGAGCGTCACGCGACGCTGGCAAAGCGGCACGCAGCTGTAGGACTCGCGCTCGATCCCGCGATAGACGGTGACGAGCCGGTCGCTCGGACCTTCGACCTGGATCTGGCGGTCGACCAGGATCTCGCCGGCCCGGTCGAGCGCGATGAAATTGGTGGCGCCATAGCCCTTGCCGGTCACGACGATCATGCCGCCGGGCTGGAGCGTGACGTCGGCGATGAGGGGATTGCCGACCACGAGGGTCGCCACCTTGCCGGGGAGCCGCACCAGCTTGGCCTGGTCGACATTGACGGCGATGGTGTCGGCGGTGGGATCGGCAAGGCCGGCAGCCGGCGATGCCAGCACCACGGCCGCAACAAGAAGACAGACCCGCGCACGACGGCGCAGCAATTCTTTACGCATACTCTTACCCCCGGGACGTCACAAACCGGCAGAAGCGACAGATAACAGCGGAGCCGGTGCCCGACCCCGCTAACCTGCCCTTAATTCGTGAACGTTCCGCAAACCCGCCGACTATTGTTTGAACAGACTGGCGTTTGACCGCCGTCGAGGCTAGCGGCGGAACGGATAGGCGAACTGCCCCGCGATCTCCTTCGGCATGGTCGCTTCGTCCTTGCCGTATTCCTGCGGCAGTTCACCCTCGGGCATGCGGAAGGTGCCGAACAGGACATCCCAGATCGGGAACGTGCCGGCAAAATTGGTGTCGCCGCCCTCCGCGAGCGAGGTGTGGTGCCAGCGGTGGAACACCGGCGTCGCCAGCAGATATTTGAACGGCCCGAAGCTCCAGTTCAGGTTGGCGTGCACGAAGGCCGAATGGAAGGTCGTGAACGGGGCGACCAGGACCATCGCGTTGGGGGAAATTCCGGCCATCAACAGCACGACATCGACGCCGATCGAGCCGAGCACGAGATTGACGGGATGGAAGCGGGCCGCCGAAATCCAGCTGATCTCCTCCGAGGAGTGATGGATCGCGTGGTACTTCCAGAACCCGCCACCGTGGAACAGCCGGTGCAGCCAGTACAGCATGAAGTCGGACAGGACCAGGAACAGCGCGGCCTGGACCCAGAGCGGCATCAACGACAGCGGGCCGTGGCCATTGTCGTAGAAGGCGATGAGTTCGTCGGCGTCGTGGATATCGAAGACGAGGCTGGCGCCGACGATCAGAAGTCCGATCCGCATGGTGCGGGCGAAAACCGGAACGAAGAACCAGTAGCAGATGTCGGTGACGATCTCGCGCTTGCGCCACCACGGCGCGCCGGCATTGCAGGCCCAGAGATGTTCGAGCACGGTGAAGACCGCCGCGAGCGCGAAGGTGATGGGGATCACCTTGACGATGGTCTCGCCGAGCATCAGGGCGACTTGCATGGGCAGGCTCGACATCGTCGCCTCTCTTGCGAATTCCAGCTCCGTTACGCCTACGCCGCGAAATTTAAGGGAGCGTGAAGCCGGCGACGCGTCGACGATAGATCCGGAACCGGAACGAATGACAGCGGCGGCCTTAAGACGAAATTCACTCTGGGTTAAAGCATCGCGCCGCAAGCGGGTTTGCCCGATCGAATTAACTCTACCGAAAGAGCTCGGCTCTCATGCTCGTCACGTCAATGACGGCGCCGAACGAGGCGATCCCCACCCCAGTTGGAGTTATGTTCATGAAGAACCTGATTGCGCGTTTCGCGAAGGATGAATCCGGCGCCACCGCCATCGAATACGGCCTGATCGCCGCCGGCATCGCGCTGGCCATCATCACCGTCGTCAACAATCTCGGCACCACGCTGAACACCAAGTTCACCGCGATCTCGACCGGCCTCAAGTAAGGCCGGACGAGCGACGGCAAAAGCCCCGGATCTCCGGGGCCTTTGTTTTTCTGAAGACGGCGAGTTCCAGTGGCGTTGCGTAAATACAGAACCGATGCCGCGATCGCGGCAGATGCGACCGCGCAGGCCGGCTCGCCGGTCTATTGGGTCTGCGTTGCGCTGCTGCTTGCGACGGCCGCGCTCGCCGCGCGCATTGTCAGCCTGTGGTGACGACGCGTTTTGCGGCTTCAAGCCCGCGCAGCCCTGCTGCCGTTGTCGGTTTGTTTAGCACTGCCGGCTAGCATCGCCCGACGCCGGTTCCCGCGGCAATCCCAGGCCTCATGACGCAGCCCATGATCCTCGACCTCGCGCGCCTTCTGCTCTTTCCGGCCCTGATGGCGTTCGCCGCCGCGAGCGATCTCTTCACGATGACGATCTCGAACCGCGTGTCGCTGGCGCTGGTCGCAGGCTTCTTCGCGGTCGCCTTCGCCGGTGGCATGGCACCTTACGAGATGCTCAGTCATGTCGGCGCCGGCGCGCTTCTCCTGGTCATCGCCTTCACCTGCTTCGCGATGGGCTGGGTCGGCGGCGGCGACGCAAAGGTCGCGGCCTCCGTCGCGCTCTGGTTCGGCTTCGCACCGCTGATGAACTTCCTGCTCTACGCCTCGCTGTTCGGCGGCGCGCTGACGCTGCTCCTGCTCCAGTTCCGGCAATGGCCGCTACCCTACGGGCTGGCAGGCCAGGCTTGGCTCGCCCGGCTGCACGCCAAGGAGAGCGGCATCCCCTACGGCATCGCGCTCGCGATGAGTGCGCTGATGGTCTATCCGGAGACCGAATGGGTGAAGGCGATTGATCTCGCTCACTTCGCGCTGCGCTGAACGCACTGGGTAAACCCGGCGTTAAGGCGATTTAGATACGCCTCATTAACCATGCTTTGACGAATAGCTGGTCAACTGCCGATCAAGGCGGCGGCAGCGTCGCGGCGTTTTGTGGAAAGTGAAGCGTATGAATAGGGCACGCATTGTCGTCCTGACGGTCGCGATCTGCGCCGGCGGTGTCGCCGCGTACCTGGCGAGCGGCTCGGACAATTCTGCGCCGCCTCCGGCCCCGGTCGCGCAGCTTCCGACCGTCGACGTGCTCGTGGCCAAGAACGACATAGGCCTCGGTCAGACCGTGAAGCCGGAAGATTTGCAATGGCAGACCTGGCCGGCAGCGACCGCCAGCGCCGCCTTCATCCGCCGCAACGAGCGTCCCGAGGGCGTGACCCAGGTAACCGGTTCGATCGCGCGCGCCCCCTTCATTCAGGGTGAGCCGATCCGCGACCAGAAGCTGGTCAAGGCCGAGGGCTCAGGATTCATGGCGGCCATCCTGCCCAGCGGCATGCGGGCCATCTCGACCGAAATCTCGCCGGAGACCGGCGCAGGCGGCTTCATCCTGCCCAATGACCGCGTCGACGTCCTGCTCACACGCCGCCTCAAGAACCCGGACCAGTCCTCCGGCGCCCCGGACGTCGTCACGTCGGAGATCATCCTGGTCAATGTGCGCGTGCTCGCCATCGACCAGGCTCCGAAGGAGAAGGACGGCCAGAACGCCGTGGTCGGCAAGACCGTGACCCTGGAACTCACTTCCGCACAGACCCAGGCGCTTTCCTCGGCCCGTCAGGCCGGAACGCTGTCGCTGGCGCTGCGCAGCATTGCCGACGTCAAGATGAGCGAGATCACGCTCGACGAATCCACCCAGAAGCGCGACGGCATCTCGATCATTCGCTACGGCGTCCCGAGCTCGACGGCGAAAGCACGATGAGGACAGGCGACATGAAATGCAGGGCAGAACTGGCGACGATGCGAACCTCCATGGTCCGCGCCCTGTCGTTCTCGGCCGCCTTCGCACTGGCATTCAACCCGGTGCTGACCCCCGTGGTCGCCGCCGACTATCGCCCGGCCGCGCCGGCCGCTGCCGACGGACAGATGAACGCCCGCTTCCTCTCGCTCGGCGTCGGCAAGTCGATCGTGATCGACCTTCCGCGCGACATCAAGGACGTGCTGGTCGCTGACCCCAAGATCGCCAATGCGGTGGTCCGCTCGGCGCAGCGCGCCTACATCATCGGCGCCGCCATCGGCCAGACCAACATCGTGTTCTTCGATTCCGCGGGCCAGCAGATCGCGGCCTATGACATCGCGGTCAAGCGCGACCTCAACGGTGTGCGGGCGGCGCTGAAGCAGGTCCTGCCCAATTCGGACATCCAGATCGACGGACTAGGCGACGGCATCGTCCTGACCGGCACGGCGGCGAACCCGATGGAAGCGCAGCAGGCCAACGACCTCGCCGCGCGCCTAGCCGGCGGCGCCGACAAGGTGGTGAACTCGATCGTGGTGCGCGGCCGCGACCAGGTCATGCTCAAGGTGACGGTGGCGGAAGTCCAGCGCACCATCGTCAAGCAGCTCGGCATCGACCTGAGCGCCAGCCTCAACTACGGCACGTCCGTGGTGAGCTTCACTAACTCCAATCCGTTCACCGCTCTCGGCCACAATCTCGTGGACGGCAACAATTTGACGACCAAGTTCGGCGGCGCGCCCTCGGTGCAGGCCACACTGCGCGCGATGGAAACCGCGGGCGTGATCCGCACGCTGGCCGAACCGAACCTGACCGCGATCTCCGGTGAATCCGCGACGTTCATCGCCGGCGGCGAATTCCCGGTCCCGGCAGGCTATGCGTGCGACCCCACCACGCATGTCTGTACCACCCAGATCAGCTTCAAGAAATTCGGTATCTCGCTCAACTTCACTCCCGTGGTGCTGAGCGAAGGCAAGATCAGCCTGCGCGTCATGACCGAGGTCTCCGAGCTGTCGAACGAAAATGCGATCACGCTGTCGCAGGCCGTGACCTCGACGTCGGTGAACTCGCTGACGGTGCCCTCGATCAGGACCCGCCGCGCCGAGACCTCGCTGGAAATTCCCTCCGGCGGCGCGATGGCGATGGCCGGCCTGATCCAGCAGCAGACCAAGCAGGCCGTCAGCGGATTGCCCGGACTGATGCAGCTCCCGATCCTCGGCACGCTGTTCCGCAGCCGCGACTTCGTCAACAACGCGACCGAGTTGGTCGTGATCGTGACGCCCTATGTCGTTCGCGCAGTGGCGCCAAAGGACCTGTCGCGGCCGGATGACGGCTTCGCCCCGCCCGCAGATCCGCAGGCCCAGCTGCTCGGCAACATCAACCGCATCTACGGCGTGCCCGGCCGGACTGAACCGGCCAAGAATTACCGCGGCACCTATGGCTTCATCACCGAGTGAGGCGGAACGGGGACTTCGAGATGATCACAAGACCACCCCAACTTCGCAAACGCACCAGCCACGTTGGTGGTGCGCTCGTCGGCTTGGCGCTCGCGCTCGGCGGCTGCCAGCATGACCAGGCCGTCACGGCCTCCATTCCCGACGACTACAAGCAGCGCCATCCGATCGCGATCGAGGAGCAGAATCGTTCGACCGTGGTCTTCGTCGGCCATGCCCGCGGTGGATTGACCGCGGCCCAGCGTGCCGACGTGATGGGTGTCGCATCGGCGTGGTTGCACGAAGGCACGGGCGCCATCCGTATCGACGTGCCGTCCGGCACGCCCAATGCGCGTCCGGTCGCGGACACGATGCGTGAAATCCAGGCGATGCTCGCGGGAGCAGGCGTACCGCCGCGAGGCGTCAACATTCGCCCCTACCAGCCCGAGGACAGGCGCTTCCTGCCGCCGATCCGGCTCACTTATTCGAAGATCGCCGCCGTCGCAGGTCCTTGCGGCCTGTGGCCGGACGACATCGGTCCTTCGATGAAGAACAAGACCTGGTTCGAGAACAAGGACTATTACAATTATGGCTGCGCCTATCAGCGCAACCTCGCGGCGATGGTCGACAATCCGTCGGACCTCGAGCAGCCGCGTCCTGAAACTCCGTCCTACACGGCGCGGCGCATCACCTCTCTCGAGAAATATCGCAAGGGTCTCACGTCGGCGACCACCTATCCCGAGGCCGACAAAGCCAAACTCAGCGACACCGGCAAATGATCAGCTACGCCCGCCAGACACACGAAGAGCAGCCGGACGCAGCTCCTCCGCCGGTCGAGGAACATATCGCGCCCGCGCCGCGCGTCTCGGTCCAGGCCTTCTGCGACACCGTGGAGACTGCTGCCGCGGTCCAGGCGGCCGGAGAAGACCGCCGTCTCGGCAAGGCCCACCTGAAAATCCAGATGGGTGGCATGGCCGCGGCAACCGAGGCCTACCGCTCGGCCCCGACGCCGAACGTCATCGTGCTTGAAAGCGACGGGCGCAACGACCTGCTCGGCGGGCTCGACCAGCTCGCCACCGTCTGCGACGCCGGCACCCGCGTGGTCGTGATCGGCCGCATCAACGACGTCTCCCTCTACCGCGAGCTGGTGCGCCGCGGTGTCAGCGACTACGTGCTCGCGCCGGTCGGCGCGATCGACGTCGTGCGCTCGATCTGCAACCTGTTCTCCGCGCCGGAAGCCAAGGCGGTCGGCCGCATCATCGCCGTGGTCGGCGCCAAGGGCGGCGTCGGGGCTTCCACCATCTCCCATAACGTCGCCTGGGCGATCGCGCGCGACCTCGCAATGGACGCCGTCGTCGCCGATCTCGACCTCGCCTTCGGCACCGCCGGGCTCGACTACAACCAGGACCCGCCGCAGGGCATTGCCGACGCCGTGTTCTCGCCGGATCGCGTCGACACCGCCTTCATCGACCGCCTGCTGTCGAAATGCACCGACCATCTCAGCCTGCTGGCGGCGCCAGCGACGCTCGAGCGGGTCTATGATTTCGGCACCGACGCCTTCGACGCCATATTCGACACCTTGCGCTCCACCATGCCCTGCATCGTGCTCGACATTCCGCACCAATGGTCGGGCTGGACCAAGCGCGCCCTGATCGGGGCAGACGACATCCTGATCGTGGCCGCGCCTGACCTCGCCAATTTACGCAATACCAAGAACCTGTTCGATCTGTTGAAGGCCGCGCGCCCCAACGACCGGCCGCCGCTCTACTGCCTGAACCAGGTCGGGGTGCCGAAACGGCCCGAAATCGCCGCCGCGGAGTTCGCCAAGGCGATCGAGAGCCAGCCGATCGTCTCGATCCCGTTCGAACCGCAGATTTTCGGCTCGGCCGCCAACAACGGCCAGATGATCGCGGAGATCTCGGCCAACCACAAGTCGATCGAGATGTTCCTTCAGATCGCCCAGCGCCTGACCGGCCGCAGCGAGACGAAGAAACAAAAGTCGTCCCTGCTTTCACCCCTGATTGACAAGTTGCGGGGAAAATAAGCCCCGCATGGAGTGGTTAAGTGTTCGGTAAGCGTAGCGGAACAGACACCGACCTTCGGGCGCCCAAGCCCGGCGCCGTGTCGCCCGAGCCTGCCCAGGCTCCGGCGCCGATGGTGTCGCGCGCCCCGGCTCCGCCGGCGGTCGCCTCGCCGCCGCTCGCGCCTGCCAAGGCGCCGCCGCCTCCGGCGATGGAGAGCCGGCGCTCGGACAATTATTACGAGGTCAAGGCGACCATCTTCGGCGCGCTGATCGAGGCGATCGACCTCGCCCAGCTCGCCAAGCTGGACTCCGAGTCCGCGCGCGAGGAAATCCGCGACATCGTCAACGAGATCATCGCGATCAAGAACATCGTGATGTCGATCGCCGAGCAGGAAGAGCTGCTCGACGACATCTGCAACGACGTTCTCGGTTACGGTCCACTCGAGCCGCTGCTGTCACGCGACGACATCGCCGACATCATGGTCAACGGCGCCGACACCGTCTTCATCGAAGTCAACGGCAAGATCCAGAAGACCGGGATCCGCTTCCGCGACAACCAGCAGCTCCTCAATATCTGCCAGCGCATCGTCAGCCAGGTCGGCCGGCGCGTCGACGAATCCTCGCCGATCTGCGACGCGCGCCTCGCCGACGGCTCCCGCGTCAACGCCATCGTGCCGCCGCTGTCGATCGACGGCCCCACGCTCACCATCCGCAAATTCAAGAAGGACAAGCTGACGCTCGATCAGCTGGTCAAATTCGGCGCGATCTCGCCGGAAGGCGCCGAAATCCTCCAGATCATCGGCCGCGTCCGCTGCAACGTGCTGATCTCCGGCGGTACCGGCTCCGGCAAGACCACGCTGCTCAACTGCCTGACCAACTATATCGAGCATGACGAGCGCGTCATCACCTGCGAAGACGCCGCCGAGCTCCAGCTCCAGCAGCCTCACGTGGTGCGGCTGGAAACACGACCGCCCAACATCGAGGGCGAGGGCCAGATCACCATGCGCGAGCTGGTGCGCAACTGCCTGCGTATGCGGCCCGAACGCATCATCGTCGGCGAAGTCCGCGGACCCGAGGCGTTCGACCTGCTCCAGGCCATGAACACCGGCCATGACGGTTCGATGGGCACGCTGCACGCCAACAACCCGCGCGAAGCCCTGTCCCGCTGCGAATCCATGATCACGATGGGAGGCTTCTCGCTTCCCTCACGCACCATCCGCGAGATGATCTGCGCCTCCATAGACGTCATCGTCCAGGCGGCGCGCCTGCGCGACGGCTCGCGCCGCATCACCCACATCACCGAGGTGATGGGCATGGAAGGCGACACCATCATCACCCAGGACATCTTCCTCTACGACATGGTCGGCGAGGACGCCAACGGCAAGATCATCGGCCGCCACCGCTCGACCGGCATCGGCCGTCCGAAGTTCTGGGAACGCGCCCGCTATTACGGCGACGAAAAGCGCCTTGCCGCTGCGCTGGACGCGGCGGAAGTCGCGCCGAAGACGTGAGCAGGTCAGCATGAACATGCAGGTCCTTGCCCTCGCATTCCTTGCCACCGCAGCGGTCGGCGGCATCGCCTGGGTTTTCCTCTATCCGCTGCTGTCCGGGGAGCGAAAGGCCGAAAGCCGCCGCGCCTCGATCTCGCGCGCCGAGGCGCCGACGGTCCGCCAGGCCGAGAAGACCCAGCGCTCGCGCCGCGAGCAGGTCGAGAGTTCGCTGAAGGACCTCGAAGCGCGACGCCTGCAGGAGAAGAGCGCTCCGCTCCCCGTTCGCCTGTCGCAGGCAGGGCTCGATTGGACGCCGCAGAAATTCTGGGTCGTCTCCGCCGTCGTGGCGGGCGCGTTCTTCGCCACCGCTCTGTTCGCCGGCGGCGGCCTGATCGGTGCCGCCGGCCTCGCCTTTGCCGGCGGTTTCGGCCTGCCGCGCTGGGCGCTCGGCTTCCTGAAGAAGCGTCGCGAGGCCAAATTCCTGGCGGCGCTGCCCGATGCGGTCGACGTGATCGTCCGCGGCATCAAGGCGGGCCTGCCCCTGTTCGAATCGATCAAGGTCGTCGCGGCCGACGCACCCGAGCCGCTGCGCAGCGAGTTTCTGGCGATCATCGAGACCCAGGCCATCGGCATGCCGCTCGGCGAGGCCTGCACGCGACTCTATGATCGCATGCCGTTGCCGGAGGCCAACTTCTTCGGCATCGTCATCTCGATCCAGCAGAAATCCGGCGGCAACCTCTCCGAAGCGCTCGGCAACCTTTCCAAGGTGCTGCGCGACCGCAAGAAGATGAGGGAAAAGATCCAGGCGATGTCGATGGAGGCCAAGGCCTCGGCCGGCATCATCGGCTCGCTGCCGCCGATCGTGATGTTCCTCGTCTATCTCACGACGCCAAATTA
>Ga0207426_1002092_pt1 | contig 13774 bp, 9 predicted proteins | sample AraplaMF_Cvi_mMS_FD_184265 | JGI IMG/M metagenome (GOLD analysis project Ga0207426, IMG submission 184265) | Arabidopsis root microbial communities from the University of North Carolina, USA - plate scrape MF_Cvi_mMS (SPAdes) (version 2) | ecosystem: Host-associated > Plants > Roots > Endosphere ...
TTTATTAGCACTGCCCCTGTGCGGGGCGGCAGTCACTTTCTTTGCTGCTGCAAAGAAAGTAACCAAAGAAAGCAGCTCCACACGCCCGCGGTCACACGCAGTTTGGCCACGCTTGCCAGGTGACCGTGGGCTGCCTAAGTGTCGCCCTCACAAGACTAACCGGGCTTGGATCGCACACGGTCTGTCACCGCGCGTCGCACAGCGGAGCGGTTCAGCACCAAATGGCTCCGGCCCGCTTCGCGGCCGTTGGGTCAATCGGGTTTGCCCGAACTTTCTTTACTAACGCCTCCATCTCACTGTAAGTGCCGACCGAGGTTGTCCCTTGCAAACCCAGCGGCAGCGCGTAGCGCTGTGCCGGCGCTGTTTCGTGCTGAACCAGCGCGTTTGAACAACTAGCTAGTCAGACCGTGCGCGATCCAAGCGCGGTTGGGCCTATGAGGGCGACACTTAGGCAGCCCACGATCGGCTGGCAAGCATGGTCAAACTGCGTGTGACCGCGGGCCTAACAAGCTGCTTTCTTTGGTTACTTTCTTTGCAGCAGCAAAGAAAGTGACTGCCGCCCCGCATAGGGGCAACGCTAATAAACCAATAACAAAGCGGGATCCGCCGAAAAACAAAAAAATCAAAGCCCCAAATACTGCCGAACCGCCGGCAGCCCCTCCTTCCCATCCACAGTCTTGACGCCTGCAAGCCACGCATCCAACACCTGCGGATTCTGCTTGAGATAAGCCTTGGCCGCATCGGAAGGCCGTTCCTTGTTCATCACAGGCTGCATCAACCGATTCTCGAGATCGGTAGTAAACCGCAAATTGGAAACAAACTTCCCCGCATTAGGACACCGCGTCAAAAAGTCCGTGTTAGTCAGCGTATAGACCCGCGCCTCGCCATAGTTCGGCCCGAACACCTCATCCCCACCAGCGAGATAGTTGATCTTCATCTGAATGTTCATCGGATGCGGCTCCCAGCCAAGAAACACAACAGGCTTCTTCTCGCGGATCGCGCGCTCGACCGTCACCAGCATTCCCGCCTCGCTCGACTGCACGAGCTTGAATCCGCCAAGTCCGAACTGGTTCGTGTCGATCATCTTCTGGATCTTGGCGTTCGCGCTGCTGCCAGGCTCGATGCCGTAGATCGTGCCGCCCAGCTCATCGCGATGCTTCGCGATATCCGCAAACGTCTTGATGCCCGCGTCATACGCGTAGCTCGGCACCGCGAGCGTCGCCTTCGCGCCCGACAGATTCGGCGGCTCGAGCTTCTCGATGCTCTTCGCTTCGAGGAACGGCTCGACCGCCTTTTGCTGCACTGGCCACCAGTAACCAAGCGACACGTCGATCTGCTTGCTCTTCAGGCCCGCGAGCGAAATCGGCACCGAGGCGACCGTGGTCCGCGGCGCATAGCCGAGCCCTTCGAAGACGACCGAGGCAAGCGCCGTCGTCGACGTGATGTCGGTCCAGCCAATATCGACGAAGCGCACCGTGCGGCAACTCGCGTCCTCCGCGTGCGCGCCCGGCGCGACGAACGCGGCGCATGCGCCGGCGAATAGCAGAGTGGAAATCAGGCGTTGTGTCATAACGAGCCTTCCGTGGAGGGTTGAATCGATGCGCCGGTTCGAGTGCCGGCGTGCATCAAAAGTACCGCCGCATAAAAGCGCCCGAACGCCCGCGTGCGACCGTGACTTGACCGCTTGCGACCTCGCCGCAACGTTCTCTTGCGGATGCACGTCCGCCGGACGCGCGTCTCAGCGTTAACGCGCATTGAACTGATGAGTTCGGTACGGATGCGTATTTATTGCCGCACTTAATCATTCGAATACATGTCCGGCGCGCTTGCGCAAGGTCAATCTTTGCCGAAACGCCACAGCGTCTGTGGTTGGTCGCACATAGCAAGGATTTCTAACCGGGTAATGTGCGGGCAAAGGGTTATGCTCGGCTCGCAATGGCTCGGCCAAAGGAAATGGAGAGGTTTCCCGCGATGCCGCCGGGCACATGTTGTTTACTGCACGCTTCCAATCAAAGGCCTGGATAATGGACCGTCAAGACGCCATCCGAGAGAGTGCGCGGCTGTACGCGCGCGAACCGCTGTTCTCGCCTTCCGCCGACCAGATTTCCGCATCGCGCATGACGGCCTTTACCGAGGCCTTCCAGAAAGCGACCGGCGAGCGATTCACCGACTATTCGGCATTACACGTCTATTCAGCCCGTGAATATCGCCAATTCTGGAAATGCTTTCTCGAATCGGCGCATGGACTCGAATGGTCGGGATCCGATGAGCCGGTTTGCATCGGCGATCAATGCGAAACCGCACGGTTTTTCCCCAATATCGAATTGAATTACGCCGAGAATCTGCTCGGCAAACGCATTGCGCCCGATGACGCCCCCGCCATCACCTCGTGCTTCGCCGATGGCAGCCGCGTCACCTATACGCGCGGCGAGTTGCGCGAGCGCGTCGTGCGCCTCGCGCAGGCGCTCTCCGAACTCGGCCTGACGCAAGGCGACCGCGTGGTCGCGATCATGCGCAACGACTGCGAGGCGATCACCGCGGCGCTCGCCGTCACCGCGCTCGGCGCAACGCTCTCGACGGCCGCGCCGGAAAACGGCGTGCAGGCGATTCTCGATCGCTTCGCGCCGCTCGCACCGACGATGATGTTCGCGCACACGATGCAGCGCCCCTTCGACACCGGCGGCTCGCTCTCGGGACACGTTGCGGCAGTCGCCGCGCAACTCCCGTCGCTGACCGACATCGTCTGCCTCGAAGACATGGAGCTGCCAAGCACGGTGACGCAGCGCCAGCACGAACTGCGCTCGCTGATCGCGCAAGGCGACGCGATGCGCTTCGCATGGAAGCGCTTTCCGTTCAATCATCCGCTCTTCATCATGTTTTCGTCGGGCACGACGGGCAAGCCGAAATGCATCGTGCACGGCGCGGGCGGCACGCTGCTCGAACACGTGAAGGAGCATCGCCTGCACAGCGACTTCGGTCCCGGCGACAAGCTTTTCTTCCACACGAGCTGCTCGTGGATGATGTGGAACTGGCAGATGTCGGTGCTTGCGTCGGGCGTCGAGATCATCACCTACGACGGTCCCGTGGCCGCCGTCGACACGCTCTGGCGCCTCGTCGCCCGCGAACGCGCGACCGTCTTCGGCACGAGTCCCGCCTATCTGAAGATGAGCGAGGACGCGGGCATCGAGCCCGCCGCGCAGTTCGATCTCTCCGCACTGCGCGCGATGATGTCGACCGGCGCCGTGCTCTACGACTCGCAGTTCCAGTGGGTCTACGAGCACGTGAAGCAGTTGCAATTGCAATCGATTTCGGGCGGCACGGACATCATCGGCTGCTTCGTGCTCGGCAATCCGAATCTGCCCGTCTATGCGGGCGAAGCGCAGTGCAAGAGTCTCGGCCTCGACGTGCAGGCGTTCGATCAGGGCGCGAGCACGATCATGCCGGGCGAGCTCGTCTGCACGAATCCCTTCCCGTCGAGGCCGCTCGGTTTCTTCGGCGACGACGACGGCTCGCGCTTTCACAAGGCCTATTTCGCGGCCAACGAAGGCGTGTGGACGCACGGCGACGTCATCGAGTTCTCGCCGGAGGGCTCCGCGCGCCTGCACGGGCGCAGCGACGGCGTGCTCAACGTGCGCGGCATCAACGTGAGCCCGGGCGAGATCTACCGCATCCTGAGCGAGATTCACGAAATCCGTCATGCGATGGTCGTGGCCCAGACCGGCGCCAATGCGGGCGATGCAGGCCAGCGTATCGTGCTCCTGCTCGTGCTGCGGCCCGGTGAGCAACTGAACGCTGCGCTCGCCGCGCGCGTGCGCCGCGACCTCACGCGCCAGGGCTCCGCCGCGCTCGTGCCCGACGTGATCGCGCAAGTCGACGGCCTGCCCGTCACGCACAACAACAAGCCGTCGGAAGCGGCCGCGCGCGATGCGGTCAACGGGCTGCCCGCGCGCAACGTTTCGTCGCTCGCCAATCCGGAATGTCTCGATCAGATTCGCGAGCATCCGTCGCTCACGCGCGTGAAGCGCGATCTGCCCGCGCCGGGCAAATCGGCCGAAGAGATCGAAGCGTATCTGTGCGCGCTCTGGGAGCAGCATTTCAGCTTCTCGCCCATCGCCCGCGACGACAACTTCTTCGAACTGGGCGGCCATTCGCTGCTCGCCGCGCGCATGCTCGCCGACGTGCAGCGCGCGACCGGCCGCACGCTGCCGCTTTCGACGATGATCGTCGCGCCCACCATCGCGCGCCTCGCGGCGGTTCTCGTCGCCGGCGCGGACATGCGCGCGGGAGACTCGACGCTCGTGCAGATGCGCGCGGGCAGCGGCCGGCCGCTCTTCATGCTGCACAGCATCACCGGTTCGGTGATGGAGTGCCTGACGCTCGCGGGCATGGTGCAGAACGAGCGGCCCGTCTACGGCCTGCAGGCGCTCGGCCTCGACGGCGACGAAGCCCCGCAGCATAGCGTCGAAGCGATGGCGCGCGACTACGTGTTGCGTATGCGCGAGGTGCAGCCGAGCGGGCCGTATGCGCTCGTCGGCTATTCGTTCGGCGGCCTGATTGCGTTCGAGATCGCGCAGCAGCTCGTCGCGGCGGGCGAGAAGATCGAAATGCTCTGCCTGCTCGATACCTACGTTCACACGCGCTGCCTGCCCTTGTCACAGTGGACGCGCTATCAGGCCGCGGTGGTCGTGGAACGGCTGCGCGAATTGCGCTCGCTCGAAGCGAGCCAGCGTTTGGGCTACATGCGCGGCAAGGCGGCGGTCATCACCGACCGCGTGCGCATGCGCATGGGCAAGCAGGCGCACAAGCCCGCGCCCGATGCGGCCGCCCTGCCGCCCGTGCTGCAGCGCGTGCGCGAATCGATGCGCGTCGCGATGTCGACCTACAAGCCACGCCGCTATGAAGGCGGTCCGATCGTCTACGTGCGCGCGAGCTTGCTCGACAACTCGCGCAGCGATCCGCTACCGGTCTGGCAGCGCGTAGCGAAGCGTGGCCTGCAGGTCATGCAGGTCGATGGCAGGCACACCGATCTCGTCGTCGAGCCGCAGCTCGCCACCGTCGCGCGGACGCTCTCGAACGCGCTCGCGAGCGCCTGACTCCGCATAGAAGTAGCACCGAATCCGGCCGCCCTACGGGGCGCGCCGGATTGCGCGCGTTTTTTGCGCTTGCTAGCGTGGACGGCTTGCTCATCGACCCGTCGCTATCGATCCGATGTCCGCGCCCCACGATTTCCATTTCCTTCTGCTGCCCGAATTCTCGTCGATCGGATTCATGTCCGCGATCGAACCGCTGCGCGTCGCGAATCGCTTCGCGGGCGACCTGTATCGCTGGCATATTCTGAGCGTCGATGGCGGGCCCGTCGCCGCGAGCAACGGCATCACGCTCAACGCCGAAAGCGCGTTCGATCAGGTGAGCGACGCGCGCACCGTGTTCGTCGTGTCTGGATTCGAGCCGCTCTCGGGCTACACGCGCGCGATCGGCGACTGGCTGAAGCGGCTCGACCGTGCAGGCGCGACGCTCGGCGGCATCGACACCGGCAGCTTCATCCTCGCCGAAGCGGGGCTGCTCGCGGGCAAGCGCGCAACGCTGCATTGGGAAGCGGCAGCGGCGTTCGCCGAACGCTATCCGGCTATCGAGACGAGTCAGGAGCTCTTCGAAATCGACACGCGGCGCATCACGTGCGCGGGCGGCACGGCCTCGATCGACCTGATGCTCGACGTGATCGCGCGCGAGCACGGCGCGAGCCTCGCCGCGCAGGTGTCCGAGCAGTTCGTGCTGGGCCGCATCCGGCAGCGCTCGGATCACCAGCGTCTGCAGATCGCGGCGCGCTACGGCATCCACAATCGCAAGCTGATCCAGGTGATCGAACTGATGGAGCAGCATATGGAGGAGCCGCTCTCGCCCGATGCGCTTGCCGAATCCATCGGCGTGACGCGGCGTCAGCTCGAACGGCTGTTCTGCGCGTCGATGAAGGACACGCCGACGCATTTCTATCTCGGCCTGCGCCTCACGCGCGCGCGCGAACTGCTTCAGCAGACCGACATGTCGATACTTGCCGTCTGCGTCGCGTGCGGCTTCGAATCGCCGTCGCATTTCTCGCGCACGTATCGCACGCGCTTCGGCACGAGCCCGAGGCAGGACCGCAGCGCACTGCGCGCCGTCCTGCCCGCGCGGCTCGCCGCGGCTTAGGTCTGTTCCCTAGAACGAATGCCGCATGCCGACACGCACATCGGCCTGCGTATTCGATGACGACGGCGTGAAGCTGTAGCCGATCACCGCATCGATCGGACCGGATGCGCGCAGATAGTCGCCGGAGACATAGACATCGGTGCGCTTCGAGAGCAGATAGTGCAGGCCGAGCGAACCCTGATTCCAGTGATTGCCTTCGAAGCGCGTGTGCTGATAGCCGCCGTAGAGACTCAGGTCGGGCATGAAGCTATATGACGCGCCGCCTTCGTACACCTGCATGTGCGACGTCTGGCCGAGGCCCTTGATGGTCGTGTACGTGAAGTTCCCCGACAGCATCAGGTTGCCGATGGTCCACGCCGCGCCCACGGCAAACGCGCCTTGCTTATCGACGGGGAACGGGTTCGCGCTGTAGAGATCGGTGACGGCGCCCGTCGCCGGATCGACGGATACGGTGGGCTGGCCGAGGAACGTGCGTGCGCCGATCATCGCGTAGGGATCGAACGCATAGATGCCGTTGGGATTGTTGAGTTGCGTGTACGCCGCGCCGACGTTGAAGGTGTTCGCCGCATAGTGCGCGCCCACGCTCCACGCGCTGTTGCGATGGAAGTTGCCCGCCTGGTTGCCGAACGAATACATGCCGCCGAACGTGAAGCCGCCGAAGTTGTTCGACAGGAACTTGATCGAGTTCGGCAGGCGGTCGCCGTTCATGCGGTCGAAGTCGCCCTGGTGAATCGCATAGCCGCTCGCCCACGCCGAGATGTTGTAGAGATAGACGAACTCCTCGGTCATGTCGAGCTGATTGCCGAGCGAGAGCGTGCCCCACTGGTTCTTGAGGCCCACATAGGCCTGCCGGCCGAACTCGGCGCCGCCGAATGCGTACTGGCCATTGCCGAGATGAAAGCCCGACTCCAGCACGAAAACCGCCTGCAATCCGCCGCCCAGATCCTCCGTGCCGCGAAAGCCGATGCGGTTGCCGTAGGAGATGCCGTCGTCGAACTTCACCACGTGCGAGCCGCCGGTGTTGCTCACCCAGGTGATGCCCGCATCGAGAATGCCGTAGAGCGCCACGCTGCTTTGTGCATGCGCCGCCATCGGCATGGTCGCGGTCCCCGCTGCAAACGCGAGGCCGGCGATCTTCGCGGCATGTCCTTTTTTCATATGCTGGTCCTTTGCTCGTCTTGATCGATATTGCGTTGGAAAAAGCGATGCCCTGCCTCGCGCGCGGCGTGAGGACATAGCGCCAGGCTGACGTTGCCGGTAACTGCCGAAGTGCCCTTGAGCGGCTATGCGACGCGATGAAGATGCGTTGCGTCGACGTTGTCAAAAATAAGGCCCCATATATGTCGCGGCTCGACCCGGTGCGACGCAAATCTGCCCAGTTGCGACTACGGCATTGCGGCGTGCGGCGTCGATAGAACTCTTTCGATTTCGGACATGCCCGATATGCACGGCAGGGTATGGCTCCCATACTTCCGAATCTGTAAAAAACCCGCATTGCCGCACGACCTGAATTCGATCCGAACGATATGACGACCCGCTGCCTGAGCATCCTCCAAGCCGAAGCACCCGAAGTTCTCATCAACCACAAGCATTACGCGGCGCGCCTGGGTTACGACCACGCCACCATCTCGATGGCGGGCATACCCTGCCCTTCACAACGTTTGCTGCTCAAGTACGAAGCCGTCCTGCATCACCTGCGTCAGATGGCCGATATGGCGCTGCTCGTGTGCATGGGCGAAGACTGCATCGTGCTGAATATGCATCCCGTCGAACCGATCGCCGACGGACGGCAACACACGCTCATGGCCGTATCCGGGAATGGCGAAGCGCATCAGACGGCCGTGCAGATCTGGCGCAACACGGCGGAAATCCGCCAGCTCATCGTTTATTTCATCGGGCAATGCAAGCTCGGCGGCGCGCCGCAAAACGAGGTCGCGATGCTCTCGTCGCTCGACTACATCGAGCCGCACGGCGCACGCGGCGGGATCACGTGCACGATGCATTGCGGTCCGCGCTTCGAACCGGTCTGGACGAAGTACCCGCACCTCTGGACCATCGTGGTGGCCGAGGAAGCGGTCTACGGCGGCATCCCGTCGAGCTTTCGCAACGCGCTCGCAGGGCACATCAACGACTGTCAGCAGAAGGGCCTGCCGCTGCTGCAGTTTCCGGCACAAAGCGCGACGCCGGACGAGGCGTGCAGCGTCTATAACCCCGGCAAGCCCATCGCGCTCGTCACGTACTACACGCCCAACGTGCGCGCGTACGGCGCAATCGCCGAACGGAACATGCGCCGCTATTGCGAACGCCACGGCTACACGCTCTACGTCTATCGCGAGACGCCCGCCGAAGTCGGGCCGGGCACATCGGGCACGTGGCTCAAGCCGTGGTTCCTGCGCAAATATCTGCCGCATCACGAATGGGTGATCTGGGTCGATGCCGATATCCTCTTCTTCAATCAGCGCGAGCCGCTCGAACCGCTGCTCGTCGGACGCGACATTCTCGCGGCGCACGACATCGGCCCGTGGGTCATCAACGCCGGCGTGCTCGGTTTCCGCAGCAAGCCCGCGACCATCGCGTTCGTCGAAGAGATCTACGAGCACGTGAGCGCGGCGCCCGATAAATCGACCACTTACGCGAACGGCGGCGACCAGACGATCATCGCGAACCTGCTGATCGACCGGCTCGGCTGGAAGCTCGAGCACGGCCTCGACTGCATGACCATCAACACGCCGTGGTACTTCCAGCAGGCGGACAGCCTGATGGTGCATTTCGTCGCGATCCAGTCGTCCATGCGCGCCGTGCTGATGGGCGTACAGGATCGCGCCAGCATGCAGCTCGGCTGATCGAGTTCTCCGCTTCTCTCGTCTCTTTTCCTTCACTTCACCCCGAGCGCGCTCTGAACGGCTTCCAGGCCGTTCCCGCCGCTCGCCGTGGTCACGCCGTCGAGCCACGACTTCAGCAGTTCCGGATGACGCTTAAGCGCATCCGTCGCGGCTGCATCGACATTGGTCTTCTTCTCCAGCACGTCGGCGATCACGCCGTTTTCAAGATCGACGTTGAACGCCATCTGCCTGAAGAGCCGGCTCACGTTCGGGCATTGCTGCTCGTAGCCGCTGCGGGCCACCGTATTGACCGTCGCGCCGCCGTAGTTCGGGCCGAAATATTTGTCGCCGCCATCCAGATAGGCGAGCTTGAACTTCGTGTTCATGAGATGCGGCTCCCAGCCGAGAAACACGATCCACTTCTTGTCGCGCACCGCGCGCTCCACTTGCGTGAGCATCGCGGTTTCGCTCGATTCGACCAGCTTCCAGTCGCCGAGGCCGAAGGCTTTGTCGTCGACCATGCGCTTGATGTTCTGATTCGCGGGCGCGCCCGGCTCGATGCCGTAGATGCGGTTATCGAACTTGTCGGCGTTCTTCGCGAGGTCCGCGAACGAGTGCACGCCGGCCGCCGCCACATAGTCCGGCACGGCGAGCGTGAACTTCGCGTTGGAGAGATTCGGGCGCACCACGTCGATCGATTTCTCCTCGAAGAACGGCTTCACGAGCGGCGCTTGCGCGGGCATCCAGTTGCCGAGGAAGACGTCGATCTGCCCTTTCTTCATGCCCTGATACGTGATCGGCACCGACAGGTTCGCGACGTTCTGCCGATAGCCCAGCGCCTTGAGCACGATGCCGCTCATCGCGTTGGTCGCGTCGATGTCGGTCCAGCCGGGCCCCGCCATGCGCACCTGCGTGCAGGCCTGCGGCTCGGCTGAAAACGCGTGAGACGCCACGCACGCCAGCGCGGCGGCGAAGAGCGCATGGATGAACCCCTTATTCATGGTGCGTTCCTGTCGGATGGGATGATGAAGGTGAAGGGAATCGCGTTCTCAGTGCTCGACGGCGGGAAAGCGCGCCATCGCTTCGAGATCGTCCAGATCGATGTGATTGCGCATATAGCGCTGGCTCGCATCGACGTGAGGCTGCCAGTCCCACGATTGGATCGTGCCGCGTGTCGTCGCCGCGAAATGAAAGTGGCGCCGCCGCTGGCTTTTCAGCACGTCCTGATGCAACGCGTCGAGGTTCCAGCGGCGCGCGATTTCAGCGCGGAATTCGGCCACTTGCGCGGCGTGACGTTCATCGCCCGCGAGATTTTCGCGCTCGAACGGGTCCGCCTTCACATCGAAGAGCTGATCGGGATCGACGCTCGAGTGAATGAATTTGAAGCGCCCGCGCCGGATCATCACGATGGGCGCGACCGCGCCTTCCGCGAGATATTCGCCGATCGCTTCGTCATGGCCGCCGCTAGCGCGCAGATGCGGCACGAGGCTTCGGCCGTCGATGCTGTCGGGCCACGATTGTGGCGCTTCTCCACGCGCGAACTCGACGAGCGTCGGCAGCACGTCGAGATGCGAGACCGATTCCGCCACGCGACGCGCACGGAACTGCTTCGGCGCATGCACGATGAGCGGCACGCGGCAGCCGCCTTCGAAGAACGTCATCTTGTACCAGAGGCCGCGCTCGCCCAGCATCTCGCCGTGATCGGACGTGACGACGACGATCGTATCGTCGGCCAGGCCGGCCTGTTCCAGCGCTTCGAGGATCGATGCGAACTGATCGTCGACGTAGGACACCGCGCCGTAATACGCGCGGCGCGCGTGACGAATCTGCTGCTCGGTCGGAGGCGTGCGGTCCGCCTCATACACGTGACGCAGGCGCTTCGAATGCGGATCGCATGCGTCGAGCGAATCGCGATACGAAGGCATGTCGATATCTTCATCGCGGTACATGTCCCAGTACTTGCGCGGAATCGCATACGGATCATGCGGATGCGTGAGCGATGCGACCATCATGAAAGGCCGAGCGTCGCGGCCCGCATTGCGCTCTCGTGCGATATCGAAGAGCTTCTGACGCGCGGTGAACGTCACTTCGTCGTCGAAGTCGAGTTGATTGGTGCGCACGCACGGACCCGCGTCGATGACCGAGCTCATGTTGTGATACCACGTCGGGCGCGCATCGGAGTTCTGCCAGTCGGGCGTCCAGCCGAAATCGGCGGGATAGATGTCGGTCGTGAGGCGCTCCTCGAAGCCGTGCAACTGATCCGCGCCGCAGAAATGCATCTTGCCCGAGAGGATCGTGCGATAGCCTTCGGCGCGCAGATAGTGCGCGAAGGTCAGCGTTTCGGAGGGAAATTCGGCGGCGTTGTCGTACGCGCCGATGTTCGATGGCAGCTTGCCCGCGAGTAGCGAGAAGCGCGACGGCGCGCACAGCGGACTTGCGCAATACGCGGATTCGAACACGACGCCTTCTTTCGCGAGCGCATCGATGCGCGGCGTCTTCGTCACGCGATTGCCGTATGCGGAGAGCGCGAAGGGCGTGAGTTGATCGGCCATCAACACGAGGATATTTTGTTTCGTCTCAAGCATGAATGCGTGCCTCGAATAGAATCTTTGATTGAAGCGTTCAGCGTCACTATTGCCGTTTAAATCGCGGCTGTGAAGACAGCAAAACGTTATGCGTTCATAAGGGGGAGTTATGCCGCGGCCGGACCGCCTGCCACCGATGCAGGCGTTATCGATGTTCGAATCCGCCGCGCGTCTCGCGAGCTTCACGGCAGCAGCGCGCGAGCTGGGCTCGACGCAACCCGCCGTGAGCCAGCGCGTCGTGCAGCTGGAGGAATCGCTGGGCGCGCCGCTTTTCGAGCGCGGGCATCGCGGCGTCACGCTCACGGAAGACGGCGCCCGCCTTTTCGATGCGGTGCGTCAGGGGCTCGACCTCATTCGCGCGGCGACATCGGAGATCCGCGCGCGTCACGCGCAACGCACGCTTACGCTCTCGACGGACTTCGGCTTCGCCACCTATTGGCTGATGCCGCGCCTGCCGCAGTTCAAGGCGCTGATGCCCGATGTCGATGTGAAGATCATCACGTCGCAGAGCCTGCCGAGCGCATCGGGCGATCATGCGGATGTCGTCATCGTATTCGGCGATACGCAAGCCGAATGGGGCACGAAGAGCGCCGTCAAGCTCTTTGCCGAGCGCGTGATGCCGGTATGCAGCCCCGCGCTGATCGCGGGCAGGAGCGAACCCGTGTCGCCCGCCGATCTGCTCGGACTGCCGCTTCTGCATCTCGAACCGACCTTTCCCGAGCGCTGGCTCTCGTGGAGCGCGTGGTTTGAAGCGCAAGGCCTCACGGCGCCGCCGACGCACGGCGGCTTCACGTTCAACAGCTATGCGCTCGTCGCGCATGCGGCGGTGATGGGCCAGGGCATTGCGCTCGGCTGGGCGCCGCTCATCGACGAACTCGTCGCGACGGGGCAGCTCGTCGCACTCTGCGATGCGCCGCTCGTCACCGATCGCGGCTACGTGCTCGTCACGCCGCGCGAGCCGCCGGCGGCCGTGCGCGCGTTCAGCGAGTGGCTGCTCGACGAATGCGACGTCGCCGGCTGACGCTTTCGTACTATTCGCTCGGCGGTTCGCTTCTATCCGGGACGAGCGCGCGTTTGCTCTACTAGCGCGTACGCTCGCCGCATTTCGCGGCGCTGCAACCATTCGAATGTGGAGCACGCATGGCAGCCGATTCCCGCTTTGATCAACTGGTGCTTACCGTTTCGTGCCCGAGCGCGGCGGGCCAGGTCGCCGCCATCGTCGGTTTTCTGGAGCGGCATCACGGTTATATCGACGAGCTCACCGTCTTCGATGACGATTTATCGGAACGCTTTTTCGTGCGCTGTGTATTTCATGGCGCGCGTCCTGAAGAGCCGCTCGATCTGGCGATGCTGAAGCGCGAATTCGAGCCGATTGCCGGGCGCTTCTCGATGACCTGGGCGATGCACGATCTCGCAGTGCGGCCGAAGGTGCTCATCATGGTGTCGAAGCTGGAGCACTGTCTCGCCGATTTGCTGTTCCGCTGGCGCATGGGCGAGCTGAAGATGGATATCGTCGGTATCGGGTCGAATCATACTGATCTCGCGCATCTGGCCGAGCAGCATGGCTTGCCGTTTCACCATCTGCCGATCACCGCCGATACGAAGTCGCAGCAGGAAGCGCGTTTGCTCGATCTGTTCGAGACTTCAGGCGCGGAGTTGATGGTGCTTGCGCGGTATATGCAGATTCTTTCTGGCGAGACGAGTCGCAAGCTTGCCGGGCGTGCGATCAATATTCATCATTCGTTCTTGCCGGGGTTCAAGGGTGCGAAGCCTTATCATCAGGCGCATACGCGAGGGGTCAAGTTGATCGGCGCGACGGCGCATTTCGTCACCGATGATCTCGATGAAGGGCCGATCATCGAGCAGGAAGTCGAGCGGGTCGATCATTCTTATGGCCCGGAGCGGTTGTTGGCTACCGGGCGGGATGTGGAGTGCATTACGCTGGCGCGGGCTGTCAAGGCGTTTATCGAGCGGCGGGTGTTTATCAATGGGGAGCGGACGGTGGTTTTGCGGTAGCGCCGGATTCCGGGTTCTTTTTGGTTTATTAGCGCTGCCCCGAAGAACGGCTTTCGCCGGATCCCGTTTTGTTTGTGGTCTATTAGCACTGCCCCTATGCGGGGCGGCAGTCACTTTCTTTGCTGCTGCAAAGAAAGTAACCAAAGAAAGCAGCTCCACACGCCC
>Ga0207426_1002094_pt1 | contig 13761 bp, 16 predicted proteins | sample AraplaMF_Cvi_mMS_FD_184265 | JGI IMG/M metagenome (GOLD analysis project Ga0207426, IMG submission 184265) | Arabidopsis root microbial communities from the University of North Carolina, USA - plate scrape MF_Cvi_mMS (SPAdes) (version 2) | ecosystem: Host-associated > Plants > Roots > Endosphere...
GGACGTACCGCTGCGCGACGCCATGAACATCCACGGGGTGCACCAACTCCCCGTCACCTGGGACAAGGAGTAGTCCGGTGCATCTGAGCATCGACCGTGACCGCTGTATCGGCGCCGGGATGTGCGCCCTGACCGCCCCCGAGGTGTTCGACCAGGACGCCGAGGACGGCCTGGTCGTGCTCCGGACCGCCGCGCCACCACCCGGGCTGCACGCCAGGGCCCGGCTGGCGGCCGGACTCTGCCCGGCCGCCGCCCTCACCGCCACCGAGCAGGACGGCGCGGGCAGTTCGCCCCCGGGCGAGCGGTAGTCCGGCACCGCTTCGCATGCCGCCGCCCCGCCGCGGGGCGGGGAACCCGTCCGCTCTCCCGTACGTCTTCCGCCGTGTTGGCATGGTCGGTCCTTGGAGGAACCCGGTGGAACACAGGATGTTGGGGCAGCGGTACGAGCTGGTGGAGCAGCTCGGGCACGGCGGGATGGGGACGGTGTACCGCGCCGTCGACCACCGGCTGCGCCGCACCGTCGCCGTCAAGACCCTCTCCGCCGAGCTGGCGATGCAGCCCGAGTTCCTCACCCGCTTCCAGCGGGAGGCGCATGCCGCCGCCGCGCTCAACCACCCCGGTGTGGCCACCGTTCATGACGTGGGTGAGGACTCCGGCGGGGGTGCGGCCGAGCCCTATCTGGTCATGGAGTACGTGGCGGGCCGGCCCCTCAGCCAGGTGCTGGGGGACGGCCCGCTGGCCGTGGCGCAGGCCGTCGACGTCACGGGGCAGGTGCTGGCGGCGCTGGACCACAGCCACCGGCACGCCATCGTGCACCGGGACATCAAGCCCGCGAACGTCATGCTCACCGCTTCCGGCGCGGTCAAGGTCGTCGACTTCGGCATCGCCAAGGCGCTGAGCGAGGTGGCCACCCGGCTGACCGGGACGGGCGTGGCGGTCGGCACCCCCGCCTATCTCGCCCCCGAGCAGATCAACGGTGCCGCGACCGACCACCGCACCGATCTGTACGCCGTGGGCTGTTTGCTGTACGAGCTGCTGACGGGGCGTCCGCCGTACACCGGCGACTCACCGTTCTCCGTCATGCATCAGCATCTGGCCGCGGAACCGGTACCGCCCTCCCGGCTCCGCCCGGAACTCCCGCCCGCCGTGGACGCGGTGATCATCCGCGCACTGCACAAGCGCCGGGAGGACCGCTTCGCGGACGCCGCCACCATGCGCACGGCCCTCACCGCGGCCCCCCACGCCGCAGCGTCGCCCGCGGCCTCCACTCCCACCCCCACCGCACTCGATCCCGCGGCCGCGGGCCCCGCGATGGCTCCCGCTCCGACCGCGGACCCCGCCCCCTCCACCGGCCCCGCCCCGGCGGTGGCTCCGCCCGCCCCCGCCGGGAGCGCACCGTCGCCGCGGCCCGTCCGCCGACGACCGGGACGCGTGGTGTTCCGGCCGACGGCCGAGGGCGCGGTCGCCCTGCTCGGCTGCCTGTTGTGCCTGGTCATATCCCGGGCCGACATGATCGAGGTCGGCCAGTTCTCCCGGGTCGCGCTGCTCGCCGCCGTCGCCGGATCGGTGCTGCTGCTGTGGTCGGCACGGCTCGCCTGCGCGGTGGCCTGGGGCCCGGTGGCCGAGGCGGTGGCCGTGTGGTCCGAGCTGGCCCGCGCCAACATCGGCTGGGAAACCCACTTCGTCATCATCGCCCTGGTCCTGGGCGTGGTCTCCGCACTGTGCCTCGCCGCCGGTTACAAGGACGAGCACACCGGCGGCTTCGCGCTCATCGCCTTCTGGTTCACGTCGCTGGCCGCCGTCTGGTTCTTCCTCGACGACCTTCGCAAAATCGGCGTCTTCTACGTCCTGCTCCTGGCCGTCACGCTCGCCATCGGCGCCCAGGTCCTCAAGACCCGCACCCGGGCGTCGCAGTCGGGGGACGGCGGCGCGCCCGGGCCGTCCGGCGCCGACCCCCGCGAGGGCGCCGTACCCCCGGCCGCAGTGGTCTCCCGGGGCCGCGGAAGGCAGCGGATCGGCTAGCCGTCAGCTCAGCCGACGCACACCAGCCCCAGCAGACACACATCCGTCGGCGTGGACGACCCCGCCTCCGGCGCGGACGGGCTGGTCGGTGCCGTGCGCGACGGCGAGGTGTCCCCGCCGGAGCTGCCGGAGCCGCCGGAACCTCCCGAGCTGCTGGAGCCTCCGGAGGCGTCCGGGGCGCTCGTCGCGGGAGCCGCGGCGTCGGTGTGGGCGGGGTGCGCCGCCCTGTCCCGCGTGGCCTCGGTGGGCGCGGCCGGGCGCGGGGGTGCGGCGGTGTGCGACGGGGTGACGGACTCCGGCTGCCGGGCCGTCGTGGCGGGCGGCGGAGTGCTCGCGTCGCGGCGCGCATGGCGACCGGACGGGAGCGACGGGCGGGCACCGGGGTGCCGGGACGCCTGGCTGTCCGACCGGTCCGTCGACGAGGCGGCGGGCTCCGTCCGGGGCGTGGACACGCTCTCCGGCTCCGGCATCGAGGACGCGTGGGTGCCGTTGGTGGCCGGCTTGTTCTGGAGCATGCTGACGGTCAGACCACCGCCGACCAGCGCGAAGGCAGTGGCGGCCGCGGCCCGGCGCCGGTGCTTCTTCCATCGCGCCAGCTGCCGGCGCCGGGCCGCCCGGCCCTGACCGGTGGGCGCGGGGATCTCGGCGTCGCCGGGCGCATCCGCGTCCGCGACGGCAGCGGTTTCCGCCGTTTCCGCCGACGCGGCTTCGGAGGCGCCACCGGCGAGCGGCGCGGCATCGGCGTACCGACCCTGCCGGGGCCCCGGGGCCGGGGTTTCCTCCGACGGCCAGGACTCCCACATCGCTGCGGCCGTCGCGCTCTGCCGACGGTGGGTGGGCGGGGCTATGTCCGGGGCGTAATCGCCGCATCCCGGACATACGAGCGCCCCGTTGAGGCTCCGACGGCACGACGTGCAGTAGTCCATCTGCGATCTTTCTGTGCTGGCTGCGCCGCCAGGGACGCCGGCGACCTGATCGAGCTGATCCAGTTCGCACGCGGGATCGAGCGGGCAGTAACGCTAACGACACCCGTCGAGGGTCACGCGAAGGCCATGTGACGCTTCGGTGCAGATTCCCGGGTGCCCCCTCCCGCACTCCGGACATGTCACGACGCGCCCCCCAGTCGAGGGGGCGAATTCCAGCCGCCCGAACGGAACCGAAGACGCTAATCAAGTTTGACTAAAGCTGCCGCGGGGCATACCCTCCACACTTCGCGCACTAGTCAAACTTGACGACTGGTTTTGGCCGGGGCGGGCTCTCGTCCGCGCGCCATCCCCGGCTGCCGAAACGACGACGAGGAGTCCGTATGACCTTCCTGCCCGATGCCGGCTACGTCCCGACCGCCGAGGACCGCGCGAGCCTGGCCGCCTGGTTCGCGGAGTACGACGCACAGAGCGCGAAGCGCGACGTCCAGCGCATGGCCGACATGGCGGTGTTCCCCCTCAATCTCGTGAGCGACGACACGGCCGGCAACGCCCGGTCGGCACAGTGGGACCGCGAGCAGTACCTCGCGACGATGACGCAGATAATGGGCGACGGCAGCGAGGACATCACCTTCGAGTCCACGCGGACGCCCGTCTTCCTCTCTCCCGCCCTGGCCGTGGTCTTCTCCGACTCGACCATGACGATGGACGGCGAGACCCAGCAGCTGCGCTACGCCGACATCCTGGTCAGGCGGGACGGCAAGTGGGCCTTCCAGACCATGATTCAGGGCGGCTGGGGCGACAACCTGTAACGCCGGGGCCGCTACGACACCACCTGCCGCGACCGGGGGAGAAGGGGCCTGATTCCCTCAACGGCCGGTACTTCCGGCTCCGTAGCGGGCGCCACCGTTCGGAGCTGACGCACACCTCGTTCACGACGGGTGTCGCCTTCCCGGGACGGCAACACCCCGGCCGAGAACACACCCGCCCCAGGTTACTGACCTGGGGCCGGTGTCGTGGGGAGGCGGACGGGGAGCGGGGCCCGTCCCGGAGCACGGCCCGAAGCCCCTCAGGTGGGGCTTCCGTACGGGGGCCCCACCTGCCCCTGCCCACACCCGTGCGACGTCGCCCACCCGGGCCGTGCGAGAGGCGCCCCGGGCCTACGACGCCGACCTGGGTGCGACCGGTGACTCCGGTCCTTCGTCGTCGGCGGATCCGGTGGTGTCGGAGGTGTCGTCGTCCTTCGGCTTCTCGGAGGTCAGGTGGAGTCCGACCACGCCGCCGATGATCGCGAGAATGCAGAGCACTTTGCCGAGCGTGATCTGTTCGCCGTAGAGCAGTGCGGCGAAGAGGACGGAGCCGACGGTGCCGATGCCCGTCCAGACGGTGTAGCCGATGCCGACATCGATGGTTTTCAGGGCGAGGCTGAGCAGATAGACCCCGCCGCCGCCCGCTACGACGGTGATGACGGACGGGACCGCTTTGGTGAAGCCGCCGTTCGCGGCCGAGCCGAGCGCGAAGATCACCTCGAAGACGGCGGCGACCAACAGCCAGGCCCAGGCGACCGTGAGACTCTGCTTCTGCTCCGCGCCCGTGTTCTCCCTGGTCATCGTCACGCCCCCGCGAGGGACTTGAGACCGACGACCCCGCCGATGATGGCGACGAAGCAGACCACCTTGGCCGGCGTGATCTTCTCCTTGAAGATCAGCGCTCCGAAGATCACCGTGCCGACCGCCCCGACCCCGGTCCAGATCGGATAGCCGACCCCGACATCCAGAGTCTTGAGGGCAAGGCTGATGAAGTAGATGCCGCCCACGACGCCGACCACGGTGATCACGGACACCTTCAGCTTGGTGAAGCCGTGTGAGGCGCTCGCGCCGAGCGCGAAGATGATCTCGAAGACGATCGCGAGGGACAAGTAGATCCAGGCCATGGTGGAAGAACGTCCTCTCCATCCGGTGCAGGTCGGGCCGGGGGCTGATCGGCCGGTGCCCCGCTGACCGCCACCGCGCCGCGGTCGGCGAACACCCCGGGGCGCTTGGCGCGCATCCGCTTCAATAGGAGTCGAAGGGGACGTAGTCCCACGCGGGACGTCGTCATACGCGCCGTGGTCCTTGAGGAATTCCATCCGGGTGGCGCCACGCGCCCAGCGGCCCCCACGAGCACGACCCACAAGCACGACCCACACGCACGCTCCGGAACCGCGTCCGGCCTTCCGGCCGCGCCCTCGTCAGGTCGCAGCCGAACCCGGTGCGGACGCCTCCTGGAACGCCGCGAGCATCTCCGGGGACCAGGTCAGGCTTCCGTCCCGCAGATCGCGGAGCACCCCCTGGAGCCAGCGTTCCTCGGCGTCGAGGACGGCGAGCCGGTATTCGTTCTCGATCAGCGTGATGCGCGGCAGTCCGGTGGGGGCTTCGGCGGACTGGCGCTCCAGTTCGGCGCGTTCGCCGGCGAGCCGCGCTGCCCGTCCTTCCAGGATCGGCGTCGCCTCGTCCGGGCTGAGCAGCAGCATGTTCGACAGCGCCGCCGGGAACACGGGGAACTCCGCCTTGGGCACCGCCAGCATCTGCTCCAGCCACTCGCGGGTGACCGCCCGGCCCTCATCGGTGACCTCATAGACGGTCCGCTCGGGGTACTGCTGGTCGCGCTCGGTCTGCCGGACGGTGATCAGCCCGCCGGCCTGGAGCCGCTCGATGGTGCGGTACAGCCCGGCCCGCTGGCCGACGTTGACGACCTGCTCCTTGCCCCACTGCTTGAGCAGTTGCTGGATGCCGTACGGGTGCAGCGGCCGATGGTGCAGCAGCGCCAGCACGGCCAGTCCCAGCGGCGAGCTCTTCACGGAGGCGGTCATGCAGGCATCGTAGGCAATCCGAAACTAGTTGCATTGCTACTAGTTCCTTTGCCACTATGAGCGCGGCGTTCACACGACGCATCCACATGACCCACGGGAGGGGTTATGAGCGACAACCGCGGCCACGGCTCCGGCGTACGGACGGCACTGGTCATCGGGGGAGGTGTGGCGGGCCCGGTCACGGCGCTCGCACTGCGCAAGGCGGGCGTCGCGGCGACCGTCTACGAGGCGTATCCGAGCGCGGCGGACGGCGTCGGGGCCTGGCTGGGGCTGGCGCCGAACGGTCAGGCGGCGCTGGCGACGGTCGGTGCCGACGCGGCGGTGACGGCCGTCGGACAGCCGGTGCCCGGCATGGTGATGGCGGACGGCCTCGGCAATCAGCTCGCCGGCTTCGGCGGCTTTTCGGAACTGCCCGCCACGATGACGCTGCCGCGCGACCGGCTGTTCCGTGCGCTGACCGACCACGCGGTCACCGCGGGGGTTCGCTTCGCGTACGGCAAGCGGCTGGTCGCCGCCGAGGAGACGCGCGAGGGCGTCACCGCCCACTTCGCCGACGGGACCTCCGCGACCGCCGACATCCTGATCGGTGCCGACGGCATCCGCTCCACCGTCCGCACCGTGATCGACCCGCAGGCACCCGATCCCGAGTACGGCGGCGTGCTGAGCTTCGGCGGCTACGCGACGGTGGGCAGCGAGGCCGGGGCCGCACCGGGCACCATGTACTTCGCCTTCGGCCGCGCCTTCATGGGCTACTGGCGGGGCCCGGACGGGCGGATGATCTGGTTCGCCGGCCTGCCCACGGACACCCCGCCCAGCCCGGCCGACCTGGCACGAGTACCCGGCGCCGAGTGGCTGAGCCGGCTGCGTGATCTCTACACCGGTCATGTCCCGGGTGAGCGGCTGCTGCGGCACACCGGCCCCGACGACCTGATGGTGGTCGGGCGGATGGAGCGCATGCCGTCCGTACCGCACTGGTACCGCGGACGGATGGTGCTGGTCGGAGACTCGGTGCACGCCCCGTCCTCCAGCTCCGGACAGGGCGCCTCGCTCGCCATCGAGAGCGCGGTCGAACTGGCCCGCTGCCTGCGCGATCTTCCCTCGCCGGGCGAGGCGTTCGCCGCCTACGAGGCCCTGCGCCGCCCGCGTGTGGAGGCGATCGGCCGCAACGCCGCGGCCGTGAACAAGGTCAAGTCCGGCAAGAGCGACGCTCCCGTGCCGGCGTTCCCCAGCCTCGACGAGATGCTCCGCCCGCTCCACTTCCATCGCATTGAGTGGGAGGCGACGGTGACGGGAACGGCGAGCGCCACGGCCTGACGGGAATCGGAAATGGGGAAGGGGCCAGGGCCGGGCGGCCGAGGACGGGCAGGGACCCGGGCCCGGCGGCGCCCCTGGGCGACGGCAGGTGCCCGCCAGGTGAAGTGCCGCCGGGCAGCCGCGGATCCCGACGGTGGAAGAGACGCATTCCCGCCCGCTGGGCAGTGGCGCTCCGGCACGATGGGCCGCGTGACGTATGTGGTGAGCGTGGACACGCGCCTTCCGGCCGGTGCGGCGGAACTGGACGCTCTTCAGCGGGAGGGTGTCATCTTCCTGCTCCGGAAGGGCCTCGATGCGATTGAGGCCGTCGAGGGGCCGGACGATGTGGAAATCGAGATCTTCGATTCCATCTTGGCCGCTCACCCTGGTGGGGTCCTGCTGAAGCTGTTCGTGGATGCGCCTGCGCTGGAGGTCGCCGAGGACGCCATGCGAGAGGTCGTCGGCGAGGTCTTGGAGCAGGCGGAGTTGCTCAGCGAATGGCAGATCACCAAGTGCGAGGTAGAGCTGCACCCGGAATTCGCTCAGCAGAGTCTGGATGCCGCGGATGGCCCGGACGTGCCGCCGGCCGATCCCGTGGTACGCGCTGCTCAGCACGCCGAGGCGAGGGCCGAAGCCACTGCCGCGCGGCTCCCCGGCGAAGAGGTCGAGGCGATGCGCGGCACGGTGCGGGCCATGGCGCCGCGCCTCACCGCATTCGGACTCGACGCATTCGGCTGGTGCGAGAACGGCGAAGAGTCCGGCGTCGACCGGGAACACGCGGAACTGGCCGCCGGCGCCCTGGTGTACGCCATCGATCTCCTGGTGGACCAGCTCTTCCACGATGTGCAGACGCTCAGCGAAGCGAAGCAGTCCGTGGAGGAATGCGACGGGCTTCTGTGGTACCTCGACGATTTGCCTGCGCAGTTCGCCGCGCAGTACACCGTCCTCTTCGCCCGCCGCTTTCTCGTCACGGCCGTCTCGCTCACCGGACGCCTCACCCGCGATGACTCCGTGCAATTGGGCTGTGTGGCCGAGGAGTTCCTGCTGAATTTCCTGCTGCGTGAGGCCGGAGTGGTGCTGGATGGCTACGGCCTTTTGCACGACGGGGTCGCCGCCGCCTGGGAAGCCTTTGCCGAAAAGGTGCTTGAAGGGGCCGATGGTGAGCTGTGGTACGAGATGGCCGAGGATGGCGGGGAAACTGGCGCCACGACGTCAGAAGTCGGGTCGTTGGACGTAAATCGCTGGTTCGCGCCATTCGATGCGAGGTGCTTCGTCCACCCGTACGCGGCTGACGAGGGAGCGTAGCGGGAGAGTTCGGCCTGACGGGCCGCGCCGCACGTGGCTTCGGGCGGCCCCCAGCCGGTCGCCCCGCCACCGGTCCCCTCCGGACCGCGAAGTGGCGGACCGAGGACAACGATGTGAAATAGCGGTGAAGGGAGTTTCGGAATCGCTCGACGGGAAATGGGCGGCACCGTGAGTTACCCCAATGACGGCATACCGCAAAATCGTCCATACGGCTCCGGTGCAAACTTTCCCTACCACGGCGGATCGAACTCTCCGGAGGGTGGCGATACGGCTCCGCTGCCGAATGTCGGGGCGCACGCTCCGTATCCCAGCAATTCACCCTCGCCGTACCATCCCGCACCGGCCGACCCGTACCACGCCGCTCCGCCCCCAACCCCCCACGCCAGCACCGGGAGCGGGCGAGGAAACCGAAGAGGTGTCGGAGCGGATCGGCTCGCCTTGATCATTCACAGCCTCGCGGATATCGCCGCGGGATTTCTCGGGCTGTGGATCCTGCTGTATCTGCTCGAAGCGAATCACGCGAATGTCTTCGTCGACTTCGTGCACGGCATGGCCGACTGGCTCGCCGGCTGGTCGCAGGACATCTTCATGATGGATACGGAAGGGCTACGGGTCTTCTTCAACTACGCCCTCCCCGCGCTGGTTTACCTCGCCGTCGGCCATGGCGCAGCCGCCTGGCTGCGACGCCTCTGACCGCGCTTCCACCGAGCTCAGGGGGCACAGCCCGCCCCGTGCCCCCTGAGCGCCAGAGGCCGGTCCGGCGTGGGATTACTGCACGTCCACGAAGTCGCCGGTCGCCTTTACGGTCGGAGTGGTGGAGGTGCCCGCGAAGTTCCAGCGCCAGTAACCGTCCTCCGAGGCAGCGACCGTCGTCGTCAGGCCGCCGGTGCTGGAGGTGTTCACGGTCTTGACGGTGGTGTAGGTCGTCGTGCCCGCCTTGCGGAACTGGAGCCGGACGGGCTGGTTGGTGTAGCCCCGGTGGTCGAGGGTGTCCCAGTTGGCCCGGGTGAGCTTGCCGGTGACCGTGAGGGTCTTGCCCTGGGCGACCGGCTCCGGGCCTGCGTTCACGGTCAGTTCGGCGTGCCGCTGCAAGCGGGTCGTGGTGTAGTCCGCCGTGTGGGTCCCGCTGTCGTCGTTGGCCACCCCCTGCACGCTGACCTTCCAGGTGCCGGCGTCGGCGTTCGCAAGCGTCCAGTCCGGTTCGAAGGTGAACGTCTGCGAGCACGTGGAGGTCGTGGCACTTGAGGCGACGCAGTCCGCGTGGACGTAGTACTCGTTCGAGATGATGCGGTCGTCGTAGGTCGCATAGGGGTTCGCGCCGTCCGGCCCCCGCCACAGGACGAAGTCCGCGTCCTGGATGCCCGAGGGATGGGTGAAGGTCCCCGAAACCGTGATCGTCTTGTCGTAGGTGTCGACCACGACGTCCTTGCCGCCGTCGAGGACGACGTCGCTTATCTGGACCTCCCCCGGGCTCTCGCCCGCATAGGCACCGGGGATGGCGAAGCCGGCCAGCGCGGCGACGGCGGTGAGCACGGCAAAGGCAGCGCGCTTGCGCATGTGTCTCCTTCACGGAGTGACAAGAGGCCCCGCCGAACGGGCAGACGGGGTAGTTGAAGCGCAAAGCTTAAGGCTCACCCTTCCCCCTTCGACGTCGGAGGCATCTGGACCTTTGGCCCGTCCCACTGGACGTTGCCGCACAGAGCCCCGCGTATCGGATGTATCGCTCGGCCCGGGTAACGCGGCGGCGTCCCGCGACGCAGAACCGCATACGGGCGCGCAATCGCCCTGCTACGCGATCACGGCCGGGGTGACTCCTGTGGGGGGTGGCCACCCTGGCCGTGACCGCTTTCCCTGGAGCACTGCTGGCTGCCGGCCGGCGCATCAGCCTCCGCAGGCGCAGCCCGGTACGGGATCCGCGTCGGCCGTCCCGCTCGCGCAGCAGCCGCCGGTGCCGCTGGTCGCGGACGGGTCGGCGCTCTTGCCCAGGGTGTCGGCGTCGGCCTTGACGACGTAGACCTCCCAGGGCTCCTTGCCGGGGCCGTGCAACCACACCTTGTCCTGGAGGGCGTAGCAGCAGGAGGTGTCGTTCTCCTCGAAGGTGGCGAGGCCGGCGTTCTTGAGGCGGGTCGTGGCGGCCGTCACCTGGTCCGTGGACCCGACCTCCACACCGAGGTGGTCGAGGCGGGTTTCCTGGCCGGGCTCGCCCTCGATCAGTACGAGCTTGAGCGGCGGCTCGGTGAGGGCGAAGTTGGCGTAGCCCTCGCGCCGCTTGGCCGGTTCGGTGCCGAACAGCTTCGAGTAGAAGGTGATCGACGCTTCCAGGTCGCTGACGCGCAGGGCGAGCTGTGCACGTGACATGGCGAGACTCCGATCGGCTTGCATTGATGTCTGTCGATTCAAGGTTGCCTCCTGAATCGATAAGCGTCAACATAGAGGAATGTCGAATCAAGAGCTCGTGGTGATCGAGCAGACCAGCGAAGCCGGTGCATGCTGCCCCGGCCTGCTTTCGGCCCCGCTCGACGAGGGCCAGGCCGTGGAACTGTCGAAGGTGTTCAAGGCGCTGGGTGACCCCGTGCGGCTCCGCCTGCTGTCGATGATCGCCTCGCGGGCCGGGGGTGAGGTCTGTGTCTGCGACCTCACCCCCGCCTTCGACCTGTCGCAGCCGACGATCTCGCACCACCTCAAGCTGCTTCGGCAGGCCGGACTGATCGACTGCGAGCGGCGCGGCACATGGGTCTACTACTGGCTGCTGCCCGAGATGACGGACCGCCTCGCGGGCATCCTCACGCGTCCCGCGGGCGAGCCGCTGCCTGCCCGTGTCGCGGCGGACGGGGGGAGCGCGTGAGTGCCGCGCCCGAGCAGGCGGTCGCGGGCCGGCTGTCGTTCCTCGACCGCTACCTCGCCGTGTGGATTCTCGCCGCGATGGCGCTCGGCCTCGGTCTCGGCCGCGTCGTCCCTGGTCTCGGGGACGCGCTCGCCGAGGTCACCGTCACCGGGGTGTCCCTCCCCATCGCGCTCGGCCTGCTCGTGATGATGTACCCGGTCCTCGCCAAGGTGCGTTACGACCGGCTCGACACCGTCACCCGTGACCGCCGGCTGCTGCTGCCCTCTCTGCTGCTGAACTGGATCGTCGGCCCGGCGCTGATGTTCGCGCTGGCGTGGCTCTTCCTTCCCGATCTGCCCGAGTACCGCACGGGGCTGATCATCGTGGGCCTGGCCCGCTGTATCGCCATGGTCATCATCTGGAACGACCTCGCGTGCGGCGACCGCGAGGCCGCCGCCGTCCTGGTCGCGCTGAACTCGGTGTTCCAGGTGGTCGCCTTCTCGGTGCTCGGCTGGTTCTACCTCTCCGTGCTCCCCGGGTGGCTCGGCCTTGAGCAGTCCGGCGAGATGGGCTCTCACCTGCTTGAGCAGAGCCGAGAGCTTGGGGGTGTGTCCGTATGGGAGATCGCCCGCAGCGTGCTGATCTTCCTCGGGATCCCGCTCACCGCCGGCTACCTCACCCGCCGGATCGGGGAGAAGGCCAAGGGACGCGCCTGGTACGAGTCCGAACTGATCCCGCGCATCGGCCCGTTCGCCCTGTACGGCCTGCTCTTCACGATCGTCATCCTCTTCGCGCTGCAAGGCGACGCGATCACCTCGCAACCGCTCGACGTCGCCCGTATCGCGCTGCCGCTGCTCGTGTACTTCGCCCTGATGTGGGCGGGCTCCATGGCACTCGGACGCTCCGTCGGACTCAACTACTCCCGTGCGACGACGCTCGCGTTCACGGCCGCCGGCAACAACTTCGAGCTGGCCATCGCGGTAGCCATCGCCACGTTCGGCGCCACCTCCGGACAGGCCCTCGCGGGCGTGGTCGGCCCGCTCATCGAAGTGCCGGTACTGATCGGCCTCGTGTACGTCGCGCTGTACGCCCGCCGCTACTTCACCACCCCCGCACCCCTGACCGAGGAAGACCCCGCGCATGCCTGACACCGATCTGCCCTCCGTGCTGTTCGTCTGCGTCCACAACGCGGGCCGCTCGCAGATGGCCGCCGCGTTCCTCACGCACCTTGCGGGCGACCGCGTACAGGTGCGGTCCGCCGGGTCCGCCCCCGCCGACGCCGTGAACCCGGCCGTTGTCGCGGCGATGGCCGAGGTGGGCATCGATGTCTCGGCCGAGGTGCCCAAGGTGCTCACCGTCGAGGCCGTGCAGGCATCCGACGTCGTCATCACGATGGGCTGCGGCGACACCTGCCCCGTTTTCCCCGGTAAGCGGTACCTGGACTGGCAGCTGCCCGACCCCGCCGGGCAGGGCGTCGAGGCCGTACGGCCCATCCGCGAGGACATCGAGCAGCGGATCCGCGGACTGCTCGACGAGATCGCCCCTGACGGGCAGGCTTGACCACTTGCGGACAACGATCAAGGCCCAGGTCGCTGACCTGGGCCTTGATCGTGGAGCGGGCGACGGGAACAGGAGCTCTTGCCGGCGGGGCGGTCAGGCGGCCGGCAGCCGGTACTTCACCCGGGATGAGTTCAGGGGCGGGCAGGCGCGGTCGCGGACCCAGGCGGCGGCCGCTGCGACGGCGCCGATCATCGCGACCGGCGCGACCAGGATGGTGACGATGGCCTGGAAGTACGGGAACGCGTACTCCCCGAGGAAGTTGATCGCGGTGCCCAGCAGGGCCGCTGCCAGGAGAATGAACGGAAGGGCCTTGGTCAGGGCCCGCGTGGTCTCTTCGCGTGCGGGGTCGTGCCGGCGCTGGAGCCTCGCGGCCACGGCGCGCCGGATGAGGAAGAAGGCGGCGACCAGGCACACGGCCCAGCCCACCCACATCAAGGGAGTGCCGGGATTGGGATAGTGGTGCACCTCCCACACCGGCGGTCCGTGCAACTGCGTGGTCATCGCTTCACTGTCGCGGTCGAGCAGGCCACCGGGTGTTCCCGCACACCAGAGGATGATGGCGACAACGGCAGGTATGGCGGCGCCCCTGGCCGCCGCGGTGGCGGTCTCCTTGAGGTTCGGGCGCGTGGGCAGCAGACCGCGTTCGACCGCCCAGGAGGCGGCCAGCGCGTCGACGTCGCCGCCGATGTAGTCGGTGACCGACCGGCCGTCGAAGGCGGCGGCGGTCAGGTCCGCCGCCAGCTCTTCGGCCATCTCATCGGTCGCGTCCTGTTCGATTCCGAGGCGGCGCCACGTCTCCATGGCCTGGTGTATCGCGTCCTCGACCGTCAGCGTCATGATTCCTCCCGCGTGGTCTGGCTGATGATGGAGCCGATGCTCGTGGCGAATTCGTTCCAGTCGCGGCTCCACGACCGGAGCATCTGCACGCCCGCTTCGCTGGGCCTGTAGTAGGTGCGGGCGGGACCGCCGCCCCCGCTGCGGCG